>VFSW01005655.1_pt1 | contig 18460 bp, 15 predicted proteins | sample 5358111 | NCBI WGS metagenome assembly VFSW01 (sample SAMN11554181, study PRJNA540505) | mine drainage metagenome | isolation source: sediment from site ElyBrook_90M | place: USA: Ely Copper Mine, Vershire, VT | collected 2017 | reverse complement strand
CGCATACGCTTCAAAACATTATCGCGTCTGATCATATGGTGAAATATCGCCGACGCCACATGAATCACCAACAATCCAATTATGATGTTGCCAAGATACTCGTGGATATTTCGGATAAGTTTTGCATAGGGCAAGCCACTGTCCTCGCCCAGTAAAATTGGAAATGGGTATCCAAAAAAACTCAAAGGGTCTCCTCTGCTTTGTATTGACAAGATGCCAGCGATCGGGATTATTAGCATCAAAATATAAAGCATTCCATGGGCAAGATTTGCCGCCAGTTGGTGAATTCGTGGCAGCGGCGGATATATGGGGGGAACACTATTGATCGAACGCCATACAATGCGAATTCCAATGAGGAACAGCACACATAGACCGGATTGTATGTGCCACTCCCTTAAGTTGTTCCTGAAGGTCCCTTTGGGGAAATAACCTCGAATCTCAATGACAGCCAGCAAGGAAAGTATTAGCAATGCCATACCCCAGTGCAGCATTTTCGCTGTGTTTCCGTAACTGGCGGGCACAATTTCATAAAAGTTTTTCAATCTCATCTCATCCTTAACCTAACTAAGTTTTACGATTGAATGAAGCGCACAACGATTTCAAGTGGCAACGACTTATGCTCCAGCTCTGCCGGTGTGGGAGGATATTTAGCTTCACTTACGGCCTTTAGCGCAGCCCTGTCCAAAACATCATACCCACTCGATTTAATGATTCTTGGGCTGCTTATAAGACCATCCATATAAAGGAATCCAACCCGAGTATTACCGTTTATACGAGCCATTTTTGCTGCATAAGGGTACTGCACCGCAGACTGCACTGCAGTCCGCGCTTTATCAGCGAAGGTCGCGGGCACATCATTACCCTTGGCAGACTGACTTGTGGGAGGATCTACTGCAGGCTTTTTTGTTTCTGCAACAGGTGTCGGCGTGGCCTCAGCTACCTGGGGCTGAGGCTCGGGTGTCGTATCCACCGGCGGTTTAGGCTCGGCATGATGAACCTCCTTTGGAGGAGTGACTGTGACCAGCTTGGGCTGCTCCGCCACAGGCTTTTGCGGATTAGGTGGTGCTGGAGGTGCGGTGAAGCTCATCTCCACCACTTGACCCTGTTGCGGCAACTCTTTTGCCGGAGCGCGACCCATGACAACAGCAAACGCAAGCAGAGCCAATGCTTCAAGAAAAAAAGCGATTAATGCAGCACCGGAAATAGGAAGCTTGTCGAATTTTGATTTCACGTCTGACTCTTTCTGGTTATTGCTTTTGGGCAGCCAGGCCAATCTGAGTTACTCCCGCTGCGCGACAGGCATCCATGACATCCATCAACTGTTGCATTGAAGTCTGTTTCATACCCGCGATGGTGACGATGGTCTCGGCAGGATTACCTTTTTTCAGCAGGTCTGTCAGTTGTGCCGTGGTCATCACATGCTCATCCACGCCTATATGTCCTTCTGCATCGACACTCACCACCACCTTGGGTTGTTGCAAGGGGGTGGCGGTCGAACTCTTGGCTAAATTTGAAGCAACCCCAGTCGACGGAATCATGTGCAGCGACATCATGATGAAAAAAACCAGCAGAAAAAACATGATGTCGATCATGGGAATGATCTCAATGCGCGCCTTTTTAACTTCGAAATACTTTGAGCTAGCCATTTTCACTCACCCCGCACGCGCTCGAAGCTCGGCTACGATGCCACTCGTTTTCGGAAGTGGATCCTGGTAATGAATATACATACGATTGACCAGCATCATCTTGAGTGTCTCCAGCTGGTGCAGGATGACACGAACCCGATTGTTGAGTGCGTTATAAAAAAATAGTCCGATAATGGCGATGAAAAGTCCCGATGCCGTAGCGAGCAAGGCTTCAGCCACGCCTCCCGTCACCTTGGTTGGGGCATTTCCCGGGTCGGCCAATACCTGAAAGGTATTGAACATGCCGATGATTGTTCCCAACAGACCCAGTAGTGGTGCCAAGGTCACAATCGTATCCAGTATCCAGAGATAACGGTCGATTCCCGGGCTTTCACGCATGATGGATTCTTCCAGCTTGTCCGCAATCCGGTCAAAATCGTGACTGAGGTCATGCTGCATTGCAACGGCTGCTACTTTGGCATGTGGCATCTTCGGGAAATTCTCCCCAAGATGTGACAGCAATTCATTGTCGACCCTGGTTACAGATTCCAATTGATGCAGAACCTGATTGCCTTGATTAATCACCTTTCTAAGGTACCAGGATCGTTCAATGATTACAGTTAAAGCCAACAGCAAAATCAAAGCCATTAAATACAAGATACCGCCCGAGGCCTCAGCAAGATGTTCAAAATTATCCAAGTTCATATTTATCCTTTTATTTACAAGTCAATCGACAGATTCACCATAACGCTACGTGATGGCATTACAAAATAGAATGGAGTTCCTGCAGCATTAGGTGCCTGACCAGGCGATGACAGCAAGGCATTACTATTAAACAGATTGCTTACCTGGAGACCAATTTTTGCATTTTTTCCAATGGCACTATTTTTTCCAAATGAGTAGCTAGAGGAAAAGTCGACGGTGGTAAAACTCGAAAATGCAATCGGGTTGATGGGGTTTCCGTTTGCATCCAGTGCACCATAACCGCTGTAACGCTTACCGATTTCTTTGGCCATCAAGGTGGCATAGACAGGCCCATTGTTGTAAATCAACCCTGTTGCTGCGGTATTACTCGGGGTGTTTTGTATTTGAATTCCCGATGAGGAAGTTGCGTTGTTTATCGAGAAGTTACCATACAGGCTATATCCTGCTCCCACCACATAGGTGGCCGTACTCTCAATACCCTTGTAGTTTGCGCCACCCGTATTAAAGTAACTTGTGTTTACCCCAATCACCTGAGATTGAATCTGGTTGTTGAAAGTGATGTCATAAATATCACCAGAAAGACTTAGGCGTTTGCTTTCCCATGTTGTACCCAATTGGTAGTTTGTAGTTAATTCCGGCTGTACTTGGTTGAGTTGTGGGTTTTGGTTGTAGAACAGATTAAGATTTGGTGCCTGGTATCCTTGCGCATATTGCAGATAGGCAGACCAATTTTTTTGTATGTAATAGTGTCCGCTCAAGGAAGGTAGCATTGCTGAAAATGTCGCTGAAGTGGACCCTGCAGCTGCACCCCCCCTGGGAGTAATCTGGTCCACCGTACGAGTCAGCGATGTGAACTTCAAGCCCGGGGTAACCGACAGTGCATCAGTCACGTTCCATTCGTATTCTGCGTAGGGTTGCAGGGTAGTAGCGATATCAGTCGTCTGATAGCCTATGCTTTGCTCTGCGGCGAGGTTATACATGCCATTGCTATAATTGACGTTGTTTTGAGAATTTTGGCTTGATTGCCGGGCAAACCAGCCCCCCATACCCAACGTACCAGAGCCTAAGGGAAGTGTTAATTTCAATACATCGCCAAAAGTCCTGCTGTCCGAAATACCAAATGTACCTGGAACAGCACCCACACCACCACCAGCAGCAGCATTCGTTGTATTTCCGGTCAGATCGGCACCCGCATAGGCATTGTGGTAAAGACCCGTGGTATAAACTTTGTTGTCAATAGCCCACTTATTTTGCTGTATCTTCAAACCCACATACTCGAAATCAGTATCGATATGGTCTTGGTTGTAAGCAGCAGATGACTGACTATTAGGATCCATGTTCAGGCCATAATTTCTTCCAAATTGCCCTATCTGCTGCATAGTGGCTCCTTGTGGGACATTCTGATCCAGGGAATTTTTCATCGCCACAACAGTCAGCACATTGTCGTCAGATAAGGGCTTCACAAATTTTGTGAACAGATTTTCCCTGCTCTGATTTGAGTAGCTCAAAAAGCCATTGGAAGTCAGCTTCTTGTAGTCAACGTACGCAGTAGCATCACCATAATTTTTCATGACGCCGGAATCGAATTCGGCACCTCCCAAGCGCGTGTTGAAACTGCCCGCTGACGCATAAGGGCTGAATGCCGCGTCCGCCCTGGGATCTTTGGACGTCACTGCGATGGTTCCACCGAATGTGGCGTTGCCAATATTGCTGGCAGTACCGGGACCTGATTCCACAACTGTCTGACCCATGTCCTGGGCCATGAAGTAGGATGACGAATGGTGCGTGTTATCGTTGCTTTCCCCCCATGGAATACCGTCAAATGTCACGTTGTATTGGCCGTCCTGGAATCCCCTCATGGAAAGCCCCTGGTTTTCCATTAACCCGGGTCCGTTAGGGTTGATGCTAAAAACACTGGGTGCAATGCTCACAATGTCAGCATAGCTTGCCCCTGGCTGAGCAGTTTCCTGAATGTAGCGCTGACTAATGACGGATTGAGGCTCTTTGGCGGTCAAGGAACCCTTTGTTGGCGCCTGATAGGCAGCCGAATCCTGACCGGATGCATCTGTACCGGCACTACTCTGTACCGTGCCCAGATCAACAGCATCCTGGGCGAGGGAAACTTGGGCAGCGCTAATCAACGCACTACCCAGCATCAATTGCGCGAGGTGTTTTCTCTTAAAATTAAATTCGAGACGCATTTCCTGCTCCTAAATAGAATCGGGTTAAATTAAAAATGACATCAAACAGTTGTTCGATGGCCAAACTTATTCCGAAGCGGAAATTACGCAGGCTGACTTAAATCAGGGTGAAATAATTGTGAATGTTTTGTTAAAAGCTGGAATGTCCTGTCTAACCGCAGAGAGAATCTGTGTTCGACTTAACGAAATAAATCTATTGAAGCAACTGAGGTAGCTTGCTTGGGAAGGTCACTGTGGAAGTACAATCAGATTGAAAGAGGTTAGTGCAATCAGGCCATTCCCTTCTTGCCTGTTGATTAGCTCGACTACAGCAGATTCACGGGTTGCAATCGCATTCACGATGGCTAAACCTATACCGCTTCCTTCCGTTTCGTGCCCCGCGGCGCGGAAAAATCGGTCAAAAACACGCGGCAGCAGAGATTCCGGAATTCCCGGGCCATTATCCGCAATCTGGACGATGATTTTTTGGCTTGAGATGGCCATGCTGACATCAATCTGCCCCCGTTCGGGGGTGTAGCGAATCGCATTATCCAGGAGGTTATGAAACAGTATGCGCAGGTCGTCCGCGTTAGCCCAGATATGTGCCGATTCATAGTGAATCATCCCGAGGTCGATAGCCCGTTTTTCGGCAATAGGAATAAAATCGCCAATACAACTCTTCACCAGTTCTGCCAGGTCAACACTGGTTCTGATTGTTGTCTTTTCCGCTTCATAACGGGCCATTTTCAGCAGTTGTTCAACAAGATGTGATGTACGCTGAATGCCAGATTTCAATTCAGCGATTCTTGCTTCCAGATCATCCTGTGATTGGCTTTGGGATAGATTCTCTGCTTGGAATTGCAGTGCTGTGAGCGGGGTGCGTAATTCGTGTGCCGCATCCAGTACAAAATGACGCTGTGATTCTATCGTTTCACCGATGCGTGAAAGCAAGCTATTTATTTCGTTTATCAACGGGGCAACTTCTTCAGGGATGAATTCGGCAGGGAGCGGAGCCAGACTCGCAGCATCGCGTTGGGTTGCCGCTTTGGTTACCTCGGCAAGGGGTTTCAGAATGCGGCCTACCCCGATGATTACGAGTATACATGACAGCGGAATCAGGACGGCTATGGGTAGCAGTACATGCAATGCGGCATCGGTTGCAATTTCGCGGCGAACCTCGTCAGATTGAGACGCCTGCACGGTACGGTTGGGATAAACAATGGTAAAAGTTCGCCATTTTTCACCATGAATCGATACGTCTGAATATCCGCTAGTTTGCCCTCTTGGAAGGTTTAAGCCTGATCGAGATGAGCGTACCGGACTTTTTTCGTACCAGACCTGTATCACAAAATCGTTTTCCTGTTCGTCTTCGCTTTCACCGATAAATTTGGTTTGCATTGCGGGCAACTGGGAACCTTTATTGATACTTTCTGCAACCAGACGTAACTGGTGGTCGAGTAGTGAATTCGCATCTTCTAGCGCAAGCCAATAGGAAATCCCGCCTGCAAGCAGTCCCACCATGGTCAGAAGTCCTAGCAGCCAGCCGATTAATTGTTTTTTCAGGGATGTCATGGAGGGTGTTTCAATACCATCCAGCCGATACCGCGCACGTTACGAATAATTTCATTGTCGAATTTTTTGCGCAAGACGTGAATCAACACATCAACGACATTACTATCGACTTCCACGTTCAAACCGTACAGACATTTCTCAACTTGTCTGCGGGAAAGAATCATCCCGGGATGCTCGATGAGTCCATGCAGCAGAGCTAATTCTTTAACGGACAAAAACTCTGTTTTCTCCCGGTAAGTCGCTTCGTGTGTTGCCAAATTTATCGTGATTTCGCCGTTACTGATGGTGGTCATTGCGTGGCTGCCAATCCGCTGCAAAACGCCTCGAATTCTCGCCATCATTTCCTTGAAACTGAAGGGTTTTATAAGGTAATCATCCGCACCCAGATCGAGTCCTGTCACACGATCATCAATTTCGTCCCGTGCAGTGATAATGAATAAGGGTGTGCGGTTACCACTGGCACGAATTGATCCCAGAACATCAAATCCAGATTTGAGCGGCAATCCCAAATCGAGCAAAACAAGGGCATACCGATTAGACTCGATCGCCAGTTGGCCTTTTATGCCATCACGGATCCAATCGACCATCATCCCTGCATCGGTGAGTCCTCGAACCAGACTCTGACCAATCATGGGGTCATCTTCAATGAGCAGGACAGAAAATGCCGCACTCATGGGAGGATATAAAACTTAATATACAGAGCATTCAATTCAAGAGAGAACGGCTATTTGTACGGAATTCTTCCCCAGATAATTGGGCGCTTTGGATGTGCGGATGAAGGACATGGGCTGGTATTGGGGCAAGCAATGTATTATTCATTGAGCTGCTCGGATGCGTTATGGACGACAAAGCCAATTTGACGATTTCGCATTTTTTAATATCTCGTCACAGTATATTAAATACGTTTCAAAAATATTACATGAAGGTATGGTCAGGTACATGGCTGGTATCATGGCAAGCCGAAAGAAGAACTACGCCAGCTCAAGCTTTTCTGATACCCCGCTGTCTTGCCGCGGGGTTGTTCATTGCCTATGGTGTCCCAGGTAATGCTCTTGATAACACAACGTTGGGTGTTGCCCGTGGCCATGGTCTGCTAAAGACATAAGCCACACCAGCCATCGAGGGCAGGGCAGAGCCGTGCCGCTTCACCCGGTTGGGCATTAATAGACAGCATTCAAATTTTGGCTGGCTCGCGGTATCACCAGCCGAAAAGAATTCCGGCCGAGGCCCCGATAGATTGCTCGCCTTTGCTATTTCCGAGTCCGTATCCATATTCTGGACTGAAATACCATCCGATCTTCTTGGTAGGCCAAAACATCAAGTCAAGGGCAAATGCCATTCCGATGGAAGTTCCACTATCTGTGCCCTGAAGTTTCCGCCCCACCTGAGGGCCCATTCCGATCATGAGTTCGGAAGTTGGAGACAGGCGAAATGGCTTCTTGAACAAAATCTCCTCTCCCAGCTCCCTTTGGCCAGCAGAATTCAACAAGGTTGCGCCTACCTCAACCTCAAGCACATCTTCGATGGGTGTGAATTCAATTGCCACTGTGCTGCCGAAATTGGATGTTTTGTTGTTCAGATTCCGTTCAACTGCTGGACCTATTTCAATAACGAAAGAGTTATCCACCTTGTCTACGGATTGCTGACCTATAGCGTGATGCGAAATGACGACAAAAATCCACAGCACAATGAGCTTTCGCAGATTTTTCGCGTTCAAACCTCCTCCTTAGGTTACAAGTTTGTTGTGTAAACCAAGAGTCACCCGGCGCGGTGCCAGTGTCAACTCGTTCTGCTTCAGGTTATTTGCCATGCGCTTCTGATAGAACATCGGACAAAAATGCCTGCGCTATTCACCACGATAAACTGGGAACAGCACGGTAAACTCTGATCCATGGCCCACCGCGCTGGTGACGGAGACATGGCCGCCGTGCAGGGAAACCACCATTTTGACCAGGTACAACCCGATGCCGGTGCCGGTGATTCCAGTAACATTACTGCCGCGATGGTAGCGCTCGAAAATCTGAGCGAGATCCTGCTCTGGGATACCGATCCCGTTGTCTTGCACTGTGACAACGACATGGTCTGACTCGACAATGGCGGTGACGCTGATTTGGCCGCTCCTCGGCGAATATTTGATGGCATTAGAAAGCAGATTGCTGAACACCTGAAAGAGCAAATTCGGGTCGCCCATGATTGTCGCAGGGGGCAACGGGTGAAAGTTTTCCTGTATCTGTACTCCTGTCGAAATGTCGCGGTGAAGATGGCACACGTCGTGGAGCAATTTTACGACATCGATTTTGGTTGGGTGAAAGTAGAGTCCGGCATCGCCATCAAACAGGCGCGAAGACGTGAGCAGATTATCCATAACGCTGGTCATTCGCAACACGGCATTGCGAATCTTTTCCCCCCGCTCGGCGATATCGTGAGGCTGCAACCCCCCCTTCATTTTTACCAGACGCTGGGCATGGCCGTCGATGATCGTTAGCGGGGTGCGGAATTCGTGCGAAGCCATCAACAAGAAATTCCGCTGCAAAGTTGTCAGTCGTTGCTCAAACTGCAGCTTTTCCTCAAGCATCGACGCCTGCTGGATCAAACCACGCTGACTATGCACCAACTCAATCGCGTTATTGCGAAACACCACGACCGCGCGAGCCATTTCACCTATCTCGTCTCGCCGTTGCACGCCTTGAATATCAATTTCCATATTGTTGCTTGCCAGAGAGTGCATTCTCGCGGCAAGTTCAAGTATGGGCCGGGAGATTGAGCGCGTAATGTATTGAAGCACACCGATCATGCTGAGCAGGGCAAGCGCCATCGCCCCGATGATCAGCTTGCGCGCATCCTCGTGGGTCGCGGTCGCGCGGCTACTTGCTTCGCTGGCGCCTGTAACTGTGAGAGAGGTTAGCGTTCCCAGCGTATTGCTTGCTGCATCGTAAGCTACCCGTGAATTCGTCATGTAAAGTCTGCTCCCCTCGGCTTTGCGGCGCGCGCGCGACAATTCAAATACCTGATTGGCGATGACCTTGTATGCGCGCCACTCGGAGGAAAACCTTCCATAGATTTCGCTCTCCGATTCACCGTGCGGAATTTGTTCGTAGCTCCGCTGGGCCAGCGAGACCGAATGGTCCAGCTCGACGATTTCTCTCTCCTTGATTGCAATCTCCTCCTGACTCGATGCCAGTAGTTGGCTGGCTTCGGCAGTGCGATAGTCGGAAGTGAAATTATTAAGATCCCCAAGAATGCGCGTGCTCTGCAGCCAGTGGTCACGGATGTCTGCGGATACCTGATTGACATCGTTGAGCTGGACGATGCTGAACATACCGAGAACGATCACGAGCAACAAAAAGAACAAGAAAACCGTAGACAGTTGCACCCTGAGGGAATACGGCTGAATCATAAGGAGAAACCGTCCATCATAAACCCACCAAAACAATAGGTTAGTAGAACTACCTGTTGCGAATAACTGTGATTAATTTCAGTACCTGTTCAGTACCCGCCGAGCTATACTTGTCGTTCAGCGAAGCGGGTCTCTTTAGCCGCGCAGCTTGCAGAGAAACATCCGCTTTAGCCCATTCTCGATCACGGTCGCCCCTGTGCGCTATTATGGCAGAAGCCAAAAAACAAATTCTGGTCATTGAAGACGAGCGAGAGACGGCAGCTTTGCTAGCCGAGGATCTCGTCGAGAGAGGCTTTGCTGTCAGTCTTGCCTACGATGGCCATGAAGGCATGGCGGCAGTGCTGAGCAACCGGCCTGACCTGGTTCTGTGCGACATCAACATGCCGGTCATGTCCGGCTTCGAAGTGCTGGAAAGACTGATGGCAATCGCACCGCGCTTTCAGAATATGCCATTTGTGTTTGTTACGGCTTTATCTGATCGCGACACTGAGCTGAAGGGCCGCAAGCTTGGTGCCGATGATTATGTAACCAAACCCATCGATTTCGATGTACTTGCCCTGGTTATCAACGCACGTCTTGCGCGCGTGGCCCGCATGGACATATGGCCGAAGCTGATCGAACTCAGTAAACGCGAGATTGAAACACTGACCTGGTCCGCGCGCGGCAAGACCTCTGATGAAATCGCGCTGATTCTCGGCATGAGCAAACGCAACGTCGATTTTCACATCGACCGTGCCCGCTCCAAGCTGGGAGTTGCGACGCGCACCCAAGCTGTCGTCAAGGCCGTGACCGGCAGGCTCATCGAACCCTGATTCAGCTTGATAGGTTCTGTTCACTGATTTTTTGGAGCGAATCCCTTTCTATTGTTTGGGCCTGGCGCTGCCAGGATTTTGTCCAGACACCCCGGTGGGAGCGGCCGTATCCGCTGTGTTCTTGCCTGATGCCGTTGCCTTCTGCTGCTGCGGAACGGGGTGGGAGTGTGTCGTTGATGTTCCGGACGCAGTCGGGACAGGCTGCCTGGATGTCCCCACTGCGGCCCCAGACTGCTGCTGTGGCGCAGGGTTCGCTGTCTGACTTACCGTTCCCGCAGCCGGCATCGGAAGCCCGCTATTGCCGCCGACGGGTGCACCACCTGCCTTGACCGCAGTCGCAGAACCGGCCGGGTTGTTCGAGCCAGTCTTGTTGGGCAACTGATTTTGTTGATTCGTCCGGGGCGAACTGACCTGCCTCACCAGTGCCCCGGCTGGAACGACGGGGAACCGCGTGCCGCTTCCCTTATGTGCAGGTCCACCCACAGCAGCGAGAGTACCGGACACCATCCTGCCCTTGGCAGCATCGATTTGACGGTACTGCTGCGCTGCCTGACTGACATTCGCGACCCAGACGCCCAGCAGGGCGAGGAGCATCCAGTACCGGCCACCCTTCACCCTGGCCTCCTTCGAGGTAGGATATCTGCGCCGATGCCGACTCGGCAATGCTGCTTTAGCCCATTGCTCACGCCTGCTTTCCGCCTAATCGTCATATTCATCCGCGCTTCTGGAAGCTTTGCTGATGGGCGCCTTGTCCTTCTGCAAGAACAAGGTCTGGAGCGCCGGTACGACCACCAGCAATAGTATCGGCCCGATCAGCAAACCGCCGACGACAACGGTGGCCAATGGCCGCTGTACCTGGCTGCCGATGCCATGCGACATCGCAGCCGGTAACAGGCCGATACACGCCGATAGTGCGGTCATCAGCATGGGGCGCATCCGCTGCTCTGCGGCATGGAACATCGCGTCGATGCTGTTCATCCCCCCGAAGCGCACCTGATTGTAGTAGGTGATCACCAGAATGCCGTTCATGACCGACACACCAAACAGCGAAATGAAGCCGATCGCTGCCGAGATACTGAAGGGCATTCCGGTGACATACAGGGCCAGTATGCCGCCTCCAATTGCGAAGGGTATGCCCGCCAGCGCCAGCAGGCTGTCACGCAGCGAATTGAACATCCCGTACAAGAGCACCAGGATCAGGATCAGACTGAGCGGGACGACAACCGCCAGACGCTCCTGAGCTTGCTGCAGGTCTTCGAACTCGCCCGCCCAAATGATACGGTATCCAGTCGGCAACTTTACATTTTTGCTAATCCGCTCCTGCGCCTCGGACACGGTACCGCCAAGATCGCGCCCGCGCACGCTGAACTTGATCGGAATAAACCGTTCAGTGGCCTCGTGATAGATGTACGAGGCGCCTGTGTCCAAGCTGATCGTCGCCAGATCGCGCAAGGGAATATAGGCGGTTGCGCCGCTTGGCGTCTGATACCCGACCCTGATGTTGCTCACCGACTCGATACTGTTACGGTATTGGGGCGCCAGCCGCACGGTAAGATTGAACATGCGATCTCCTTCCAGAACAGTGCTTGCCACCGCTCCGCCCATGGCCGCCTGGATCACGGTGGTTACGTCACCGGTATTCAAACCATATCGGGCCGCTTTGTCACGATCCACCTTGATGTTCAGATTCGGCTGGCCAAGTACCCGAAAAATTCCGAGATCGGCGATGCACTTGACTGTTTTCATCTGGTCCTGAACCTGCACCGCAAGCTTTTCCAGCGTATCCAGGTTCGGACCGACGATCTTGACGGAGTTGGCACCCTTGACGCCAGAGATGGCCTCCTCGACATTGTCCTGGATGTATTGCGAGAAGTTGAAGACCACTCCCGGCAACTCGTCCGTGAACTCCTTCTGCAGCTGCTCGGTCAGCTTTTCCTTGGTCAGTCCGGATGGCCACTGGTCAAATGGCTTTAGCGGCACGAACAGTTCGACGTTGGAGAAGGGCGAGGCATCGCTGCCATTGTCCGGTCGGCCATGCTGGGAAACCACCGTGATGACCTCAGGATGTCGGAGCAGGATTTCGCGCATCTTGCGGGTACCCTCGGTGCCGGCATCCAGCCCCATCGTCAGCGGCATCGCTGCGCGAATCCAGAAATTACCCTCTTCGAGGGCGGGCAGGAACTCGGAACCGAGCCGGGTCGAGAGCATTCCGCTCACGATCAGGAAAGCCGCTCCAAGCGCGACCATGATCTTGCGGTTTGCGAGCGACCAGCGGAGTATGGGCGTATAGGCGGAGCGTAGGGCACGCACCACAAACGTCTCAACCTCGCTCAAGTGCGCAGGCAGCAGCAGCGAGGCCAATACCGGGGTGATGGTGAATGTCGCGATCAGCGCGCCCGCCAAGGCATAGCCGTAGGTCCTCGCCATCGGTCCGAAGATCTGACCCTCAACCCCCTGCATGGTAAACAGCGGAACAAAGGCCGCAACCGTAATCGCGACGGAGAACAGGATCGCTCTGTCCACCTGCAATGCGCTGATGTAAATCATACGCAGCCGATTGGTCCACGTCTGGTGTGGGCCAATATGGCTCCCTTCCCTGGCATGGGTCGGGTCCTCCCCCAGCAGATGACCCTCGGCCAGATGTTCCAGCAGCTTGCGTTTATCGGCCTTGCTGGCCTGGACATTCCTGAAAATGTTCTCCACCAGAATCACCGCCGAGTCGATGATGATACCGAAATCGACCGCGCCTATGGACAGCAGATTGGCATCCTCGCCCTGCAGTACCAATATTATGATGCTGAACAGCAGGGCAAAGGGAATATTGACGCCGACGATGATGGCGCTGCGCAAATCACCCAGGAATATCCACTGGATCAGGAAGACCAGCAGGCAGCCGAAGATGAGATTGTGGAAAACGGTGTGGGTGGTGACCTCGACCAGCGAGGAGCGGTCATAGTACGGCACGATTTTCACACCCGGCGGCAGGCTGCCGTCGTGGTTCATTTTCTCCACTTCAGCCTTGATGCGCGGCACGATCTCGTTGGTATGCTGGGTACGGCCCATGACCACGATGGATGCTGCAATGTCGTCCTCGTGATCGCGTCCGGCAATGCCCAGCCTCGGTACATAGCCAACATAGACCCTGGCGACATCCTTGACCCGCACCGGCACACCATTCGTCTGGCTCAGTACAACTTTCTCGATGTCGTCGACCTTATAGCCTTTGGTCAGGTCATCGGCGCCTCCACTGTCGATCAGGCCGATGCCGCGTATGTTCACGGACTGCTGGCCGATGGTGATTTCGCGCCCGCCCACGTTGATATTTGCGTTGCCCAGCGCGGTGAGGAGCTGCGGCACGGTAATGCCATAGCCCTGAAGCTTGTTCATGTCGGCTTCAACCTCGAACTCCTTGGTCGTACCGCCCCAGCTATTGATGGCAACAACACCGGGAATGGTCGACAAGCGGCGCAGGACGATCCAGTCCTGAACCGTGCGCAGGTTGGTCAATCCGAAGTTGGGAGGGCCAACCACCTGATAGCGGTACACCTCGCCCACCAGGCTCGATTGCTGGATTTGCGGGATTTGATTCTGCGGCAGCGTCACGTTTTGTTGCAGGCTGAGAGCCGCCTGCGTGTAGGCGAAGAAATAATCGACACCGTATTTGAACGTGACGCGGACGAAGCTAAGGCCGTAAAACGAGGTGGACCGGATACTGGCGATATCAGGTGTGGAGTAAAGGCCGATCTCCATCGGTTTCGTGTAATAGCGTTCCATCTCCTCTGCGGAAAGGCCCGGGGCTTGAGCAGTGATTTCCAGGATAACGGGAGCCGGATTGGGATATGCCTCGATATTCAGCTTTTTAATGGCGAAGAATCCACCACCGAGGAATACCATCAAGCCCAGCAGGATGATTGTTCGGCGCGTAAGCGCGAACGCAAGAATGCCCTTCAGCATGGCTTAATCTCTCTCTTGTTGAGTGCGTTTATGCGGTGGTCGCAGTAATCAGGATTCAGGGCTGCCATTGAGCATATTGCTGAGGAAAATGGCCCCTTTGTTCACGACCAGTTCGCCGGATTTCAAACCCTCGGTAATCTGGTCGAAACCGTCCTGCTGCAGGCCGATTTTCACGGTCCGTTTGGTAAAATGACGACGATCTGTGGTAACCCATACCGTCATCGTGCCGTCACCTTCACGGACCACGCCGTCCAGCGGTACCGCAGTTGCGGTAATTGGTGCGCCGGTGCGTATTACATAGGTTGCGAACATTCCCGGCCGCAGTTCATGCTTCGGATCACGTACTTCCGAGCGAACCAGTACCGTATGGGTGTTCGGATCGACAGTCGCACCGATTGTCGTGATCTTCCCTTCGAAATCGCGATCCGGGAAAGCCATGACCTTGACCCTGACTGCCTGTCCCAAATGGAACATGGGGCTGTCACTCTCGGCAACATTGGCCAGCATCCACATGGTCGACACGTCTGCGACCGAATAGGGGGCTGGCGGGTTACCGGGTTGCACCAGCAGGCCGGGTTGTGCCATGCGCGCCGTGACCCGGCCGGTGATCGGGCTGGGCACGACCAGGGCAGGGTCGATCTTGCGATGGGCGATGATCCCATCGATTTGCGCGTCAGACTTGCCGAAAACGCGGACTGCATCGCGAGCTGCCTTGAGCGCCGCCTCGGCGGTTTGCTGGTCGGAGACCGCCTGCTCCAGATCCTTCAGAGCGAGCCCCTGTATCTCATAGAGCTGTTTGGCTCGCGCCAAGGCAGTGGTCGTCAGGCCGTAGACGCCGGCTGAGGCGATCAGCGTGGACTCCGCTTGTATCAGGTCGGGGCTGTCGATGGTGAACAGCGTCTTTCCCTTCACCACCTCATCGCCAATCTCGGCGTAGGCCTTGATGATCTTTCCCTGATAAGGTGAGAACACTTGGACCGAAAGATTCTCATTGAAGTCGATGCTGCCGACCGCCGTGCGCTGCTGGGAGAAAACGTGATCCCCGGCCGGGCCGACTTCGATGGACTTCACCTGTGCATCATTCAGTTCTACGTTTGAAGCAGCGAGGGGATCACCCGAACTCTTGCCCGATGCCGGGTTCGAAGTGTTCCCTGCAGCGCTTGCTGTCGCCGGCTCCCTGTCGGCCTTTGCGGCGCCACCGGGGAAGCCAAAGATATAGACGCTGCCCACGATGGCCAATACGCCCACAACGCCGACTACAATGGCCGACACTTTTCCGAATTGCATGAAGAGTCCCTTTTCAAAAATGGCGCGAATTATCTTTGCAATCCCGGTAAGCGGTCTACTGTTATTAGTCGCAGTAGACCGGCCATAGCGGCATCTCTAGAATCGCCCCCCGATAAACCGGATCAGCAACCGGCTGGGAGCAACGACATTGAAATCTCTACGCGAATCGCCTGCCATCGCTCAGCGATGGCGGCACGTCATCATTACAGTCTTCGCCGCACTACTGGCGGCTTGCGCTGTGGGCCCCGATTTCAAGCGGCCCGCTGCTCCAGATGCCAAAGGCTATTCGCCTAAAACTATTGCCGATACCACTGCATCCGCGACAACTCCAGGTGGCGATGCCCAGCATTTTGTAATGGGTCGCGACATACCTTTCGCTTGGTGGACACTGTTTCAGTCGCCCAAACTCGATGCGCTGGTGGAAAAGGCACTTAAGACCAATCCCACCATACCCGCTGCGCAGGCGGCACTGCGTCAGGCGCAGGAATTCGTTGCTGCCCAGCGTGGATTTTTTTACCCGACGGTCGGCGCGGACTTTAGCCCGGCACGCACCAAGATAGCGGGCAATTTGGGGGGGAATTCTCCCGGGATACAGGGAAACGGCAATATCATCCAGACTTATCAGAATCCGGGCGGACCACCACCGTTCAATGGACCTGCCTACTACAACTTTTATACGGCGCAGCTTTCGTTGAGCTACGCGCCGGACGTCTTCGGCGGCAATCGCAGGCAGGTTGAGTCCCTGCAATCGCAGGCGGAATCGCTGCGATACCAGATGGAAGCGACCTATATCACGCTCGCCAGCAATGTCGTGGCTGCCGCGATTCAGGAAGCATCGTTACAGTCCCAGATTTCTGCGACGCAAGCGTTCATCGACCAGAATGCCAAGGCAGTAGACATCCTGCGCAACCAGTTCAAGCTGGGATACGCGATGGGTATCGACGTTGCCACGCAGGAATCCGCGCTCGCCCAGGCCAGGGAATTGCTCCCTCCGCTCCAGAAACAACTGGAACAGACACATGACCTGATTCGGGCGCTGTGCGGGAATCTGCCGGATGAGGCGATTGACGACGCGTTTGATCTTTCGTCGCTGCATCTGCCGGAAGATCTTCCGGTAAGTCTGCCCTCGAAACTGGTCGAACAACGTCCGGATATCCGTGCCGCCGAGGAGAATTTACATTCGGCAAGTGCTCAGGTCGGCGTTGCTCTGGCAAACCGCTTTCCTCAATTTAATATAACCGGTGCCATAGGGGGCAACGCAACGGTAATCCCGCAAATGTTCAGCACCGGCGGTCCCTTCTTCAATCTTACCGGCGATGTGGCACCGACTATTTTCGACGGCGGCACATTGAAGCACAGGCAAAGTGCTGCAGAGCAGGCTTTGGTGCAGGCGCAAGCACAGTATCGCAGTACGGTGATCACGGCGTTTCAGAATGTCGCGGATACCCTTCACGCCATCCAGTCCGATGCGGATGCGTTGGTAGCCACCGCCGAAGCGGAACAGGCTGCGCAGAAAGTCATGTCCATTACCCAGAAGCAATACCAGCTGGGCTACGTCAACTACCTGATGTTGTTGAATGCGGAAGAAACGTATCAGCAAGCGCTGGTGACCCTGCTGCAGGCCCAGACCAATCGATACGGTGATACGGCGGCACTTTATCAAGCTTTGGGCGGAGGCTGGTGGAATCGCGTCGGCACCCACAACACAGAGGAGCAATAAGCATGAACCGTAAAGAACTGATCGACGCCCTGGCGACCAAGACCGGCAGCAGCAAAGCAGACGCTGACCGCAACATCACCGCACTGATCGACATCATCACGTCCACCCTGAAAAAGGGCGACCCTGTTGCACTGGTTGGCTTCGGCACCTTTGAAGTACGCAAGCGCGCGGCGCGCACCGGTCGCAACCCGCAGACCGGCGCGGAATTGAAAATCAAGGCAGCCAAGGTTCCGGCATTCAAGGCTGGCGCCACGCTGAAGACTGCTGTGAACGGTGCCAAGAAGTAATCGCCGTGCCGTTGAAGCAGGGTAGGGGGTGCCGGTGATGCCTTCGAGTGGGCGCCGATCAAATATTGAGATTCTTGAGAATCTTGTTGAAAATGCCAGTGCCATGGCGTAGCATCGATATTGCGGCAGTTACGGATTATCTGTCGCAATGACGTAGATGGATGTTGATACACTTCTCTAGGTGCTGGCGCACATTTCTCATAGGATGTGCGCCTTTTTTCGCCCGCAACAAAGCAGCAGAAATGTCAGATTCTGGCCCATTGGGAGCGAATCTGCAATTGACGACATAATTGACGACGCAAGTATTGTTGTGTTAACAATTTTGTAGTAACATAACGCCATGAATATCAGCTTCGAATGGGATGAGGATAAGGCGCAAGCAAACCTGAAAAAGCATCACGTCAGCTTCGAGATTGCCGCTCGCGTCTTTTTGGATCCGTTGGCTCTTGCCTGTCAGGATCGCATCGAAAACGGGGAATATCGCTGGCAGACGTTTGGCATGGTTGACGGTTGCCTGTTGCTGCTGGTGGCGCACACAGTACGTCAAGACGAAGATGGCGAAGTCATCCGCATCATTTCAGCCCGGAAGGCGGGCAAGAAGGAGCAAATACATTATGAAAAAAAACGTTAAGTTCACACTCGATACGACAAAGCCTTTGCCATTGACCAAAAAGCAAAAGGCCGAAATTCAGGCACTGTCTGAATTGCCGGACAGCAAAATAGATCACAGTGATATTCCATCGCTATCAGGCGAATTTTGGAAGAAGGCAGTGAACAATCCATTTTATAAACCCACCAAGACATCCACCACTGTCCGGGTGGATTCGGATGTGTTGGCCTGGTTAAAGTCACAAGGGAAGGGTTATCAAACACGCATCAATGCAATTCTGCGTGCTGCCATGCTGCATAAAATAAAGCACT
>VFSW01005654.1_pt1 | contig 18461 bp, 23 predicted proteins | sample 5358111 | NCBI WGS metagenome assembly VFSW01 (sample SAMN11554181, study PRJNA540505) | mine drainage metagenome | isolation source: sediment from site ElyBrook_90M | place: USA: Ely Copper Mine, Vershire, VT | collected 2017 | reverse complement strand
GGACAAGGAAAAGAGTGATTCCTCTCGTCGAGATTGAAGAGTTCGACTTTCCTGTTAAAGAAAAATGTGTGTAATAATGAACTTCTTCATAAGAAAAAAGTATCCATATATACTAGTACTAGACCCGAACAAAAAGTATATAGTTTTGTTCGACCAAAAGGACTTCACGCAACAACAGGCTTCTCAAGCTCTTTCACAGATAAAAAGTAGTAATAAGGTAGTTGGTATTATAGGCAGTAATGTGGAACACAGTGTCAGATTTGTTGAAAACAGAGAAGGTGTGAAGTTCGCAAAAAACTATGCTCGATAGATTCAAAACAGAATGTGGAGCCTGCAAGAAGAAAAGACTCTTTGTCTACCGTCGTCTCATGCCGAGCGCGCTGGGTACGGGACAGAAATATATGCGCTCAGTAGCCCCGTTGTGTGGAGAGTGTAGTAGGGCAATAAAAAAGTGGATTGTAAAAACAACAAAAAAATCAACAAAACAATGAGTAATCCAAATGTAAAGCCAAGATGGAAGAAGGGCGAGAGTGGAAATCCCGCGGGTAAACCTAAAGGGACACGTTCTCTCACGACTCTCTTAAGGGAAGCTATGATCAAAGTAGGTAAGGGTGAAAGCGAACCCTACGATGAGCAACTTATTAAAAAAGTGTTGGACATGGCTACTAAGCAAGGCAACGAAGCTATGATACGGCTCTGTTGGAACTACCTTGAAGGTATGCCTAAAGAAACAAAAGAGATTGATTTCAAAGGAGAAGTGCCACCGGAAGAGAAAGAGAAACTGGCACAAGCGGCGTATGACCTTATTGACCAAAGCGCAAAAACTGGAAGCGAGTAGCCTGCTTGGTTTCATACAAGTCAACAAACCTAAGACTGAGAGCGGCGCACTCATTGACTTCGCAGATCATAAATATCTTCTCCAGATATATAACGATGTAAGCAAAAGGCTCGCAGTAATGAAAGCCGCGCAGATAGGACTTTCAACTCTACAGATATTCCGCGCTCTCTGGCGTGCGTACTATGAGCACTACGACATCATCTACGTACTCCCCACCATGAGTGACGTGCAGGATTTCGTGGCCGGTAAGGTTAATCGAATCATCGAGCAGAATACCGTAATGCAGAGATGGGTAGCGGACAAGGACTCTATAGAGCAGAAAAGAGTCGGCAGCTCTTCGATATATTTCAGAGGCTCATGGGTGGAGAGACAAGCTCTTATGATTTCCGCGGATGAACTTATGCTCGACGAGTACGACCGTAGCGACCTGTCCGTCCTTGAAACATATGAATCTCGTCTCCAGCACTCCGATAAAGGTTATATAAGCATATTCTCCAATCCAAGCCGTCCGGGGTATGGCATAGACGAGAAATATGCGTTGAGCGACAAGCAGCTATTTCATCTGAAACATTCGTGCGGCGCAATCTTTCCTTTCACGGAACGCTGTATTGACTACGCAACAAAAAGATTTGCATGTCCCAAATGCAACGGCACGATTACCGACCATGAGCGTCGCAATGGTTTCTGGCAAGCAACCGCGCAAGGAGACTGGCGGGGGTATCAGATACCCTTGTGGCTCAACGTACGAAAGACGGCACTGGACATTTGCGAAGCGAAAGAAAAGAAATCACCCGAGTACTTTGCCAACTTTGTCGCAGCCGAACCGTATGTTTCAAAAGATTCGTCCATCAGTATCGAGGAAGTTCTAGCTAACTGTTCTTCCAGGGTCAATCCGATGACTTCACGGATAGTCATCGGCGTGGATACGGGACTGCCGATATGGTATGTATGTGCGAACAAAGACGGATTTTTTCATCACGGGCATTGCAATAACTATTCCGACTTGCGTATTCTCTTGAATAAATGGCCTACCAGCGTGCTTATATCAGACCAAGGAGGTGATTTGATAGGCATTAGGGAATTGCAGCAGGAATATCCGGGACGAGTATTTCTTGCATACTATCGAAGAGACCAAGCAAACGTGGATGTCATCCGGTGGGGAGAAGGGAATGAATACGGGAAAGTTATCATCGATCGTAACCGAGCGATTTCTCTCATGATTGGTCAAATGAAAGATACGGGCAGATTTAGACTTAACGGAAGCGAGGAAGAGTGGATGCCGGTGGCAGAACACTTTGCCGATATGTATAGGCAATTGGTACTGGCGCCGGATAAGCCCGGGCGCGACTCGCGCTCACTTTATGGCGCGGAGTATGTATGGAAGAGGAAGAAGGGCGATCACCTCGCGCACGCCTTCTTATTTGCCCTTGCCGGGCTATCAAAATTCGGAGAATCCGTTGATTTCGTCAACATGCACGATTCTTTCCAAGAGATAGCGGCAGACGCAGGTTTAACCTATGACTCGGATGCTAAAATATGGAACACAGAATATGGTGACTATTGAACTCACCGACAAAGAAGCGATTGTATTCCGTATGCTTCGAGAAGGAGGAGCGTTTGAAATAAGAGGCGGCCAAGCGGTAATTTCATTTGATAGTGAAGGACGACCGAAACATGTTGATATAACTACCAGAACGTTATACACATCCCCAAAGAAAACATATTGACAAGGATTGTGGTATAGTTTCTTTGTTCGCAGCCTAACCTAACACAGGCGGCCTCCCGAAAGGGCGGTCGCATTTTTTTATAAACATATGGCAGTAACTGACCCAACAAGAGATGCTGTAGCGTGGAACGTGGAAGGCGTTCGACAGTTGGTTGAGTCCGGCTTTAACAAGCTGCCCCGCGGCACGGAGAATGGCGTAGAAGGTCCCATCGGTCCCGAACAGGATTTGTTTGAATTAGACATACCGGATGCCGAGCTTTTGAGAATTGCCGATGAGCGCATCGCATTGTACAGACCCTACGAAGGGAAAATCCGTAAACTTCAGGACATGCTGGCGGCATACTACAGTGGCCGTCAAAACGCAGGCAGTGCGTACGATACGCAAGACGGGCCTATCGTAGGCAATCTCATATGGGAGGCGGTGGAAACTTATTTACCGGCTGCTCTCGCAAAGAATCCGGACCCTATCGTGTGGGGAGAGAATAACGCTCTTGCAAATAAACTTGCCGAAGACGTAAAGACCATGCTTTCCTATCATGCAGAAATTCTTGATGTACGCGGGCATCTAAAGATACTCGCCAGGCGGTGGCTATTTGATTTGCTCGGCGTAATTAAATACGGCTGGAATGAAAATATTGACGATATAACTTTCTCGGTTCGGGATGTAAAGAATTTCTATTTTTATCCGAATGGATATGTTGATGTATATGGCAACTTCAAAGGATGGTTGGGCGAGCGCATAATGATTCCTGCGGAAGAAGCGTGCAAGCGTTTCCCTGACCATAAAGAAGCGATTTATCTTTCAGTGAAGGGTGCGATGGCGAGTGAAATACAGTATACGGAATGGTGGGACGATGACAGATATTTCATTACGTACGACAAAATCGTTCTTGATAAGGGTAAAAATTATTTCTTCAATTACGGAAAGAACGCAAAGAATCATTTTGCGGTTCCTCTCAAACCTTTTACGTTTCTCTCGGTCTTCACTATCCAAAACCAACCTCACGACATTACCGGCCCCATTGAGCAAAACATTCCGCAACAGAATCGGTACACACGCCGTCTCAAACAAATAGATGCAAACGCACAGAACACTAACAATGGGCTAGCTATCTCAGCGGAGAATTACACGCAACAGACCGCAAAACAGGCTGCACGCGCGCGACAGATGGGACAACCTATCCTTGTCCCTCCTGGCCGTCCTGTGCAGGAAGCCGTCGTTTCTCTGCCTGCAACCCCGGTATCTCCCTCCCTCTTTGAGGCGGCGAATCAAGACGCGCTCAATCTTCGCAGTATCTTCGGCACACAAGGAATAACAAGCCAGCCCGCAAACGAAGACACCACGGCACGAGGAATGATTTTGAACAAGCAATATGATTCTTCTCGTATCGGAGGCGGTATAGGCGAGGCATTGGCGCGCGTAAGTGACTCAGCCTTCAACTGGTTCTACCAGATGTATCACGTGTTCTACGATACCCCCCACGAAGCGAAGATAATGGGAGTCAACAAAGCAGTTGAATATTCCGTACTTTCCAGCGATTCCTTTACCTCGAAGCTTGTTATTTCTGTGGCTCCAGATTCTATGAAGCCGCGCGACGATATAACACTGATGAATCAGGCATTGCAACTATGGCAAGAAGGTGCGCTCGATCCAAAGAGTCTTTTCAAGTTCCTCAATTTCCCCGACCCCGATAGCACATCCGAAATGGCAACATTATGGAAACTATCCCCGCAGATGTATATGCAACTCAACTATCCGCAACTCATGCAGCAGCTTCAGCAGATGCAGGCCTCTGCACAGGCTCCACAAGCTCCTAGTGCCCCTCAGGCGGCTCCGGGAGCGCCCCCAGCACCTGTGGAGCAGCCGACGCCAACCACAACGACGGCAGAAGCGCCCCCGAGCGCAGTATTACAAAACGTTCCATTACCCAAATAAACTATGGACAAAGCAATAGGAAAAACAGTGAAGGACATCATGAAGCATGGTGAAAAAGTCGCGCCAGTAAAGAGCATCAAACTCAAGGTGAAGTTCGATTCGCCCAAAGAGCGTGCGCTTAAAAAAGCGAAAGCACACTTACGTTAAACCTATGGCAAACGCACATACCAAGGCAATTAAGAAGATGAAGATGCACAAGGTCATGGGGGAATTCGAGCATGGCAAATTACATTCCGGCTCAAAGAAGGGACCGAAAGTGCATAGCCGTGCGCAAGCTATTGCGATCGGAATGTCCGAGGCGCGCAAGGCTGCGAGGAAATAGTTATCCACATCCCGTTTATGGAGAAGTCCGGGTGAACAATCTCCAAATGTGATATACTTTTACCAGCTAAGACCTTGAAAAAGGCACAAGACCCTGAAAAGGGCAAAGCTCTATGGCACAAGACAACAGTAGTGTGCAGCAATTCCTGAACGACATCCCTACCGAAGACAATGTTAAAAGCATTCTCGACGAGAAGATTGAAATTCCGGGAATTGATCGGCCAGCACCGTCCCCTGAAAAGGGCGAGACGACTAACCGAACAAAAGAACGTCGTCGCTTCCGAGAATGGGAGGACCGACTCGCAGAACGCGAACAGGCTCTTATTCGACAGGAGGAACGATACAAAGCTCTTGAAGAAATCAAACGCCAGAATGCTCCTCAAGATGTCCCGGTAGAATGGCTTCGTATCCACGGAGACACACCGGAAGCTCGAGAAGCATGGCGCTATAACCAGGAACTTCTTACTCAAAAGGTAAAAGAAGCGCGGGATGAACTTCTCGCATCACTCCAAAAGGAGCGCGAGCAGGAAACAATAGCGGAACGGCGTGCGACCGAGGAACTGGAAGATGGTATTTCCTCTCTTGAAGAAGAATACTCGATAGACCTTTCCTCCAACGCCCCCGCCGCCCGAAAAGCGAGAGAGGAATATCTAGATGCACTCACCGCAATTTCGCCCAAGGATAGGGCAACCGGCGAGATTAAAGAATACGGAGACCCTCACGCAGCTTACGAACTCTATCTTTTGAAGAAGAATAAAGGTTCCGACAACACGAGAGCCAAAAATCTTGCCGCTCGTGGAGTATCTGAAACAGCCCCCGCGGCTGCTCCTAATCAGGAGGAAGAAATCAGACAGTACCTTAAAGCGAACGGGATATTGGCTTGAGTGAATTATTAGCCAGTAGTGGCTAGTGTGAAAGAAATAACACATTAGCAAAACTTATTCCCCCTACACTCTCAGTCCAAACCACGACCAACCAATTCTTGGCTGGCAAGTGGCCCGACTTGGTATTACGCGATAACCTTTTCTTCGCAAAGATGATGAAGGACACAGAGCGTTGGCGCGGTGCGCAGGAAGTGCGACCTTTAACTTCAGAGGTCATTAAAGCAGCTCTAATATACGGCGAAACTCCCAACCTTAATTGAGTGGACAACGCCGACCAAGCACATCAGTGCGGGTTCAACGACTGAAGCGAGTAGCCTTCCTTAAAGAAGATGCAACAGTCTGGACACGGTAGGAATATCGTGAGGAAGGGTCAAGTGTAAAGACACTTTAAAGAAGAACCTTTCCCGCCTAGAATATCTAGGTCACAAAAGTAACAGATTCGTCAAGTACCAGAAAGGTGTCGCTTCCGTAGCATTCTCCGCGTTCGACCTCTTGCCCATCGACCAGATTCCTTCAGCGGTTAACATGACTTTTTATCCTAGCTTTGTGGCTGAGTAAAAGTGGCCACATTAAATCCACTCTAATTGACTTGGACACCCAGAAGTGGGCAACAAGGCGGAAGGCGAAAGCCACCGTGAACGACTAAATGAGAGGAAGTCTCGCAAGAGACTAAGTGATAGTCTGAACATGGGTATAACAGAAGAAGCCCATGAAGAAGAGTCAAGTGTAAAGACACTTATTGAAGAACTCTTCTCGCCCGAAAGGGTAGTAACAAACTGACCAACGTTGCACTTGCAGGAACGGATCTGTCTATCAACCAAGCTGATGGAAATGGCCCCCTTCAAACCCTCAAACTCTTGAGCGTTACTATGGTCGCTCGCGCACAGGACTGCGCCGACGACCTCGGTAACTTCCTTCAAGGGGATGGGACGACCTATGGTGGTAAAGCTCCAGCAGGTCTCGCAAATATCGTAGACGACGGAACACATGCGCCTAGTTACGGCGGTCTTTCTCGCGCTACATATCCGGGCCTAAAGGCAACCGTTACGGCAGCCTCCGGCGGTCTTATGACTCTTCTCAGTATTCGTCAATTGAACAACGACGTAACTGACGGTCCTATCACGCCGGACATGCTTGTTACGGACTACAATACCTGGGCATTGTTCGAGCTTCTGATGAATCCGTTCCAGCGCAATAACTACCAGACAAACTACTCCGACATGAAAGCCGGAGCAGGGTATCAGGCACAGTATTGGGGTGGTATGGAAATCTTCCGTGATAAGAAAATCACGCAGGGTTACTTCTATCAGTTGAATCGTGAATTCACCAAGTTCCATTCACTGAATTGGTGGCAGGGTACTCCGCTTTCTCCGAAAGGAAAAGGCGAGGTAGTCGGCAACGTCTACGAATCGTCTGCGTACAATCCGCCGGCGGTGTTTACGTGGACAGGTCTCATCAACGCCTTCAACATGGGTGCCGTCAACGGCTTCATGATCTGGGGCGGTCAGGTCGAATGTGAAGCTCCGTTCCGTAACGGCGTACTGACGGGCATTATGAACGCAGCGTAATCTCTATGACTATGACCACGAAAAATATAATCTTCGGGGTAGTAATCGTAGTGATTTCTGTTGCATGCTCGTATCTGCTCTTCGGACGCACGTCTACGTCGGTAGCCAAGTTCGGCGCAGCTGTCCCTGGGCAACTTCTCGCAGAATATTACTTGCCGTTTATATCCACTAACCAAGGATTTAATTCAGCATTTCCTATTCAAACTACCTCGACCCTTACGGCGACAGGTTTTACGGATAACGGAAACGCGAATATTGTGACATCGAATACGGCAACCTCCACTCTAACGGTAGGTTGCGTGCAATCATATGCCACTTCAACAGTAACGGCAGAAAGTCTTCGATTCGTCGCCTCAACAACTGCTCCCACCAACGGCTCCGGATTGATTCCAGTCGTGAGTTACGGCACATGTCCGTAATTATTAACTAATTGAATCCACAATATGGCTTCATACACACGAATTACGTCTCGTTCGGCGGTTGCAGGTCTTGATCCGTTTTCGACCTCAACTGACTCGAATATGGCGACGTATGTCGGGCAGCGTTTCGACTTGAATGACGGTCGTCAGATTTCGATCGTACAGAATGGTGGAACCGCTCTCACTGCGGGTGTGCTCGTACAAGGACCTGCCGTCGTTGCAAATCATCAGGGGCTTACGGTAACTGCTGTCCAAGCGTATAACGCGCTTGCAAATGGCCAGAACACGCAAGTCACTGTGACTCTCGGAGCGACACAGGTATATGTAAATGAGTACATGCTCGGTACACTTGTTGTTGCAACGGGTACCGGCGCAGGACAGATTCTCCGCATCCAAGGACATCCCGCGGCGGCGGCTTCTGGTTCCCTCGTCATTACTCTCGCGGATAATCCGGTAACAGCTCTCGACACGACCTCCACGGTGAACCTTCTCAAGAATGAGTCAGGTTCCGCCAACGGTTCTACGACGGAAGCTAACGGTGTCGTCATTAACCCGACGACTCCGACGGGTAAAATCTGCGGACTCTCGTATTACGCGATTCCGGCTTCAACCGCAGGGACTCCTGTTTATGGCTTTGTTGCCACGAAAGGACTCTGGGCTGGCCTGAATGACGCCGGTACGACCGTCGGCTATCCGCTTGAACCGTCCGGCGCAACCGCAGGAGCGATGAAAACCTTCGCCTCTACGGGTGCTCTCGTCGGCTACGCGGTACAAACTGGTACTACGACTGATTATTCAGCCGTATTCATCAATTTGTAATCGTTCTCCCGAACGCGCACGTTCCTACGGGGACGTGCGAATCGGGGGAGTGAAAACCACCCCGTTAAAAGACTATCCCCTGAAAAGGGCATAACCATCCTGAAAAGGACAAGGAAGTATGGAAACAATGGAAAAAATAGATGTGAGTACGTATGAACCGGAAATGTTCCCGTTCACGAATCCGCTTGAAAAGGAAGTATCGCTAACATGGGGTAAAAAGATATATACTTTCCCCCCACGTTCAACGACGAATTTGCTCGGACTTATTTCCGATGCAACACCACTTGAAATTCAAGGAATTCGTAAAGAGTTCGCGTTTCGGTTATCAGAGCAGATGTTCTTTGCAAGTGATGAATATAAGGCAATGGCAGCGCAAGCCCCCGCAGGTTCAAATCTCACGCCCCCGCTTATACCGATGGATAAACGTATCCAGTTTATGCAACTATGCCTTGAACCGCTTTCTAAGGCACACGCAAAAGTTAAAGATATGCCGGAAATTGATATCGAGTCTAAATTGCACATTGATCCGAACACGGGCAAACCGGTGAGCAAGCCTATCAAAAAAGGCGAAGATTTGATCGGGAAAGCTAAGCGCGGAGAGTTCTAGCATATGATGCGACTTCTGACCAAAAACGAGATTGACGCTCGTTTGGCGGAAGAGCAGCGTAAGCGCATAGATGCCGGCATGGCAGTTGCTATGAAAGTAGACGCTCTTCGGCACCAGCTCGCAGATACTCAAAAAAGATACGAAACATATCGTACTGAAGCTCTCACGGCTATCCAAAAAGAAATAGACGCGAAAGCGGAAGAGTTAAATGCGGTAGAACTCAAGCTCGTAGACTCTCGAAAAGAATGGGAACGGCTGCAAGAGCAGGTTTTGGCTCCTATGGAGATGCAATTCGCTTCGTTTGTAAGAGATACGAAGAAAAAACTCTCCGAGGAGGAAAAAGCACTCATATCAAAGCGTTCCGATCTCGAAAAACAATCTTTTGCTCTCAACGAACAGCAAAAGTATTTGAAAAAAGAGACAAAGCGGCTTTCTGAAGAGGAAATGGCTCTTACGAAACGGCTTGCGGATGCAGAAAAATCTCTCTCCGCTATGAAAACGGCAGAAAATGAAGCGGAATTGCGGCGTGTAGAAGCTCAAAAAGGTGCAGAACAGGCTGTAAAAGACGCCGCAAAAGTACGTATACAAAACGAAAAAGAGAGAAAAGAACTCATTCTTGAACGGCAAAAGCTCGAAGGATATGCGAAAGAACTCGATGAGCGCGAACTGAAACTTATTCTCGAAGAACTCAAGCGTTCCTCTCCGGTTCAAGGACTCGTGCCGTTTGACATTATCAGCAAACAAAAAAATCATGGCTAGTACGACAATTCCTTCAAATGGTGCACTGATGCGAAGCGATGATGGTGGTGCGCTCGGATATCAACATAAAAATATCACGACCGCAACAACCACTGATGTAAAAGGGTCTCCCGGATTCCTTCACACAGTGAGCATAAATACCCCCGTCGCTTCCTCTACAATAAAGATATACGACAACACAGCCGGCAGTGGAACGCTTATCGGCACAATCACACTCCCGGCAACGCTCCTTTCGCAAGGTCCGATGTATGCCCTTCTCGATGTGTGGTGCTCCGTGGGTATCACGATAGTCACGACAGGAACTTCTGACATTACAGTCAGCTATGTGTAAATATGACTGTCGATCTATCAAAGGTTCCGACTCCGATACCGATTGATGCAAACGCAAAAGGTATTCAGACTTCATATAACAATATGAAGAGCGGCAATTCGTCCGTTGTCACCGCGAACACGGCGGTACCTTTGGCCAGTTCATTCACGCAGGCTAAGAAGATAGATATATATAACGCTTCCGCTTCGACGATATACGTGGGAGATTCCACGGTGACGGCGACTCCCGCAAATGGTATTCCGATTTATCCGGCGCAGACATACTCGTTCGGCGTTACGGATCTCTCGCTTGTATATGTAAACTGTGCAACTTCGGGTTCCGCGTTCTCGTGGAACGTCTTTTGGTGATATGGCATATCACGTAGAAAAAGGATTGGGTGGGAAAGACGAAATCGTTATAGACGGGTTTGAAAACGGTATTGCTCCTTCTCCCCATAAGGGCATTGGCTCGATTAAAAACGCCAACATAAACTCACTCACTGGTGAAGTAGCGGTTAACTACAATCGGGTTAATACGCTTCCGGTTATCAGTGGAGGCGCGCTGAACGGGTCTACAAACCTTGAGTACGTGTTTGGTTCAAATCCACAACTTATTGTTGGAAGCTGTATTGTCCCAACGGGTACGTCCACTATCACTGGACTCACCGTTGGTAACCCGTACTGGGTAACTTCCGTGACGACATACAGCACCCATCAAAACATTTTTGTTTCTGCCTCTTATGGTGGGGCTAATGCAACTATAGGTACTTCTGGGACAGCGACTTTTGACACCTTTTCTCCACATAAGTTTGTACAGGGGGCGATTGAGTATGACACCGGAAACTCTGACTTTATCTATTACCTCTGTGATACGTCCGGCGTTGTGTGGGCAAATGATCCGAAAGTATATGGAGTTTTTGCTCCCACAGGAGATGTAGGTGGTACGTCAGTAGCCAGTAACATCACAGGGTTCGGAGTATTTCAAGGAGTTGCCTACGTGTTTACCACAAGTCAGGTGTATGCAAACTTTACTCAAACTCTCGGCGTGTCCGCCAACTGGGGTTCTAGACTTTACTTAAACAACCCTTCGGGACAGACTTCCACTTCTCACTACGCTCTCACTATCCCCGACGAAAACGGTTCTCTTTTCTACTGTGATGGTTCATTTGTCGGTCAAATAAAAAGCCTTTCGTCCGATACAGCTGGTACCAGTCGTTTTTCTAGTATGAAAGTATCAAGCAACGGTGCCACGCCTTCTGTGCTAAGTGTATTAAATTATACAAGAGGTGTGGTTCCTGGAGACGGCCTCCCTGTCAGTGTGTACGCAGTACCGGGAATCGCACTTCCGTCAGGTGTCTCTACCGGCACGCAGTATTACGTCGTTAGTTATAGCCAAAGCGCCGGGACGTTTGAGCTTGCAACGACGCCCACAGGTACAGGCATCACGATAAGTTCTGGAGCAGCCTTTTATGTTACCAGCTTTGACCCTGAATCTTCCCTAACAGCCATGGTTGACTACCTGCCAATAGCACTTCAACTTCCTTACTACGAAGTAGCTACCTGTCTGGCTCAAACATCTGTTGGAAGTCCCATCTTAGCTGTGGGAACAATTGGAAACAATGTATACATCATGGACCCGTCAAGCAGTGTTGCAGCACAAGCCGTTCTTCCTCTGCCAGAATCAAACACACATAGGATACTGAACGTAGACAACATGCTTTACATATTCGTGGGGAATAAGGGTAACATTTACATATCAAACATATCTGTTATTTCTGGTGCACTTACGGTTCCAGACTACATGGCGAATCCGTATGGAACGAACCAAGACCCGTACTTTTCGTGGGGAGACTGTATGTTTCTTAGAGGTCGGGTGTGGTTCAGTATTCAAGACCAAAACGCAAGTAATACGACAGGTTACTGCGGCGGAATATGGAGCTTTACCCCTACACAAAATCTTTTCCTCGGACAAGATCAGGGTATTCAGCTGCATTTAGAAAACCAGAACTCTTACGGGACTTATAACGGTGTTTGTGACGTACTATTACCGTCTGAGACCCAGACTGCTAACGGACCGCAGTATTGGTCAACATTCTCTTCAGACTACAGCGTGCCAGTCTATGGGATAGACTTTTCAGGCACTAACCCTTACAACGGAACACAATATGCAGAAATAGAAACCGACCTTGTTCCTGTGGGAGAGTTTCTTAATCTATACACGCCAGCGAACGTGGAATACAAACTTTCTCGGCCGCTTGTTTCAGGTGAGAGTGTGGAAATACTGTGGAGGCCAGACTTAACGAGTGCGTTCACAACACTCGGCACCAACTCGGTAACGGGTAACGTTTCGTTTGTCTTCCCTTCAAATATACAAAACGTACAGTGGGTTCAGTTACAGGCTCTTATGACTTCCACCACCACGACACCTTCGTTCCTTCCGGTAACACAATTCCGTATACGCATATGAATAAAAAAAGCTCAACGCCAGTAGTTCCCGCTCCACTCGCACGGCCGGCATTAGCGGCGCAGTTTTCTGTTGTTCCAATATCTGCACATACTCATAACGGAGTGGACTCATTTCAAATACAGTACAAAAACCTATCAAATCGGCCGCAAGTAGGCAAACAAGCTCTCGGCACTTCTGCTTCTGTGTCTTTTGATCCGTCAAAAGCACTACTATTTACACTTACTCCCACACAGTCAATGGCACTTCTCCCTACCACCTTCACAATGGGCAATACGATAGTTATAGAAGTCCTTACCTCGGGAACCACAGCGTATACCATTACATTCTCGACCGGTTTTGTAGCTAATGGAACGTTGACCACGTCAACAGTTAACGCAACGTATAGGACCGCGACCTTCATTTGTGATGGAACGTACTGGGTTGAATTATCAAGAACACCGGCGATGTCGCCGAGTTGATCACTCACGGTATGAAAACCTACTCTTCGCTTATAAACTTCGCCACGACACTTACGCAAAACACAAGTGCGGCAAACCAGCTGCTCATGTCTACACTCATAGACGAACAGCACCGTCTTTTGATTGAAAAGTATTTCGATAATGAGCGAGAATTTACGACACAAACAGTCGGGGCGCAGAATCTTACGCTCACAGCCGCTCCATCTGCCGGCGCGACTACCGCGACGCTTACGGCAAATTGGAGTTATCCGACAGGCACCGCAGACGTTACGTTCTCAGATGGAGAAACACAGGAGGTGCTTTTTACGCAAAACAGTACGGCAATATCATGGGGCGTCGGACTTCAAAATGCCGTTACGACGGCTATACAAGTGCTTGGTATGCAGTCGTACAACATTCCTTCCAATATTTCAAAAATCACAAATTCCACCGTGATGGTAGGACAGATGAAATTCGTACCTGCCCCAATACAGACGCGCGACGAATGGGATAGGGTAAACTTCCTGCCGTATAACAATGACATTCCCGGATATTTCTTTATATACAACAGTCAACTTAAAATCTTCCCTATACCTTCAACAACGGGAGATGTCATCCAATTCAACTATAAAGCTCGCGTTCCCGATCTATCCTTTGCCTGGTATTTGAATGGCAGTACATACTCTCCGTGGGTATCAGGAAATACTCCTACCGATTATCTTCAAGGGACACTTGCAGCCTCCGGAATCAGCGCGGGAAATGTAGCCGTAACGGGGACTTCAACCGCGTGGAATACCGCTTTTCCGACGGGTATAGATATTTCATGGATGAATCTTTACTTCCGTGCTGATCCATCGGGAGGCGGAGATGGTATATGGTATCCCATACGCTCATTTACGGACGCAACGCACCTCACGCTCGTGAATCCAATAATGAACGCAGCAACGATTACGACCGCTTCTACGTATGCCATAGGTCAAATGCCCGTACTTCAGGAAGACTTTCACCCCATGTTGGTATATGGCGCGTTAATGGTGTACTACGGCACCATAAAACCCAATGTGGATCAATACGAACTCTTCGAGAAAGAATATAATAAACGCATGTCTCTTCTCGAAGATTACGCAGGAACAAAGCAAATCAACGTGAACCTTGGTGACACGCCGATGCAATTTAATCCGAACCTGGTACCTTACGGTAACCCTAACACACAATAATTATGGCCTTCGCAACTGGAAATGGATATACGGGAATACTCACTCCGCGCGCGCCGGCGACGGGATACGGTGGATTGTTCACTCCGCGCGCGCCGACAGTGCCCCAAGCGCAGACACCCGCTCAATCCAGTGCTCCTCAAATCGGGCCGTCTTCGCTCACACAACTTCGATCTGCCGGACTCTTGGGGAATATCGGACATCCAAATGCCGATGCTATTCAGCAAATCCATGCAAAAACTCTTTCTGCTCTCAACAATCCTCCGGCGGCGTCTTCTAATACGGGTAAAAAACAAGGCGATCCCCTTCTTAATATACCTGGCACGACAACACCAATTCAGGGCACTCCCCCTGTTGCAACTGGTGCTTCTACGGGAGCTGGGTCATCCGCTCCAGGTACGGTTCCTATAACGTTTCCTGGTCTTATAGGAAGTATTGCTGGTGCTGCAAATGCAGTGCAAACAAATCCTCTCATAACTCAAGCGGAGGAACAATACATGCAAAACGCTGAACAACTCCCCCATCTGCTTGCTACTATAACAAACGAACCTGGACTCGCGGCAGGAGATAGCGCTCGGGGAGCAAATCTCCTAAATGCGTATGGCCAAGGTCAACAGGGACTTGCTGCGGGTATCAACGCAGCTCTCGCACCTACGACCACTCAACTCGGTGGACTTGAAAGTGCGGCTGGACTCGTCACGCCTTCAGGCAACTTCCCATTCGTATTTAATCCTGCCACAGGACAATTTACAGTCTCAGGAGGTGATCTGACGAGCGCCATATCAACCGGCGTTCAGCAAGCTATATCAAATCCTACGCTCTTTTCCTCTCTAAATGACGCAATCACAAGCACCTTTGGAGCGGCTTCAGCGGGTATGTTCCAACGTGCATATATTGCAGCTGGGGGAAATCCTGCTGTTGCTGCGGGAACGGCCACTGGCGCACAGGCTGTCGCAGCAGCGAAAGGTCAAACGGAAGCAGCGAATATTCAGACAGCCGGTACGGCGGCTACCGGCGCGGCAAGCACAGCATATAGGACTGCTGTACAGCATGTTTCTAACGTAACAGGACTTTATACCGCAGCTACAGGAGTCGCAAACAATCTAACAAACACACTGGGTAGTTGGAGCCAGAATGGTCAATTGACGAACCTCAATGCAGGAATAAATACGATTGCAGCGCTTACTTCAAGTCCTGATTATTCTAAATTCATTGCGGCTCTCACGAACACGCAAGCAGCGTATACCGCCGCTTTCCAGACAGCGGGTATAACGCCGACACAAAGCACACAAAATGCTTTGCAAGAATTAAACCCGAATTCTTCGGCTTCTGCGATTGTCGCATCTCTCAATCAGCTTTCTTCAGACTTGCATGCGGCAACAATTGTGCCGGCGTATCAACAGCAGAGTACATACGCTCATCAGTTAGGAATACAATAATATGCCTCCTGTAGCACAGTTCTCACTCCCCGGACAAGGTACGCAAAGTGCACCTAGTGCGCCTATGTATAGCGGTATGCCTCCCGTGGCTCAATTCTCTCTCCCGACAACCTCTGGCAATACTCAAACGGGTGGAGGGGGAGGGATTACGGGATTCATTCAACAGGCTGGCAACTTCCTATTCCCCGCGATAGGCGATATTAGCAATCTCATGAAAGGCACGAACACAAAGACTCCGTTGCAAATTGCCGGAGATGTAGGACTCTCCGCTCTTCCGTTTATTCCCGGACTTGGAGAAGCTGGAGAGGCGGCGCGCGGCGCGGAAGTCGCGGGGGAAGGTGCAGGACCTCTTGGGAAATTAGCCGGATCAACACTCGCAAAAGGTGCCGGTGTGGGATATGGCGCGGGGGTGGCCTCAAATCTTTCTCAAGGACAAGGGCTAGGACAAGCGTTTATGCCGAATATAGCAAACATCGGAGGGGCTGTAACAGGAGGGTTGGCAAGCGTACTTATTCCTAAACTTCTGTCTCCTATTACACAGAATTTGACCGAAAGTGGTGCTATAGATGCAATTATAAGCAATCTTACGGACGAAATAAAAAGGACATCTCCTGGACGTAGACTCTTGGCTTCTCTTCCTGTGGGGGGAGCGAATGATATACGTCTCATGGCTACCGGCGGAATGATTCCTGATGTGGTCGGAACTAACTTTGATGTTGCTAATGCCCGAAGCGTGGCTCAAGGTAGAATCGCTGCTTTAGGACAACTTCGGGCAAATGCTCTTGATACACTTGGTACTCAACATCCTCTCGATGAAATCGCACAAGAAGCTATGGCAAAAGCTGGAGCTTCATCACTTACTCCTGAAGCGGAAGCGGCGTTATCCCCGGCAGCAAAGGCTGGACTTCTCAGACAGAAATTAAGCGGCAACGCGGGAGATACTGGAAAGCAAATACAAAATATCATCAACAGCATAAAAACTGATACGGGTAAAACATCGCTTTCTACTTCAGAATTGGAATCTCTAAAAGAAATCCAAGCAGGTATTTCAAAGAAATACGCGCGTGCAGGACAAATAGGTAACGCGGATGCACGTTCTCTTCTTGCCGACGCGGCGCGTTCTCGGATAGAAAAAACCGCAGCGGAATCAGGATTGCCAAACATGAAAGACCTAAATGGCTATATGCAGCAACACTACAATATCCTAAAAATACTCGACCGACTTCAAGCTCAAAAAGTAAAAGGAGGCATGCTTGGTAACATGTTGCGTTCCCGAACGGGAGATGTTCTAGGAGGTGTCGTAGGAAATACTCTTGCCCCAGGGATTGCTGGTACGTTATTAGGCGCACTGGCAGGAGAAGGTGGGTCTAATCTTGTGTCAAAAATAATAGGGGACACTTCCTTATCAAACACAGTGCGTGATGCGCTTCTTGCGAATATCGAAAAGCAAGACCCTTCGATTGTTCAGCAATTTATGGCTCGAACGGGACAAGTCGGGCAAACAGCACCAGTTGCAGTTCCGACGACTACGCGCATTCCGGGGCTTATAGGAAAATTGCTAAATGCGGGCGCGATTCGCGCCGGATCGGCACTTTAACCAGCAACCACTATGAATATAGACCATAAAACCAACAAAAATAACGAGACCACAATGAAACTATACGCAAATGGTGATAGTAACGCACCCTTCCCTTCATACCACGAACCCAGAATGAGTATGAACATCCCAATGCCTAAAATCGCAAGCATATGACTACTTCTACCACAAAGGGACTTCTAAAGCAATTAACGGATGGGGATAAGAAACGGCGCGTGGTGATCGTGCGCCACGGCGCTACTTTGATGAATCTCGAAAAGGAACAGCCTATCCGTGGCTGGCTTGATATTTCTCTTGCGCCTGAAGGCGAAGAACAGGCCGAAAAGCTCGGAAGACAACTTAAAGATTCCGGTATTGATATGCTTGTTTGTTCTGATTTAACTCGCACAATTCAAACCGCGACTGCCATTTCTCGTGAAAGCGGCATACCGCTTCTTGCTACGACAATGGCGCTTCGCCCATGGAATGTGGGGAAATACACTGGAACTTCAGCAAAAATAGCTCACCCTGTTTTGTTCAAAATGGCAGTCGAAGAACCTGATAAAGCAATCCCTGAAGGAGAATCTTTCAACAGTTTCAAATATCGATGCATTATGGGGGTAATCTCATTCTTGAACGAATATCCTGACAAGCTTATAGCATTTGTGGCACACCATCGGAATGATCGGTTACTACGCGGTTGGTATGAAGCTGGTTGTCCGGATGATTTAGAAATTGCGATGGAACATTTTAATCAACATGGCATCGAACCGGGTACTGCCGACGTGTTAGAATTAACATCAACTTACCTTGTATGAAAAAGTATATTATCGGACTCATAGTAGGTGCATTGCTTTTTATCGGTATTCCCGCTGCTGCACAAATTTCTGGCAATTTTTGGTACCCTTCCGCTGGCAATCTTACTCCGGTAATTTCTTCATGGGGTCTTCAACTTCCAGCTCTCGGTTCTTCCGGCAATCCTTGCGTTGATGTAAGTGCTACTGGTGTTTTCGCCACTACAACCTGCGGCGGCGGCGGCTCCTCTTTCCCCTTCACCCCGACCTCCTACGGCGTCTCGACCTCCACGACCGTCGGCTTCACAAACGGCCTCCTCTCGACGGCGAGTTCGACGTTTACTTCAG
>VFSW01005653.1_pt1 | contig 18464 bp, 22 predicted proteins | sample 5358111 | NCBI WGS metagenome assembly VFSW01 (sample SAMN11554181, study PRJNA540505) | mine drainage metagenome | isolation source: sediment from site ElyBrook_90M | place: USA: Ely Copper Mine, Vershire, VT | collected 2017 | reverse complement strand
CTCCAGAGTGATTCCGGGGTTTCCAATTTCTCAAGGACGGCGGGATCCTCCACCCTCTTTCTGGACGGAGTGGCCTGACTATGGGCCGGTGCGGGAGACGGAGCTGCCGGTTGTGCCGGAGCCTTCTCCAGCTGGTCGATCAGGGAAGGGTCAGTCAATTTCTTCATTGCAGAAGTTATTTTCCCCCGGGATTGGCGGCAGGATATTCAGGATCCCCGGGCTGGAGTTCATACCATCCATCCTCGGCTTTCCCATAGACTTTCCCCCCTTGGTTTTTAATGACCGAAAATTTCTGTGCCGGCGGCGGTGTCTGGCCCGGCCCGCCTTGTGGTTTCTCTGGTTTCTCATGCTCGATACCTCCCATTTGATCCATCGAGTCGAATAGGTATTTGGCGGTGGCATTGTTGGCCTTGATCCGGGCGTTCAGGCGGGAGATGTCCTGCATCAGCTGGACTCGTTCCTGAGGATCCTCGGTCAATTTCATCCGGGTCTGCTGGACCTTCAATTTATCTCTAAGTTTATCGGTCTTGTCCTGCATGAAATTCCAGGCTTTCAAGGTCGCGTCCCGTTTGTGGAACTGACTCATGTCGACGGTGTTGTCGTGCATCCGGAGGGTTTCCTCATTTGGGATCCCGGCCTTTTTCTTTGCCCCCTCGTCAGAGAAGGTCTGAAACTTCTTCATCCCAGGAGTGGAAAAATCCCCTTGGGAAGCCTTCTCATTGATCTGGGACGGGCTCATTCCAAAGACCGCCATGTCGGTGGAGGTCTCCCCGGACTTGCGATCGTTATAGACCTTCTCCTGGAGATCCAGACGTTGGGCCGAGATGTCCTGACCACGTTTGATCCGCTGGTCCTTTTCGTAGTCATAGGACGGGAGCTTGAAGGCGTTTCCACCTTTTGTGTTGAAGTTGAACGGCTTTATTTTGAATGGATTTCTAGGCATATGCGGGGGCCGGGGCCTGAGACTGATCCTGACCGGGTTTCTTGAATCCAGGGAGTCCCGTCGGTTTAGCGAAGGGATTGCTGGCCATCACCAGCGACGCATTAGCCGGACTCACCGCCGGAGCCGGAGCGGGAGCGGGACCAGAGAAGGGAGCTGGTAAGGGACTTGCCGACGCGAATGATGGAGCAGCGGTGGCGGTCCCAGTGTCTCCGATTTGATAAGGATCGGTTGTTCCCGGCCCTCCCGGCTGACTCGTTGGCGGCTGAGATTGTGATTGAGAATCGCTACTGCCTCCGGTGGTGGTAGTGATTTTCCCCTTCTGACCACCGCTGGCGATATCATCCAGTCCATTCAGAATGTCGTTCTTGGCGTTGGTATTGTTATCTGAGCTGGAAGGCGGTTCCTTTTGGGTGACGGTGGTGCCACCTTGCGAGGCACCTCCTGAGGTTCCTGGATTGCTTCCTGTGCCAACCTGTTCATCCCAATAGGTATTTTGTACATTGGTAGCGAGAGCGTCCCAGTATTGCTTGGCATTGCCCCTATTTGCTGCAGGGATTGAATTGATAAATCTAGCCGGAATTTGCGTCTTTTTTACATACTGGTTCCACGTGGCCTGCTGATCTGCATCACTTAATTGAGCGTACTGGGCATCGGTTCCAGAGTAAGTGGAAGGCGGGTTACCATAAGATATTCTATTGCCAGCAATATCCGTGAACTGCTTACCTCCGGCAGTCGTGTTGTCGATCAGATCCGGTGGCTTCTGGTCAGAGGATCCCTGGCCTCCGGAAGCATTTGACTGCTGCCCTTTGTCGATATTTGATATCGAATCCAGGTTGGCAGAGATCAATTTAGCGTTAATGTCAGCGGTGGCAATATCTCCGGTCTTGGAATTTCTCCAGGTAAATCCAGTATTATCCCAGGTATACTGATTACCGTCGGGTCCGGTTGCAGTCAATGCGCCGGTTGACTGCTTTTGATCAGGACCGCTACTTTGATTCTGACCCTGACCACCGGAAGCGCTGGTCTGCTGGAATCCGGGGAGTCCAGTCCCATTCTTGAACGGATTATTGCCCTTCTGCAGAGTCTGATAGAACTGGGCGTAAAGCGAGTCCGACACGTCTCCAGAGATAGGCTGACCCGTCGCTGCAGAGACAAAGGACAGGTTCCCGCTCTCATCAAGGGTGGCTTTCCATCCATGCTGGCGCATCCAGTCGGTCAGACCTTGCTGGATCTCTCTTTGAGTCATCCCGTAGGTGACCCCTAGCCGGGCATTAAAAGCCGCGGTCTTCTGGTCCCCGGCCAGCTTGAGCCCATAATCTTGTCGATTTTTCTCTTCCTGGTCCGTGGCATCCATCAATGCTTCGGAGCGCTGACGTTGGCGCAAGTTCTCAGCCACACTCTCTTGTCTTTCTCTCTCGGCAACGGTGGCCTGTTCTTCCCTGACCTTCTCAGCGGTGGCCACATTCTCTTCCCGGATCTTCTCCTGGACCTGAAACTGCTGTTGGGCCGCGTAGGTCTGCAGATCCTGATAATGCTGGGCCAGGCGGTCGGCAATGATGGCAGAGATCCCCCCAAAGTTACCTCCGCGCCCGGACTCCTGGGCCTCGATGGCCGCCCGGATCTTCGGCGCGTCTGTATTGAACTGTTCGTCCACCCATGCTTGAGTATAAATATCGGCCATGATAATCTCCTTTAAGGCATTGTCTGCGCCGTAGCGTAAAAATCGACGTAACTGATCGAGGTGTAACTGGTCCCAAAAATGTCAAAGCTCACCGTGTGGAACTTCTGAGATTTGTTGTAATTGACCCTGGAAATGACGGTGGTTGAGCTCATGAACACGGTGGTGATGCTCCCACTGCCGCCACCGGGTAGATAATTGGTGGTGGAATTAATGACCAGAGAAGAGCTGGAAGCGCCATAATCAAAATTGGTTACGAACGAAAATGTGGTGGGAGAATAATCGTAAGCAATGTAAGCCCGGTCCGGGTTCTTAATCGAATTAACATCTTTACCCTGCCCTTCATCCATGGTGTAGTCTTTGGTGGTTTATCTCCATGGCAGGGGATAGTCGACTAAACTTGTTACCCTGTCAAAATCTTCCCGGCCCTGCTCCAATTCATAAATTTGAAATTTCTGTGTGGAATAACTGCTGATCGTGCTGCCGCTTACTGCGTAGAGTATCCCGTTGAACCCCACCGCTCCGTCAATCGCAAGGGTGTCAGAGCTGATTCTCATGGGGGAGGTGCTGAACTGTCTAATATAAGTGGATCCCCCCTTGTCCACACATACCAGGCAATCGTTATTAAATCCTCCTACGGTGGAGGCAGCGATGCAATACAAATCCTTGTTGATAAATCCCACCACGGTTTTGCTGGGATTGTTCATCGTTAAAGTATTTTTAAAAAAGTTCCTTTGACCTTTGGTTACTTCCTCAACGGAAACGCCATTGAAACGATAAATTCCAGGGACAACCTGATCGGGCCCCATTGAAGGGAAATACAATTCCCCATCCAGAATTTTGTTTGCTTTCGGAGAAAGGCATCCAATATTATCCGATACTGGACGAACGGCAATGTTTCCTGCCGTAGGGACTAAACTGCTTGGGAATACAGTGCCGCTTAAATACTTAAAAGTATTTTGAGTACAAACGGGGAGGATCGCCTGCATCACCGGACCCATGGCGATGATCTTATCGGACTGACTTAAACCCGTCAGGGTGATCGTATTCTGAGCTGGAAAAGACTCAGGCTGGTTGGGTTCAGAATAGAAAATGGTGTTTACGCTGGTCGTGTTTCCAGCGATCAAAAGTCGGTCTAGGTGTTTCTGTAAAATGCTCCCGGCGGGGATGCTGGACACATTGACAAAATAAAGTGCAGACCCTGCGGAGGACTCAAGTATCTTTGTAGGGGTAGACCCATCCTCGCAATCCACATAATAGGCGCCGTTCCAGTTTATCCCATCGGACCTTACGCTATTAGTTACTCCCCCATTAGGCCAATTAAGGCAAGGAGAATATCCGTTGATGCCGGCAAAGTTAGACAGCAACCCCCATTGATACCGATTTCCTATTTTCCATATAAACCAATTATTATTTGTCGTGCTGGTAAAGACATCGAGATTGTTTCGACTATAGGCTTCATGGTAGCCCCCGCCATCCGGAGTGCCATTGTAAATAGTGGAAATTCCGTTCCTGGTGGTGAGCTGACCATTGATGGTGAAGTCCAGGTTCCGGAGATACTTGGCAGACCCAGGAGGCAGGTTAATAGAATCAAAATAATCCCAGTACCCGGCCTGCTTGGTCATGTCCAGGTAGAGCCGCTTGGGTCCTCCGGTACCGTTAGGGACATCTTCCGTCCTGACTCTGGACGGAAGGAAAAGCAGGGCAGCGGCTAGGAGGTATTTAAGCGTCCGGTTCATATTCCTCCACATACTCGGCATCCCGGATTTGGCGAGATGAGGAGTTTTCAACCACGTCCTCTTTCAATTCCGGGATCAAGGACTGGATCTCTTTGTAACGCGGGTCCCCGGGGGCGGCTTTCAGCATGACCAGGGCGGCATAGTTCTCGATGTACTCATTGCAGTCGTCATCGATCGGAAACGTGGCCCCTTGCACCAGAGTAATGTCCGGTACCGCCTGGACATAGTCGTAAGTGAACGTAAGAACAGCCGGAGGGAAGTCCGCGAATTTGATGTAGGCGTTGGGAGCTGACCCATAAATGGTATAGATCATCTCGTCAAAGTCGTCGGTGTCAGTGGCCGGAAGAGCGTCCCGTTCCTGGAACTCGACCGAGTCCATCTCCACTTCCCTGAACTCCAGATATTCCCAGCCCGAGGTCGTACATTTGAGGCCCCGGAGCTGCTTGAAATACTGAGCCAGCTGGTATTCCTTGGTCCCGGTAACCACGGCCAGCTGGGCTCCAGTCACCAGGAAGTAGTTCTTACGGGTCCTCCGGATGATGGTGCAGCAACGGTTTTTGGCCTTATTGATGGCGGTCAGAATGTCCGAGTTTAAATAAGTGGTCCCCACAGTGGGGGTGAGATTATCTGAAACCGTCTCATTTAAGATCAGCCGGACATTATGAACGAAGGTGTCAACCGTTTGAGCTCCCATCTAATGACCTCCGGACATGAACATGCGCTCACCAGCCTGGTGTTTCATGGTGTCCCAGGCTTCCCCGCCCATGTAATTGACATCGTCCATTCTCCGAGCCTCGGCTTCGGCCTCGTACTTGGCCTCGAGCTCTTCGATCCGCTTGGCGGTGAGGTTTCTGGCCACCATGTCGTTGTGCCAGAGCCAGGGCAGAAGGGACTGGTTCAGACGTCCAAAGTAAGCGACGGCTATATACCCTTCCCGGTAACCGATGGACTTGTCGGAAGCCTCGGGCAGGCGCACCCAGCCGCGCTCCAGTTTCTCGGTGTAGCGGATGGGCTTATGAGCCACCCACCGGGGGACCTTGCGCTCCAGGATGAACTTCTTTTTCTCTCTGGACCAGCGAAGGCGCAAGAGCCGGTCGTATCGCTTGACCTCGGACTGGACGTAAGTCGGGACCGAGGGCATGGCTATTTGGGAGCCTTTTTCTTGGTGGCCTCTTTGACTTCCTCGAGCTCATTCTGGACTTCAGAGAGCTGGATGGAGAGGTTCGCGTTGGCGTCTTTCAACTGGGCGATCTCTTTGGCCTGATCCTTCACGGTCTCGATGGCGGCCTCATACTTTTTTTTGAGTTCCAGATCCACCTCTTCAAAGTGGTTCACCTGGTCCTGGTCAGAGAGGACTTCGACCACCATGAAAGCCGGGCGTTCTTTGAGTTCTCCGGTTTTTGGGTCACGGACGGGCCCGGGCTTGAGAGACTTGACTCCATGGTCGGCAATGTAGCGGGCGCATTTGATGGCACCTTTAGCCGGCACGTGATAGTGCATTCCGTTGTGGATGAAAGTCGCCACGGCATCGGAATTGTTTTTCAGAAGGACGATCCGTTCTTTTTCCTGTGCAAGTATTGGCATTGATTTCTCCTTTGAAATCTGTCTTTCGGGAGCCAGGGCGAGGAGGGTAACCCTGACTCCCGATTAGACAGTTATTTTTAACTATGGCTTCGTTTTGACATGGGTTTCATGCCATGCAAACAGAACGTCGAACTGACCAGTTCCAACCCCCGTGGCCGTTCCCAGTAAGGTGATGTTGGTCGTCAACCCGCTGGAAAGGTACACGTTGTCAAAGTGGATCACAGTGCCAGTGGATGCTACCTGGTCACAGATCTGCTTGACGCTGGACTGGGTGGTGTCCGTGGATCCTCGGGTATCGAAGATGCGGACCCGCACGTTGGTCGCGTTCATCCACTGGACAAAGTCCAAGTGGAGAGGTTCGGTCGACGTGGCGTTCCCCCAGACGTTGGGGTTCACCGGATTGGTGGACGTGGACAGCTGAAAGGCCGAAGTCGAATCCAGGACGGACGTGACAGTCGAAGACTGCACGTTGGTCATCGTGGAAGACAGGGACCCATCCTCAATCCAAAGCCGCCCGCTGTTGTCGGACCGAAAAATACGGACTTGATTGGAATCAGCAGAGACTCCCTCATCCGTATAAGTGGTCCCGGCAGCCCGGGCAGACTCGTCACCGTTGGCCGCATGGACCGGCACCGACAGGGCAAGCAAGGCCAATGCAACAAACCCTAGAACAATTTTATTTTTGGTCTTCATGGTTATTTGCACCTCCCTTACTCGACCGGGGTGTAGTCGTAAGTGATCGAGATGTTGTCCAGCCGGAAGCATGACGCGGGCTTATCGTTGTGGAAGTTATCGAAGATGCGGAAGCGCGCTTCATATGCGTCCTGGTTGGAGATCCTTTGCAGGACCGTCCCGTCGTCGTCAGCCCATTCCCCTTCGGTGAGGATGTAGCGCTGGTTATAGGACGGGTCGATCCCGAAGATCATCCCCAGCGGACACATCCGCTCAACCATGATAGGCCGGTTGGCGAAGGTGATGTCGGTCTCAATGGCACCGCCCTTGAAACCACCGTCGGGATTGTTCACCTGCTCTCCGGTGTAACGGCGCAGCGGAGTCATCAGGTTTAAGTATTCCCGGCGGGTCGAATGGTGGGCGAAGAGCACGACTTTTTGAGTGTCGCACCCTTTCTCATCAGCGATGTCCGATGCACGCTGGAGGTAATCCAGGGTGAGGGAACCGTTGACTGCCAGCACAGTGGAATTATATTTGGGAACCGAGGTCCGGGTAACCCCGAAGAGGGTTCCAAGATAGGTTCCGTTGTCAACAATTCCAAGCAATCCCATCACTTCCCGGTTGACCGCACAGGTCGTGATGTCGTTGCCGGGGGCATTGATGACCAAGTCCCCGTCGTTCAGCGTGGCCCCGGTGTTCCCAGTGAAGGTCACCGAGGACCCGTCGGCCGCGATGGAAGACACCTGGCAGACGCTGGTTCCGGCCACGATATTGGCATCGGTGGCAGACGAAGGAGTGGCGTTGCGAACGAACACCACATACTGGTTCGTCAGAAGGAAGCGGGCCGCTCCGGTCGAACCTACCACACCGCCAGGCAGCGCAACGCCGCCGGGGCTTCGGAGGTTGATGGTGGCTCCCGTTGCCTGCTGACCGCTGACAATGGCCAGGATCCCCACGCCGTAACCCCATAACTGGCGGTTGCGCTCACGCGAGAGATCGTCCACCACGCCCTTCATTTCCAGCTCCATGGCTTTCTTGAAAGCGCCGCGGCTGGTCATGGACTGCTTGATGGTCTGGATCGACAGCTGGATTCTTCCGTAGTTAAACTGATACGGAATTGTCACAGAGGTCGTTCCCTGGTTCTGGGCCACGGGCAAGGTTTTATTCTCACCCACAGCACCGACGGCAGGGTTCCGTTGGTAATGGATCGGATAAATGACGTTCCGTCCATCCACCGACAGGGACCGGTCGCTGTTCTTGGTGAACAGCTTTAAGGTCCGGTTTTTGTTATTCAACAAACGGACCAGTGCGGGACCGTAAAAGGTCTTCAACACTGGGTCGAAATTGCTAAGGCTTAGAGCCATTTGACGTCTCCTTTAGACGCGCTCTTATTGCCCCACCTCGGCAGGAGACCTTTCCTGGCTGTCAAAGAAAGCATCGGCAGCAGAATCGCTGACGACGTTCCAATCGACATCTTTACCAGAGGCATCTCCCAGGGGGTCTTTCGGCTTATCGCCCGATCCTCCTGAGATGCTGCCTTGTCCCGGCTGCTTCGGCAGAGTGAGCGTCTTTTTTTTGCCGTCAACAATGGAGGCTCGCTCGGCTCGTCGGGGACCCGTGATTAAGTCGGATTCGTAGTCTTTGATGGCCTGGTCGACTACGGACAAATCTTTAAGGACGTAGTAACGGTAGCGGTATTTGGGATCTTCCTGGACGTAATCCGCGATCACTTTCTGGAGTTTCTCCAGGGCCCGGGCGTTGGTCGCCACGATGCCTTGAGACTTCGCGAACTCGTTCACTTTTGAAAGGGCTCCGTTGTGGAGCTCGTTCATCGCCGCCTCGCGCTCGGCCCGGCTTTCATTGATGAACCCCGCGCTGTCTATCATTTCCTTGAACTTGGGGTTCACCTTACCCAGATTTTCAAAGATCCACTTGAGGGTGTTCACATCCTCAGGGTTCATATCTTTGGGAAGGCTTTCCTGGCCGTCCTTGGGTTTGGTCGCTTGGTCGACTTGCTTGGAGACTTCCTGCTTGGCCCGCGCCACCGCCTCATCAAATCTCTGCTTGGGGATCATCCTTCCTGCACGGATGTCCTCAATGATTTTGGGATCGTTGCCCAGAGAATTGATGAGATCTAATTTCGCCTTAATCTCATCGGGTGTCCCGAGAGCCTTGTAAGACTCCAGCGTTTCGGCTGGTTGATCTAGTTCAGGCTTCGGTTGGTCAGCGTCCTTGCCCGGCTCACCTTCAGTTTCAGCCCCGGTTTTATCGCCTCCGGCCGCGGTGGGTTCCTCTTCGGATCCCGGCTGCTTCACAATGGACGGATCTTCGATGGGTTCCGGGTTCAGCTCTGGATCCGACTGGGCATCCTTGAGCAGAAGGTCCGTCACCTCTTGATCCGTCAGGTTAGGGTCGCTAACTTCTATTTTTCCGTCTTTCATGGTTTTCTCCTTTGCCCCGGTCATTCACTTGGTATCGCGGTCGTGTCCGCGTGTGTTCCAGGGAAAAATCTTCTTTAAGGTGCCTTGGCCGCCTGGGTGTCAATCCTTCGTTCAGGCGGGGCTGCTGGTCCTGGATTGCCTTGTGGCGCTGGCTTGGCTCCAGCCTGGGCTTTCATGATCACCAGCTTGTGCAGCTGCAGGTGTTTCAGCCAGGCTTCCTGCACCACTTTGGGTAATTCAAAAAATTCGGGGGACTTGGCGATATTGACGTGCTCGGCGTAATGGATCAGGTGATTGTCCACGTCCTCGCGGAACCGGGTCTTGAACTGGGCGTCCAGGTCCGGATCGTTGAGATGCTGCATCGCCTCGTCAATCGAGTCCTTAAATTCTTTCCATTCCCGCATCGCGTCTTTGACATCGACGTCCGAGAACTTCGACAAATCGGTCTGGCCCAGGCGCTGCATGACCAGGGCGTGGATATGGGGATCGCTGACGTCGATCATCCCCTGCTCTTTCAGGTCCAGGACCAGAGCGTTCTCAGCGGCCTGGCTCCGGGGGTATGAGGATCCGGCCTCCACGTCCACATTGATCTTGCCGCGGAGGTCCTCTTTGCTGAACTCCTTGGCCTCCCAGACTCCGAGCTTGTCCTGAAGCATTTTCTTCCTGCCTTCAGTGAAATGCTGACGGGCGATCTCCAGCTGCTGGAACTTCACCGATTTATTGAAATCCTCCCAGTTATTGATGAGAGCCATGTGCCGGCTGAAACCGCGCTCGGCCAGGAGCTTTAGTCCAGAGGCAGCCTTCAAACCCTTGGGAATTTGGCCTTTTAAGATGTCGAAGATACCGCCCAATTCCTCAAAGTCCTTGTCGATTTGCTGGAGCATCTGCACGGCTGACGGGTGAGGGCCGGTCCCGGGAACCTTTTCGGGCTTGGCGCCTGAGGCTCCCACGGGGTTGTAGGTGATGATCTGGCCGGGCTCTCCGGTAGGCCGGTCGGCGTTGGATCCATTGGGAATGGTCCAATCCGCGGATCCCATCCGCATGATGTTTAGCTCGATCAGGGATTCAAACCGGTTTCTCTGGATCTGTTTTTGAATCAGGTCATCAATGGGGGTGGAGTGCCAGACCTTCCCGGGAGAATACTGGGCTCCAAAATGGGAGAGAGGAAGATAGTATTCCCCTTCGACAGTCTTAGACCATAGCTCTCCGGACTCGACCACCAGATCCCCGATCATCACCGCATAGAGCCCATCATTGAAATCATCGGTAGGGAAAGAAAAAACGATGTCCACGACGGCTTTCTCGATCTTGTCGGAGGTCTCGCTGGACGCGGGAGAAGTATTAAACCCGGAGAAATTGGCTCCGTTCACATAAGCCAGGGAGGTGAGGTAATATTCCGAGAGCACTTCCTGGGTAAAGTCTGGGACCCCCTTGATCTTGTCCTTCTGGTCCGGGTACTTCCGTTTGAGGTCCTCCAGGGGCTTGGAGAAGGAAACTACCACCTGCCGCAGGGACTGGAAAAACTGCAGCTCATTATTGAAATAGACATTGAACGGCGACAGGATCTGGGTGGTGAGCCGTCCCTTCGGGTACTCGGCGGTGACCACCATCCCGTTTTCGGTGGCCTGTTCAAAGTCAGTTCCCCCGCAGTTCGGGCAGCCTCCGGAAGACTTGACGATCTCGTCTGGACCCAGGACCTGCTTGCATTGCTTGCAGCTCTCCATGGGGACTTCAGTGGATCCAAAGTCCGGAGCATTGTCATAATAGTTATAGGCGAACGCGTTGCCGGTGATTACTCCCCAGCTGGCGCAAGCCTTGCGGCCGAGATCCCATCCGGACTCTTTGTCCAGGACGTCGGTGATGGACTCAGCCACTTCCGCGGTGGCGATCGCTTCCTCAGTCTGGTCCCCGGGGAGGATCTTGTAGCGGACCTCTTTCTGGGTGAACAGGGAGATGATGGAGTTAGAGGTGGGCCGGATCTTATTGGTGACTGGCTTCGGGATATAATTTTTTATATTGGCTTTATCCCACCGCTTTTTGGAATTGAACCAGGAGATCCACTGAATGCCTTCATAAAACAGGGCGTTTCGATACCAGACCCGCTCAAACCCCTGACGTCCGGAGTACCCGTTCTTTTTGATCTTGTTCCGCAGGTCCCGGATCTTCCCCTCTTTGGAGGTCAGATCGTTCGCCATCGTTCCGGCAGGGGTCATGACTTGGCCTCCACAAGTTCAACGGCATCATCCCCGATCTTGCTGTACTCCTCAGTCAATTTGTCAACGGTCATTTTGGGATCCCAGGGAACGAAAGGTTTGTCCGACTTGACCGGCGGGGTTACCGGTGGCTGGCCTTTCAGGGAAAGGATCTGGTCCACCGCTTGGTCAGCTCGGCGCTTCACATGCTCCAGCTGCTCTCTCAAAGAATTGATGACCGCCTCCTGCATGAGGATCTGCTGCTCTTTCAAGGCAATCAGCTGGTCCACCTGCTTCTGGAAATAGATCATGGAGTGCTCCGATTGACCACGTACCCGAAGAAATCGGAAGGCCGGGTCCCCAGGCTAGTCACGGTCACAGTCCCATCCGGATTTCTGACCGTTGTTTCTGTGACTATTAATTTTCCCGCGGCGACATAACCATCCAGAAGACTCTGCTCAGTGCCGTTCTTAGGGGTCACGTCTAACTGGAAGTAAGCGGGATTGCATTGGGTGGAAACCGATGTGTTGAAAATACTGTCCGGACCATTGGAGGTCCCCAGGGTGTAAAGGTTCTGGAAATCCGAGGCCGTGAATGACGAACTGAAGCCTAAATAGGTGGTGTTGGCGAACGCGCTCGAGCACGCCAAAAGGACGGCCATTGCCGGGATAGACAGAAATGTTTTCATCGCGGAGTGCTCCCCGGAATATTGGTCATCCCTTTTCCCTGTAAGTAGAACTGCTTGCATTCACCGTCAGAGAATGGGCCAGTTGTCCGAATATTTAGTTCATCCAGAAATCCGACGTAGGGCTGGAACACGCCCCCCAGAAACCATCCAGTCCAAGTGTTGTCGACAAGGCTTCCTCCGGCCACAGTCCCTTGAATCACTAACTTCCCGTTGATAAGCCCATGGAATGTTTTTGAGGTATCATCATAATTTCCGCAGTAATGATTCCATTGGTTCATGTTGTATGTGGTCACGGTGCTTTTAAAAACAGTCTCTCCCGGTTCCGACCCAAAATACATATCCTGTTCAAAAGTTCCGTCAGCTTTCGTATAAGCAATGAACCGGGAATTGCTGTTGGAGGCGATGATGTCCCCGAACTGCATTTTGGAAGGTTTGAACCACATGGAAACGCCGATTCCATGAACCGCTTTGAGTTCATTATTTCCGTAGGTGATGGTCGTGGTCCCTGCCCCGTCGGTCTGGATTCCCCAGTCGTTCCACCCGGACGAGGTAAAGAAGACGTGCGCGTCAGTGGATCCCGACATCAGATGATTCATTTCAAATCTCATCGTGGTTCCGGAATGATCGTTGAAGTGGAGAATGACATTGCCCACGTCACGGGTCAGGGAGATGCTGGAGGTCTGCATCGCCAAAAGAGGCGCGGGGACTATGAGCAGGAAAATAAACCAGAGTCTTTTAAGCATCAGTTTCCCGATCGTTTGTATGGGAAGTATTCGACCTTGACTCCGCAGGTGTTCGGCAAAGTCCCGCTGGCCGGAATGGAGACCATCTTTAAAATCGCCATGCTTTGCGGGTACCAGATCGTAGTCGTAGGAGGAACCCACCAATCCCCAAAGACCCCGGTAGAAACCAAAACAGGAGTAATTCCGATAGTGAAAGAAGACGGATTGACAATGGTCGGGACGGTTGGGCTGGTCTGCCAGACGCTCATTACGACGGAGGCCGTAGAGTTTAAGACCGCCCCAACGGTAGAATCACCTATGCAGTAAGGCTGCATTGCAACGACTTGGACAGTGGAGAGTCCGACGGGCCAAGGGACACCCTGTCCGCTTCCCCAGGTGGTAGAATCGTAGAACACGTCCCCGGTTTGCAGGAGATCCACCGGAGTTCCGGAAGAAGTGAGGTCGGCTGATCCACCACCGCTGGCGCTCGAATTGATGGTGACGTTCCCGGTCCCGTTTGCAGGAGAAATGGTGATGTTGGTTCCAGCGGTGATCGCTGTCACGCCGCCCGCGGGGCCACTGTAGCCAATACCGTCTCCTCCCATGGCATGGGTAGAAGAGACCACCACAAACATGAATGTCAGCAATAGGATTGAGGCAAGGACTGGCAGAAAATGTCGTTTGATAAAGCGTTCCACCTTAGCGCTCCTGGGTGATGACAAACTTCTGGGAGGTCGGGGTGGAGGCCACCAGCCAGAAGTTCTCGATGGATCCGGAATGGCTCCAGGCTGATTGCGGCGGGAGCCGGCGGCCATAGTTCATGCCTGCTTGAGTGGAGACCAGGTTATTGAACCCGACATAGACATCGGTCGAGGTATCGTTCCAGAACTCGCAATAGAGCCGGCCAGGAATGAATTGGGATGCGGTGGAAGTGGACTGGAAGTTCTGGACTCCGATTGTGCCGAAAGGATTGACCTGTACCGTGCCGGAAGTCTCAAAGAACCCATAATTGATGATGGGGGTGGACAGCGCAATCGCTGGCGTAGTGGCCACCGACACGCAGGTCGTGGTCCCCACATCGACCGCGCCAGGATTCTGGTATTTAGGATAAGAGCGCTGAGTGTCTCCGTTATCGGCCCGGACCCAGCAGACAGCGGAGAAGATGACGATCAGGACTGGAATGACTCTTTTCATGCAAGCACCTCTTTTTTAAATCGTTGTCCGGCAGTTGCCTGCCGGAAACGAGCGCGCCCCCACGGCACGCTATAGTGAAAAGCGTTGGTGCGCTGTGGGGGCGCTAGGGTGCTCGCTACTTGGTACGTCTAAAAAATTCCTGGAGTTGCCAATTTTGGGCCCGTTCTATCCCATTCGGGACGGGTTTCTCCAGGAATAAAATCTATTGCTGCTTTGGAATACCCTCAATAAAAACTTGATAGTTACCGGCGTGTATATCTTGAATCAGTTTCTCTCTGAACTGCCGGACCATTTCAGGGATAACCTTCTCAGCGTTGACCACCCTCTTGAACTTCATGTCGTCCAGAGCCTGGACTTCTCCGGTATTCTCATCAATCACTTTAATCAGGTAATGGGAGTACCTTTTCCCCTTCCCTTTGAAATTGGTTTTAATGTAACGGACCTGAACGCTCTGAAAGATATCGATCTTTCTCAGGTCCCACATATCAAAATACTCTTCGTCATAGATAGACCCGGCAACGCTGACACCACAGCGGCCGTTAATGATGAACCTGACCTTCCCAGTGCGGCCATCCTTCAAGATCCGGACGTTGTCCCCTTTCTGGATGAGATACTCAGGGATAACCTGGTGACGTTCAACGACCGCTAGAGCGTTCATTCCCATTCGCTCCCGATGCCGATCTCGTAGGTCCCGAAGGCTCCGTCCTGCAGGAGAGCGTCCATCACTGGTCTCTTCATTTTCTTCAAAGCGATCTGTGCGGTCCGGAATGCCTGGAAATTCTCATCCAGTTTCTTGCCGGTATAGGAAACGTCCTCGGCCGCGCGGACATAGATGAAGAAACCCTTGAACTTCTTTCCGTCATGGCGCATCTGGGCCTTGTGCTTGGAGAGCGTGATGCCATAACGTTTCCAGATCCAGTCAAAGTAGGAAACCTCTTTGATCTTCAGGATTTTATTGGAAGTGATCAGTTCACTCATCGGCTTCCCCATCCCCGGACCATTGGCGCTCATTCCGGAGATCAGCGATCTGGCCTTCATTGTGGACCACGCCCACCGCCCGGTCGTCCCAGATCTCAATGGTGTCCTTGGTCTTGATATTGGTCACCTCTAACCTCTTGCCAATATGTTTGGCGCACCAGTCTTTGATAGCCTCAACAACAGCCTTTTTATCCGGTGCACTCCCTTCAGAAACTCTTGCGGTGAATATCTTGACATCCACTCCACCATCGAGCCAGTCTTTGACTCGCTGGACCATTGGCTTGATCGGCTCTCCGATCTCGGTCGGGCTGTAGCCTTTCTTCTGCTTGGCCAGCGTGCCATCGAGGTCAACGCAAATGTGTCCGCTCACGGTTCAATGAAGTGGTTCAGCACGCGCTTCAATCCCTGCCGGCACCGGAGGATCTGTTCCATCGACACCGTATTGTCCTGCTGGATCCGGTGCCAGCCATCATCCACCCCATGGATCGGGATGATGAAAGAGAAGGTCTTGATCCCGCGCTTCTTGAAATAGAAGGCTTCGTCTTCCTCATCCGGATTGCCGGTGTATTTTTTGAAATGGAACTTAAACCCCTGCCATTCCAGCTGGGAGCGGAAATCCTCCAGCTCTTCCTTGGTGAACCCATAAATATTTTCGATAGAGAAGTCCACGTCCTTGTAAAGTTCGGAGTTAGCGCAGACGTCCAGAGCAATAGCGATATCCTTGTCTTTGACCAGAGTAGGGCAATTTGGGTCAAGGATGCCCCATTCTTCGCTTGTGTTGTGGTAGACCCGGATCTTACCCTCACGCTCAAGACGGGCGATATTGTGGTCGTCGGCGATCGTGATGTAGGTCAGGATCACGCCCAGGATATTGTCGAGAAGACCGTGCATCGATCCATCCCGGTACCCTAGCTTTTGATCGGAAGTGACTTTGTCCAGGTGCGAAGAAATTAGGATCATGGCTTGACCTCCAGTAATTTTGGTTCAATCACTTCTGCATCTCCAAGATCGATTCTTTTCCTGAGAGGGTAAACACCGTCTAACCCGGACAGATTTAGAACGATATCCAAATCACTCAATGATAACACTCTACACCCCCACCGCATTAAACATCTCGGCGAAACTGTCCACCTTGGGCTTGCGCATCCGCTCGACTGATTCCCATTCCCGACGGGAAAGTCCGTCAGTCAAATTGGCGTAAGGCTTGGCATCAGGGAAAACTAGAGGTGCGGCATTGATCAGCTGCAGCTGCATCTCGACGGTGTCGACGATATCATCATGCTTGAGCCTGGGGAATTTCAAGAACTCTTCTTTCAGATCATCCATGCCATGAGCCAGCAGGATATCCCCACGCTCCCATAACGGCTGCAGCGTCATGATCCGGTGGAACTTGTCCTGGGACTGGTGGATCGGATAGATCGAGAAGAACTGATTGCGCTTGGCCATCTCGTAACGCAATAGACTGATCATCACCTTCTGATAAGCGTTGGACTCAATGCCGACTTGCACCAGGTTGACGGATCGCTTGACCATGGCAAACAGCCGGTCCATGGTTTCCAGAGGCGACCAGTGACCGCGCTCATACTCCAGGACATGAAGTTTATTGGACCGGGTGAAGGCGCACCGGTTCAAGACATTGAAATCAGGATCCCGACCGGAACCTGGAACATCTTCACCAGCCAGATCGACGGTAATATTCTCGATGAAGGGTTCATTGATGGGTCTACTCTCATGATAATGGACCGGCTCAGAGAAATGCTGAGAGCCCCGAGGCTTGACCAGGTTCATGTATTGGAGATTGAAATCATAGGACCCTTTCAGGGTGAGCAGCCGCCGCAAGTCTTCACGGTTCAGATAAGACGGTGCGAGCAGCACGCCGGTCTCCACCTCTTTGCTGGAAGTGGCCCCTAAGTCCAGCACGTCGAAAAACTCTCCAAATTCCTTGATGATCCGTCCGTACATATCGTTTTCATCCCACCGGGTTCCGATGATGAACATGTGCCCGGTATGTTTCCGGAGAAGGTCCCAGGAATCAACGAACCACTGCCAGGTCTTCTGAATCTGGTCCGGTGTTCCGATGGTCCGACGGTTGACCATGTCGTCCATGATGATATCGTCATAATGGTGGGCAGTCAGGACCTTATCAGTGCCGCCGACCGACACAGACGGTGAATGCTGGGGAGTCCGACGCTGGGCAATGGTGATATGATCATCCGTCCAGTCGTGGTCCATCTTGAATGATCCGAACAGATTGACTAATTCCGGATGCTCCAGGTGAGAGCGGACCACGGAAAGGAAGTTTTGAGCATTGGACACCACGTCCGAGGCAATCAGGATAGAAGAGTCCGGCTCTTTAACCAGTATCTGGATAGTGTTTGCAATCGTTGCAATGGTGGTTTTTCGCCATTCCCGGGGCATCAGGACCAGTTTACCCACCTTTTTGGAATTGGCCAGGAAATCGACCAATAGATCGTGGGCATGCTCCCACTGGGTGAACCCTAGATATTGAGTGCATAGGTGCTTAAGGTCCCGCTTGATGAACCACTTCACGATTTCTTTTTTGACAATGTGCTCTTCGGCCCGGGACTTGAGCCCCAGCTGGTCCAGGATCCACCGGACCGAGACGTCAGGGGGCAGGGGCAGGTTATGATCTTTCAGGAATACGCGCTTATCCATGGAGTGCTAACACCTTATGGGATATAGGGGTTTTACTTCTGATAACACTGATTATGGTCGAAACCTTCGACGGAGAAAATGGGGTTTCAAAAAGTGGGTTTATATTAGCAGTCCCTCTCCGACGGTAAACCCTCAATGCGCCCTCTGACTGCTTGCATGTTTTGGGGTTTCTGCCTTGAGCTCGAGGGAACGGCCAGGAAGGCGGTTTAATACTGAGCCTAGAATCTCATCCAGCTTGCCCAGGACTGTTTCCATTTTTCCAGAAGGTAATACCGTCGTATTCTGATCAATCCTCTGGTGAGGTACATATCCGTCCCAACGCTCATAGACCAGCGCGGCGGCCTTCACATCTCCATCTTCTACCGCTGAATCAGCCATAGCATTATCAATCTTCGGCAGACGTTGGACCATTCGCCGGGCTCGGGCGGCTTTCACCATTTCAGCTAGGTCAGGGTCAGACTGCCAAGCGTACAATGTCGCGCGGGACACTCCGAGTCTTCGGGAAATTTGACGCTGGGTCAGATCACAGTGAATCGGATCGGCCATAATTTCAGCGTACAAAGCAAGCCTCTTTTCTTTTGTCTCTTTGGTCAGTTTGTGACCGCTTTTCAGCCGTGTAATTTCGGTCGTTTTCATGTCGATTTTTGGGGAGTTTTGAGTGTAATACTACGAAGGGCCTTAAGGCCCGAGAGTAGTATTACACTCAATCCCCCGGGTTTAACCTTACTAGTGCGCGTACGATTTCTCATGCCGTTAGTATAGCCTGACACATGTCACATTTTTTACATAAATCGACTGTAAATCGACTGTAATTTTATTTTTGAGGTTGTTTCCTGCCTTATCTTCCTGCCAGTGTTTTTAGTGATATTTTCCGCTTCTGTAAGAAAATAATATTTTCCTGTTTCTGATTTTACCGTCGATAAAAATAATTATTGAAAGGGTATTGACAGTTAATAC
>VFSW01005652.1_pt1 | contig 18465 bp, 11 predicted proteins | sample 5358111 | NCBI WGS metagenome assembly VFSW01 (sample SAMN11554181, study PRJNA540505) | mine drainage metagenome | isolation source: sediment from site ElyBrook_90M | place: USA: Ely Copper Mine, Vershire, VT | collected 2017 | reverse complement strand
GTCAGGGCATGCGGCGCGCGCTGGTCGACATGCGGCCCGACCGCTTCGAGGACATCATCGCGCTGGTGGCGCTGTATCGCCCAGGTCCGATGGCGAACATTCCGACCTATTGCGCCCGCAAGCATGGCGACGAGGAGCCGGAATACCTGCATCCGATGCTCGAGCCGATCCTCAAGGAGACGTTCGGCGTCATCATCTACCAGGAGCAGGTGATGCAGATCGCGCAGGTGATGGCCGGTTATTCGCTCGGCGAAGCCGACCTGTTGCGCCGCGCGATGGGCAAGAAGATCCGCTCGGAGATGGAGAAGCAGCGCGCAGGCTTCGTCGCCGGTGCAGTCAGGAATGGCGTGCCGAAAGGCCAGGCCGACACCATTTTCGAGCTGCTCGCGAAATTCGCCGATTACGGTTTCAACAAGAGCCACGCCGCGGCTTACGCGCTGGTGTCCTATCATACCGCCTATATGAAGGAGCATTACCCGGTCGAATTCCTGGCGGCGTCGATGACGCTCGACCTCAACAATACCGACAAGCTGTCGGAGTTTCGCGCCGAGGCGCAGCGGCTCGGGATCAAGGTCGAGGCCCCCTCGCTCAACCGCTCCGGCGCCACGTTCGAGGTCAGCAACGGCACCATCTATTACGCGCTGGCCGCCCTGAAGGGCGTCGGCCCGCAAGCAGTCGAGCTGATCGTCGAGGCGCGCCGCGATGGGCCGTTCACCTCGCTGGCCGATTTCGCCGCCCGCGTTAATCCGCGCGCGATCAACAAGCGCGTCATCGAGAGCCTGGCCGCAGCCGGTGCGTTCGATGCGATCGATGCCAATCGCGCGCGGGTGTTCGCGGGTGCGGAGTCGATCCTCGCGGCCTGTCAGCGCAGCCACGAAGCCGCCACCGTCGGACAGAACGACATGTTCGGCGGGGCCGCCGACGCGCCGACCATCATGCTGCCGCAGATAGAGCCCTGGTTGCCGGCCGAACGGCTGCGGCGAGAATATGACGCCATCGGCTTCTTCCTGTCCGGCCATCCGCTGGACGATTACGCAACCGTGCTGAAACGACTGAGGGTGCAATCCTGGGCGGAATTCTCGCGCGCGGTCAAAACCGGCGCGACGGCGGGCAAGGTCGCCGCGACCGTGGTCTCGCGCATGGAGCGGAGGACCAAAACCGGCAACAAGATGGGCATCATCGGGCTGTCGGACCCGACCGGCCACTTCGAGGCGGTGCTGTTTTCCGAAGGGCTTGCCCAGTATCGCGACGTGCTGGAACCCGGTGCCGCGGTACTGTTGCAGCTCGGCGCCGAACTGCAGGGCGAGGATGTCCGCGCACGCGTGCTGCACGCCGAGCCGCTCGATGACGCCGCCGCCAAGACCCAAAAAGGGCTGCGCATATTCGTCCGCGATACCAAGCCGCTCGAATCCATTGCCAAGCGGCTGCAAATGCCCGAACCTGCGCCACAAGGTAGTGCGGTCCGCAGCTCCCCGGCAAGGCCGGCGGCGGTGACGGCAGGCGCCGACGGCGACGTCTCGCTGGTCATGTTGCTCGACCTCGAAACCGAAGTGGAAATGAAGCTGCCGGGCCGCTTCAAGGTCTCGCCGCAGATTGCGGGCGCGATCAAGGCCGTGTCAGGCGTGGTGGACGTGCAGACGCTGTAACCGCGGGAAGGAGCTTTCCGATGTGCGAGATGTGCCGCCAGAATTCGATTCCGGGGTTCGAGCCTTCGCGGCGCAGCGTGCTTGGCGGCGCGGCCTCGGCTATGGGGCTGTTGCTGGCGAGCGCGGCTGGTGCCAGGGAGATGAAGGCGCCGCCGAAGCCGCAGAACGTGTTGACGCCGGCTGCATCCCTGGAACGCCTGCTGAAAGGAAATGCGCGCTATGTCGAAGGCGTATCGCTGCGTCACGACTTCAAACATGAGCGGGAGGCTCTGGCCGGAGGCCAGAACCCCTATGCCGCCATACTGAGCTGCGCCGATTCGCGAATTGCACCCGAATACGCCTTCGATAGCGGCCGGGGAGATCTTTTTGTTTGCCGCGTGGCCGGCAATTTCGCCAACAATGAAACAATCGCCAGCATGGAATATGCCGTCGCCGAACTGGGTACGCCCCTGATCCTGGTTTTGGGCCACGATAGCTGCGGCGCGGTCAGCGCGGCGATCAAATCGCTGAAGGACGGCACGACGTTGCCCGGACACTTGCCCTCGCTGGTCGCCGGCGTCGCGCCCGCGGTGCAGGCGGTATTGCAGCAGGGCGGTGACACACTCGGCAATGCGATCAGGCAGAATGTGATCGATAACGTCACCAAGCTGAGCTCGGCGACGCCAATTCTGAGCGCGGCAGTTGAGCAAGGCAAGCTCAAGGTGGCCGGTGGCATCTACCGGCTCAGGGATGGCCGCGTGGAAATGGTTGGCTGATTTCCCGTTCTTCCGCACCGGGAAGGTCATATCGCAAGCGCTTTTCGTTCAAGCACTGTTCAGCTAACCATGTGTCCAATATGCAGAAGCCCCGGTGAACCGTAAGTCGGCAGAGCAGCCATGCATGTGACCAGAGCCTTTTCCTTTTTTTCGCTGTGCCTGATGTTGTTTCTGGGACTTTCGGGGACCCTGAATTCCGCTGCCGCGCAGCAGCAGGAAAAGCGGATTGCGCTCGTGGTCGGCGACGGGGCTTATGCCAAGTCGCCGCTCGCGACGGCGGCCAACGACGCTGGCCTGATCGCACAGACCTTGCAGGCGGCGGGCTTCGACGTGGTCGGAGCCCGCGATCTTGACGGCGATACGCTGCGCCGAAGTTTCCGCGACTTCATCCAGAAGGCACAGGCGTCGGGTCCTGACACGGTCGCCATGGTATATCTCGCAGGGTATGGAATGCAGCTTGCCGGCGAGAACTATTTCATACCGGTTGACTCCGCGCTCAGCCGCGACACCGACATTCCAATCGAAGGATTGCGGATCAGCGACTATCTGCGCGAGCTTTCATCGCTTCCGCTGAAAGCCAGCATTGTCGTGCTGGACGCCGCGAGGCAGCAACCCTTCATCGAGGGCGGCCAGCCGATCGCGGGCGGGCTGGCTCTGGTCGAGCCGGAAGCGCATATGCTGATCGCCTTCAACGCCGCGCCGGGCACGGTTGCTCCCGAGGAGCCGGGGCCGTATGGCGTTTACGCCCAGTCGCTGGCGGAGATGATCCGCACCGGCGGGTTGTCGCTGCCGGAGGTTTTCGATCGCCTGCGGCTGCGCGTCAACGAAACGAGCAAGGGCGCGCAGGTGCCCTGGGATGCCCAAAAGATCGATGCGCAGTTTATGTTTTTCGATCGGGCGCCGGATGCGCCGGCGCAAGCGCCGCCGGATCAGGCTGCCGCGTTGAGAAACAGGCCGATCCGCGATCTCGGCGTACAGGATGCCTATGCTGCGGCCCTCGAACGCGACACGCTGCAAGGCTATGAGGATTTTCTCGTCGCCTATCCCGGCGATCCGCTCGCCAGACGGGTACGCGCGATCGTCGCGGCACGGCGCGAAGCGATAACATGGCTTCGCACCTACCAGGCCGATACGCCGCCGGCTTACTGGTCTTACCTGCGGCGCTATCCACGCGGGCCTCATGCGGAGGATGCGCGCCGCCGCCTTGCCATTCTCACCGCGCCGCTGGAGCCGCCGCCATCATTCGCCATGTATGATTACGACGTGCCTCCGCCGCCGCCCGACGAGATCGTCTATGTCGATCGTCCCGTGCTGGCGTTCAGCGATCCGGATTTCGGCTTTGCGCCGCCACCGCCGCCGCCGGTGTTTTTCCTGCCGCCACCGCCGCCGGATTTTGTCGTCTTGCCGCCGCCGATCGCGCCGATCGGGCTGTTCATCCTGCCGCAGCCGTTCTTCGTGCCGATGCCGGTCTATGTCCGGCCGCCCGTTTATGTGGCGCCGCCGCCGAACAACATCATCTTCAATAACATCCACAACACGACGATCATCAATAACGTCATCAATCAACCGCCGCAGCCAGGCCCGGGTACGCAGGGGCCGGGGATTCCTCAGCCCGGGGCCGCAAGGGGCACGCCGGGGCTGGGTGGAGTACCCGCCGCCGCTGGCACGGCCCTGCCGCCCTCGGTGGCGCAAAGGGCCTCGCTGATCCAGCAAGGAAAGCTTCCGGTGCCGCCGAGCGCTGCGATCAGTCATGCGGTCAAACCGGCCGTTCTGGGCGCGCCGGCTGGCACGAACGTCGCGCCAAACAGGCCGTCGCCGGCAAACGTGGCTCCCGAAACTTTGCCGAAGGCCAATGCCCTGCCGGTGCCCGGGGAGAAAGGGGCGCCTCCCGTGCCGCCGGGCGCAACGAGGCCGGCTTTGCGCAGGACCAATCCGAATGTCAGACTTGCTCCGGGAATAACGCCACCAGCGGCGTCAGCCCCGAACCTCCCGGGAGCCGCGGGTCGTCCAAAGACGCAGGAAGGCCCGCCCATCCGGGAGCCAAAGGCGGGTGGTTCGGCGCATATCCCCGAAGCCAAGCCGCTCGCTCCGGAATCGGCACGGAAGCAGCGGGTGATTCCGCCGCCGAAGCCCGCCGTGTCTTCGGCCAGTCCGGCTCCGCCGGCGTCACCAATTCGCCGGGCTGCGCCGCCGCCACGACCCGCACCGATGGTGAGGCCGGGCCCCCCGCCGCATCCGGCGCCGCAGATGGCAAGGCCCGTGCCGCCGCCCCCTCGGCCGGCTCCTCCGCCGCCACGGCCGGTGCCCCAGATCGCGCGGCCGGCATCGCCGCGACCGGCACCGCCGCCACGGCCGGCGCCGCCGCGGCCCGCTCCAGCCAAGAAATGCCCGGCCAATAATCCAAGGTGCTGAAGCGCGCAGATCGCCCGTCACAGCCTGGCGGCTATCCTGCCGCCAAGGTGAACGGAAGAAGAAAGGCCCGAAGATTCCGGCTGAAGCGATGGTGAGGACACGTTGGGCTCAAAAAGCGAAGGGATATTCTCGGGCCGCAAGGGTTTGCTGAACAGATAACCCTGCACCTCGTCACAGGCGTGGCCCCGCAAGAATGTATGCTGCTCCTTGGTTTCAACCCCTTCGGCGACCACGGTCAATCCCAGTGCCTTGCCCATACTGATGATCGCCGTCGCAATGGCGCGGTCTTCTGCGCTTTCCGCCAGGTCTCGAACGAAGGATCGATCGATCTTGATGGTGTCGATCGGAAATTTCTTCATCAGAGACATCGACGAGTAGCCGGTTCCGAAGTCATCGATCGCCAGCCGCACGCCGCGGCTTCGAATTTCGTCGAGCAGCTTGATGGCCCGCTCGACGTTCTGCATCACCATGCTTTCGGTGATCTCAAGCTGCAACAGGTGCGCGGGCATCCCTGTGGAGGCGAGTATCACGTCGATGTCATCGAGCAAGTTGGGGTCCAGGAATTGGCGTGGCGAAAGATTGACCGCCATTAAAAGAGCGGGAAGGCCATTGCGATGCCAGGCCACGTTCTGGGCGCACGCATTCTTGAGAACCCATCGGCCAATCGGGATGATGAGTCCGGTCTCTTCCGCCAGCGGAATGAATTCCGCCGGCGGAAAATTGCCGAGCTTCGGATGCGTCCATCGCAGCAGGGCCTCGACACCGCTGATCCGGCCGGTCGCGACCTGGATCTTGGGCTGGTAGTGCAGCATGAATTGATCGAGTTCGAGCGCATGACGCAAGTCTGCTTCCAGCTTCAGCCGTTCGATCGATTGGCTCCTAACCTTGGACGAGAAGAAGTGAAAATTATTCTTTCCCTCCTCCTTGGCGCGATACATGGCCATGTCCGCATTCTTGGTCAGGGTTTGCGCATCATGGCCATTTTCCGGGAAAACCGCGATTCCGATGCTCCCGGTCGTGCGGCACTCATGTCCGGCAAGGATCACCGGGGGCAGCAGGGTGGTGAGAATCTTGCGCGCTACAGCGGCGATCTGTTCGTGATCGGCAATGCCATTGAGGACGATGACGAACTCGTCTCCACCAAATCGGGCGATGAGGTCGCTACCGCGCACACAGGCTCTCAGTCGGTCGGCCACTTCGACGAGGAGCGTGTCGCCTGCTGCGTGCCCTAGCGAGTCGTTGATGACCTTGAATCTGTCGAGATCGATGAAAAGCAGCGCGCATTTGCGGCAATCGCGTTGCGCCGATTTTATCGACTGGTCAAACAGCTGATGAAAGGTTACGCGATTGGGCAAGCCGGTCAGTTCATCATGCGTTGCCAAATACTGGATGCGCCGGTCTGCTTGCAACTTTTCGTCGGCACGATCGAGGTTTTCCAGAGCGACCGAAACGTTTTCACCCATGCGCGACAGCAGCGCGACGATCTCCTTGTCCACCGCCCAGGATTTGGTGACGAAAAACAGGATTACGCCGGTGCTCCGACCGCCCTTGATGAGCGGCACGGCGCAGCTTGCGACCACACCCGCCTGCCGGCTGGATTCCCGCCACGGCCCTCCCTGTTCCGAGTTGAGAATGTCCTCGTTGACGCTGGCCTTTTGAGTCCGGAACGCTTTGCCGCAAACGCCTTTGCCGTAAGGGTTCTCCGGGTCAATCGAGAAGTGTGTTTGCCTGACCAGTTCGACAATCTGGCCAGTACCGGCTATCGGTTTCAACCAGGGAGAATCCGGTTCGGCCAGAAGCACGGTCGCAGCCAGAGAATTGCCTACATGCACCGCTGCATCGCATACCAATCGATAGAGTTCATCGGCGCTTTTGGCGCGCAGAATCGCCTCGTTGGTGGCGCTGAGGGCTGCGAACATCTTTGCCAGTCGCCGGGCAGCCCGTTCGTTACGCCTGCCTGCGGCCTCTCGATCGATGTTGTCGAGCCCGAAGGACAGATTTTCTGCCATGCGTGCAAGGAGCGCGACGGCCTCTTCGTCGAGTGCGTCAATCTCGTCGAGGGCCACCACCAGCACACCGACGGTCTCGCCGGCGCGATTCACGGGTAGGGCGGCGGCGGTGCGCGCTCCCGCGCGGCTTGCGGCCTGCTGCCAGGACTTCAATCGTTCGTCGTTCATGATGTCATTGCTCACGCACGGCTTCTGGGTGCGGAACGCGATTCCGGCAAGACCGTTGCCGAACGGCGACGTCGCCAGGACCGAATAGCTGCGGGCGCGCAGTTCCGCATCGTCGCCGGCTCCGGCCACAGCCTTCAGCATGTCCGTTCCCGGTTCACGCAAAAGGATCACCGCAGCGACGAAATTGCCGCTGTGCAGGGCCGCTTCGCAGACCTGCTGGAAGAGTTTCTCCTGCGAATTTATTCGCAAGATGGCTTCATTCGTCGCGCTTAGCGCAGCGAACATTCTGGCGAGACGTGGCAGCGTATGGCCGCCGCATAAAGGGTTGATGCGGCCTGATGGGACCGTCTGCACTGACATCATTCTCTCCTGGAACTTGTTGCAGCCTGACGAGGTGGCGCCGCCAAACGGCGGCTGTTGCACAGAAACGGCGTCCTCAGGGGATGGGTCGATCATGCCCTCGGTCGGTACTAATCTACCCGAAAGCTTGAAATAAATTCTTACGATCATTCAACGATCTTGCTGCCAGAGATTGAAAACGTGGCACGCCGCCTCTCCCTGGCTCGGTGCATTCACGGCGCAAAGTTTATGTTGATCGACATAAGGGCTTTTGGCGGCGCTAATCCGTTTCCAGAAGCGAAGTTCAGCCATCGGTTCGGCCTCGCCGAACGTCGGCGACGGGCGACAAGAGGGCGTTTACCTCATCCGATTAATTAGCGACGAGGGCCCACCCGAGCCGCTGAACTTGTGACCGAGGCCGCACGTTGCGGCGTGAGTGCGTAGCGCGACGCTGAAATTGTCGATCGAAGGCCGAGGCCGGCACCGAGATAGAACCCCGTCCACGACGAAGAAGAAATTGATGCCGCGGCCGCGGGCGCCTTTAATGGCAAGTCGACGGCGTGGCGGCTAATGCCGCGAAGAAGGCGGAGGAAGCCGTTCCCGGGATCGGCAGTTTTTTTCACGACGGACGCAGTGTTTGCCAAGATGCAAAGCCGGTTAGCCTCGCCGACGCCGCCGATCGCAACTTCTATGACATCCATCTGGCTATCACGCGCTGGGTGAGGCCCGGAGCGCGGGCCCAGGTAACCCGGGAAACGCTGAAGTTTGGTCCGGATTCGACAGTTCCGGCCGCCCTGTTCGTCGCTTGCTGACTGAAAAGCCCCGGATTTCCTTGCTTCTCGCGAAAATCCGGCTATATACCGCGCCATCTCACACGGAAACATGGCTCAAAAGGCCGTCCGGTGGCAGCCGGGCCATGAGGCTCGTTTGCTCACACGTTTCCGGAGGAACCAACCGGAGAATTTGACGATGGCAGTACCCGATTTTTCTATGCGTCAGCTGCTCGAGGCTGGCGTTCACTTCGGCCACCAGTCGCACCGCTGGAATCCGAAAATGGCGGATTACATTTTCGGTGCGCGCAACAACATCCACATCATCGACCTCGCCCAGACCGTGCCGATGCTGCATCGGGCGCTCCAGGCGGTCAGCGATACCGTCGCCAAGGGCGGCCGTATCCTGTTTGTCGGCACCAAGCGGCAGGCGCAGGACGGCGTCGCCGAAGCCGCCAAGCGCTCGGCGCAGTATTTCGTCAATTCGCGCTGGCTCGGCGGAACCCTGACCAACTGGAAGACGATTTCCGGTTCGATCAAGCGGTTGCGGCACCTCGATGAAGTGCTCAATTCCGGCGATGCCAATGCCTACACCAAGAAGGAGCGGCTGACGCTGCAGCGCGAACGCGACAAGCTCGATCGTTCGCTCGGCGGCATCAAGGACATGGGCGGTCTGCCCGACATGATCTTTGTGATCGACACCAACAAGGAAGACATCGCGATCCAGGAAGCGCAACGGCTCAACATTCCCGTCGCCGCGATCGTCGATACCAATTCGGACCCGAAGGGCATCACCTATGTTGTGCCCGGCAATGACGACGCCGGTCGCGCAATTTCGCTGTATTGCGATCTGGTCGCCCGTGCGGCGATCGACGGTATCTCGCGCGCGCAGGGCGAGGCCGGGATCGATGTCGGTGCCTCCGCCCATCCCCTTCGCGAGGAAATTCCGACCGTGGCGCAATCTTCGGGCTTCCAGGGCCTTGCCGGACCGCGGGGTGCTCCCGACGATCTCAAGAAGCTTACCGGCGTGTCGGGTGCGATCGAGAAGAAGTTCAACGATCTCGGCATTTTCCACTATTGGCAGCTCGCCGAACTCGATCACGACACCGCGCACCAGATCGGCGAAGAGGTCGGTCTTCCAAGCCGGGCCGATGGCTGGGTGGCCCAGGCCAAGGCGATGACCGCAGAAGCGGAATAGCGGCGTGTTGTCCGGAATACCCGGCCGACATATTCCAACTTACGACATTGCTGGTGGTGGATGGCGGCGGAGCGACAATGCCGCGCCGCTACTGCCCTGACAGGCAGAGGACGTGCAACAATGGCGACAATCACGGCGGCGATGGTCAAGGACCTGCGCGAGACCACGGGCGCGGGCATGATGGATTGCAAGGCCGCGCTTACCGAGAACGAAGGCGACATGCAGGCGGCGATCGACTGGCTGCGCAAGAAGGGCCTGTCGAAGGCGGCGAAGAAGGCCGGCCGTGTCGCCGCGGAGGGGCTGATTGGCGCGCTGACCGCAGCGACCAAGGGCGTTGTCGTGGAGGTCAATTCCGAGACGGATTTCGTTGCGCGTAACGGCCAGTTCCAGGGATTGGTCAAGATGATCGCGCAGGTCGCGCTCGACGTCGGCGCCGACGTGGAAAAGATCAAGGCCGCCAAAGTCGGCAATGCGACCGTAGAAACGGCGATTGCGGACGCGATCGCGACCATCGGCGAAAACATGACGCTGCGCCGCGTGGCTTCGCTCGAGGTCCGCAAGGGCGTGGTGTCGAGCTATGTGCACAACGCGGTGATCGAAGGCGCCGGCAAGATGGGCGTGATCGTGGCGCTGGAATCGGCAGGCAAGGCCGATGAACTCGCGGTGCTTGGGAAGCAGCTCGCGATGCATGTCGCAGCCGCCAACCCGCAGGCGCTTGATCCGGCCGGGCTCGATCCCGCTGTCGTCAAACGCGAGAAGGACGTGCTCGCCGACAAATACCGTCAGCAGGGCAAGCCGGAGAACGTGATCGAAAAGATCGTCGAGTCCGGCCTGAAGACCTACTACAAGGAAGTCTGCCTGCTGGAGCAGGCCTCGATTCATGCCGAGCACGCCGGCAAGTCGGTCGCGCAGGCACTGAAAGAAGCTGAGGGTAAGGTTGGCGCGCCGGTCAAGGTGACCGGATTTTTGCGCTATGCTCTGGGTGAGGGAATCGAGCGGCAGGAAACCGATTTCGCAGCCGAAGTCGCGGCGGTTAGCGGCCAGAAGTAACCGCCCGAACGTGCTTTCGGCTTGTTGGTGCCGGGAGCTGCCGGGCGGGCCAGGGAAGGCGAATCGCAATGGCTGAGCCGGTCTATCGTCGCGTCGTGATCAAGCTTTCCGGCGAATATTTTGCCGGCCCGCATGCATCCGGAATGGACCAGCCAACCATCGACCGGGTCGCCGGCGACCTGATCGCGGCCAGGCAATTGGGTGTCGAGATCGCCGTCGTCGTCGGCGGCGGTAATTTGGTCCGTGGCGTCGAAGTATCCTCGCGCGGCGTCTCGCGCCCGACCGGCGATACCATGGGCATGCTCGCCACCATGATGAACTGCCTGGCGCTCGAGGCGGCCATCGAACGCCGCGGGGCGCTGGCGCGCGCCCTGTCGGCGTTCGTCATGCCGCAGATTTCGGAATTGTATACCCGAAGTGCGACGCACAAATATCTCGCCGAGGGCCGAATCGTGCTGCTCGGCGGCGGAACCGGCAATCCCTTCTTCACCACCGATACCACGGCGGTATTGCGGGCCGCCGAGATCGGCGCGCAGGCGGTACTGAAGGCCACCAATGTCGATGGCATCTACAGCGCCGATCCCAAAAAGGACCCCGCCGCCAGGCGATTTGACCGCCTGAGCCATTCCGAGGCGATCGCAGGCGGCTACAAGGTCATGGACGCTACCGCATTCGCGCTTGCCCGCGAGACGTCGCTGCCTATCATCGTGTTTTCGATCGCCGAGCCGGACTCGATCGGCGCTATTCTGCGCGGCGTCGGCCACGGCACCATCGTCGCGGGCTGACCGCTCTGTGAAGCGCCCGGCGTGCGGAGGGCTGGCGGCCTCGACGAGCAGTAGTCAAGAGGAGAGAGCGTCATGCCTACGGGTAGTTTCGACATCAACGAATTGAAGCGCCGCATGCAGGGCGCCACGCAGTCTCTCAAGCACGAGCTCGGCGGCTTGCGGACGGGCCGCGCCGCCGCTTCGATGCTGGAGCCGGTACAGGTCGATGCCTACGGCACGCACATGCCGCTCAACCAGCTTGCGACGATCAGCGTGCCCGAGCCACGCCTGCTTTCGGTACAGGTGTGGGACAAGTCGATGGTCAAGGCGGTGGAAAAGGCGATCGTCGATTCCAATCTCGGCTTAAGTCCTGCCACCGAAGGGCAGGTGCTTCGCTTGAGAATTCCCGAACTCAATGAAGAACGCCGCAAGGAATTGGTCAAAGTCGCGCACAAATATGCGGAGGCCGCCCGGGTCGCGGTCCGCCATGTCCGGCGTGATGGCCTCGATACGATCAAGAAGCTCGAGAAGAATCACGAGATATCCGAGGACGATCAGGAGCGTCTGGCCCATGACGTGCAGAAGGCGACCGACGGGACGATTTCGGAGATCGATCATCTGCTTGCGGCCAAGGAAAAGGAAATCCTCACCGTTTAGCAGGCCATCTTTTTGTTCGAGCATGACCTTTTCGGAAAATCCAGGCCCGATTTTCGGATCATGCTCTGAAGGGTTGATCGATGACGAATGCCGCTGCCCCTGCGACTGAACGACCACCGGATCGAGCCGATGGTCCGTTGCATGTGGCGATCATCATGGACGGGAACGGACGCTGGGCGGCGGCCCGCGGCTTGCCGCGCGCGGAAGGTCATCGCCGCGGCGTCGAGGCGTTGCGCAAGGTCGTTCGTGCCGCAAGCGAACTCGGCATTCTCTACCTGACGATCTTCTCCTTCAGCTCGGAAAACTGGTCGCGTCCCGCGACCGAAATCGGCGACCTGTTCGGCCTTTTGCGGCGCTTCATCCGCAACGACCTGGCGACGCTGCATCGCGACGGTGTCCGGGTTCGGGTGATCGGCGAACGCGAGGGACTGGAGCCGGATATCTGCGCGCTCCTCGAAGAGGCCGAGGAACTGACGCGGGACAATAAACGCCTCAATCTCGTGGTCGCCTTCAATTACGGGTCGCGGCAGGAGATCGCCCATGCGGCGCAGCGGCTCGCGCGCGAAGTCGCCGAGGGAAAACGCGATCCCGCGTCGATCGACGCCGACACGCTCGGTCGACACCTCGATGCACCCGACATTCCCGATCCCGATCTGATTATTCGCACCAGCGGCGAGCAGCGGCTGTCAAATTTCCTGATGTGGCAGGCGGCCTACAGCGAACTCGTATTTGTGCCGATCCACTGGCCAGATTTCGACAAGGCCGCACTTGAAGGCGCGATTGCCGAGTATGCCAGACGGGAGCGCCGTTTTGGCGGACTCGCCGCGAAAACCGGATCGTGACCGAAGGCGAAGCAGCATCTGCGGCTTCCGCCGGGCAGGGAGCGCGCAATCTCTTGATGCGGGTCGCAGCCGCGCTGGTGCTGGCTCCGTTGGCGATCGGCTTTGCTTATGCCGGAGGATGGTTATGGACCGCTCTGGCGACGCTGGGAGCGATTGGCCTCTATGTCGAATGGCTGACGATCGTGGGCGCACGCACGTCACGTGCGACGGCGGCTGGCGTTGTCGCGCTTGCGCTGGTTGGCCTTTTTCTCGCAACGGGATGGATCGAAGCGTCGTTCCTTGTGCTTGTCGTCGGCTTGGCCGGCGTCATGTCGTTTTCGCCTGACCGGCGCGGTTGGACCACGGCGGGATTTGCATATGCGGCCGTCGCCGAGACCGCATCGGTCTTGGTACGTCTCGACCAGGCCTGCGGATTTGTGGCGCTGATTCTGATCCTTCTGGTGGTGTGGATGACCGACATGGGCGGCTACTTTGCGGGCCGCGGCATTGGCGGACCAAAACTCTGGCCGCGGGTCAGCCCAAAGAAGACCTGGGCGGGCGCAATCGGCGGATTTATGGCGAGCCTTGCGGTTGCCGCCGGGTTTGCCGCTTTTGGTCTCGGCAAAACCGGGCCCGTTCTGTTGCTCGGCGGTGTCCTCTCGATTGCTTCCCAGCTCGGCGATCTCTTCGAATCGGCTGTGAAACGCCGATTTGGCGTCAAGGACTCAAGCCACATCATTCCCGGGCACGGCGGATTGCTCGATCGGCTTGACGGATTCGTGGCCGCCATCGTGCTGGCGGCGATTTTCGGGTTTTTGCGCGGCGGCGCGGATGGCGTTGGCCGCGGTCTTATGGTTTGGTGAGGTCATGAGCGCAGTTCCATTGCGTAACAACAAAGCCGCGGCTACGGCCGTTCGCTCCGTAAGCGTGCTGGGTGCGACCGGCTCGATCGGCGACAGCACGATGGATCTGCTGCGGGCTTCGCGCGACCGCTATCGGGTCGAGGCATTGACGGCGCATACCAATGTGCAGGGATTGGCGAAGCTCGCAAAAGAGTTCGGCGCGCGCTTTGCGGCCATTGCCGATCCCGATCGCCTCGCCGAGCTGAAGGATGCGTTGGCCGGCACGCACACCGAGTGCGGTGCCGGTGAAAGTGCGGTTATCGAAGCTGCCGCCCGTCCAGCGGATTGGGTCATGGCGGCTGTCAGCGGCGCGGCCGGGCTAAAGCCCGCGCTTGCGGCCGTCGATCGCGGCGCCACCGTCGCCCTTGCCAACAAGGAATGCCTTGTGTGCGCGGGTGATTTTTTCATGCAGCGCGCGACAAAGGCCGGAGCCTGCATCCTGCCGGCCGACTCTGAACACAACGCGCTGTTCCAGGCGCTGGCCTCCGGCAATCGGGAGGAACTGGTCCGCGTGATCATCACCGCATCGGGCGGACCGTTTCGCACCTGGGCGAGTGCCGATATCGAACAGGCGACGCTGGCGCAGGCCTTGAAACATCCGAACTGGAGCATGGGACAAAAGATCACCATCGACTCCGCATCGATGATGAACAAGGGTTTGGAGGTGATCGAGGCCGCGTGCCTGTTTGCGCTTAAGCCGGACGAGATCGACGTTCTGGTTCACCCGCAGTCGATCATCCACGGGATGGTCGAGTTTTCGGATCGCTCGGTGGTTGCGCAACTGGGCGCGCCCGACATGCGAACCCCGATCGCGCATTGCCTCGGCTGGCCTGATCGGATTATCGGGCCGGCGGCGAAGCTCGATCTCGCCAGGATCGGACAACTGACCTTCGAGGCTCCGGATTTCGAAAGGTTCCCCGGACTCCGGCTGGCCTACGATGCGCTGCGGACCGGCCGTGGCGCGACGACGGTCTATAACGCGGCCAATGAGGTGGCGGTGGCCGCGTTCATCGGCGGAAAGATCAGGTTCGGCGCCATTGCCCGGCTTGTCGAAGCGACGATGGACGCCTGGATTCGCTCCGGCAACCTGGCGCCGCTGACGTCCGCTGACGATGCCATCGCCATTGACCATAATGCGCGAAATAAAGCCGTCACCCTATTGCCTCAAATTGCCTTAAAGGCATCCTAGAGCGTTGGGGGCAGGGCCTTTGGCTCTGGTTGAGGGGTATCGGATGTCCGAGTTTTTTCTGCACATTTTCAATGTGTTAGGCCATGGTTTGATCGGCTACATCGTTCCCTTCTTGTTCGTGCTCACGATCGTCGTTTTCTTCCATGAGCTTGGTCATTTCCTGATTGCCCGCTGGGCGGGCGTCAAAGTGTTAACTTTTTCGCTCGGCTTCGGGCCCGAACTCGCCGGATTCAACGATCGGCACGGCACGCGATGGAAGATTTCAGCCGTGCCGCTCGGCGGCTATGTCAAATTCTTCGGCGATGACAGCGAGGCCTCCACGCCGTCGACCGAAGCGCTCGAGAGCATGACCGAGGACGAGCGCGCCGGCTGTTTCCATCACAAGAAAGTCGGCCCGCGTGCGGCAATCGTTGCGGCCGGTCCGATAGCCAATTTTCTTCTGGCCATCGTGATCTTTACCTGCCTCTTCACGTTTTTCGGCAAGCCAAGCACGACGGCGCGCGTCGACAAGGTGGAGGCGGGCAGTGCGGCCGCGGCCGCGGGTTTTCAGATCGGTGACGTCGTCACCGCAATCGACGGTCAGGCGATCGGAAGTTTTTCCGACATGCAGCGAATCGTAAGCGTTCGGGCCGGCGAGCAACTGACGTTCACGATCAAACGCGGCGATGCCACTCTGCAATTGCGCGGCACGCCGGAACTCAAGGAAGTGAAGGACGCGTTCGGCAATGCGCATCGGCTTGGCGTGCTGGGCATTACCCGACAGACCGCGGCTGGTGACGTGACCACCGAGCGCGTGGATCCCGCCACCGCGCTTTGGCTCGGCGTCAAGGAGACCTGGTTCGTTGTTGATCGCACGCTGGCGTATATCGGCGGTGTCTTTACCGGGCGCGAAGCAGCCGACCAGGTCGGAGGTCCGCTCCGAATCGCCCAGATTTCTGGTCAGGTCGCCACCATCGGCCTTGCAGCGCTGGTGCATCTGGCTGCGGTGCTCTCGATCTCGATAGGATTGCTAAACCTGTTTCCGGTACCCTTGCTGGATGGGGGGCACCTTTTGTTCTACGCGGTGGAAGCCGTGCGCGGACGCCCCCTGTCCGCACGCGCGCAGGAGATGGGATTCCGAATCGGATTGGGGTTGGTGCTGATGCTGATGGTGTTTGCGACCTATAACGACATCCTGCACCTGGCCGCATCGTGAAGCGGCTTTTTTATGACGTGGCCGATAGGCAACGTCTTGGAATGAAAATGAAATTGCGTTGCCACATAAGGTTTGCCGGCTTGGCAAAATTAGCTACAAGCGGGGCAACTAATGGGATTCCGCCGGTACGTGGGGTTCGGGCCGGCGTTGGAATGATAAGGGCGCTCTGCGCATGAATGTTGGAATGCGGGTACGGGGAGGTTTGTTGGCCGCCCTGATCATGTTTGCGATGCCGGTTGCCGCTACGCTGGCGGTTGGGCTCGTGTCCTCGTCGGCTCGCGCGCAGACCGTTGACTCGATTGAGGTCGAAGGTAACCGGCGGGTCGAGGTCGCGACCATCCGCTCCTATTTCAAGCCGGGTCCCGGTGGCCGCCTGGATCAGGGCAACATTGATGACGGTCTGAAAGCCCTGATCGAGACCGGCCTGTTCCAGGATGTGAAGATCAATCAGGCGGGCGGCCGGCTGGTGGTGACCGTGGTCGAAAACCCGGTGATCGGGCGCGTTGCCTTCGAAGGCAACAAGAAGGTCAAGGACGAACAGCTCACCTCGGAAATCCAGTCCAAGCCGCGCGGCACGCTGTCGCGTCCGGTGGTCCAGTCCGACGCCCAGCGTATTGCCGATATCTATCGCCACGCGGGCCGCTATGACGTGACCGTGGTTCCCGAGATCATCGAACAGCCGAACAACCGCGTTGACCTGGTATTCACGATCACCGAGGGCAACAAGACCGGCATCAACTCGATCGAGTTCGTCGGCAACACCACCTATTCGGCGTATCGCCTGAAGGATGTGATCAAGACGCGTGAATCGAACCTGCTGAGCTTCCTTGGCGGCAGCGACGTTTACGATCCGGACCGGATCGAGGCCGATCGCGATCTGATCCGCCGCTATTACCTTAAGCACGGTTTCGCTGATGTGCAGGTAGTCGCCGCGCTGACGGAATACGATCCGCAGCGCAAGGGCTTCATGGTCACCTTCAAGATCGAGGAAGGCCAGCAGTATCGGGTCGCCTCGGTCAATTTCCAATCCAGCATCCCCTCGCTTGACGGAAATGTCCTCAGCCGCTTCTCGCATGTCTCCGTCGGGTCGCTCTACAACGCCGAGGCGCTGGAGAAATCGGTCGAGGAAATGCAGATCGAGGCCGCGCGGCGGGGATTCGCGTTTGCGGTCGTGCGTCCGCGTGGCGATCGCAATTTCGAGAACCACACCGTTTCGATCGTCTTCGCCATCGACGAGGGTCCACGGACCTACATCGAACGCATCAACGTGCGCGGCAATACGCGTACGCGGGACTACGTGATCCGCCGCGAATTCGATCTTGCCGAGGGTGATGCGTACAACCGCGCGCTGGTGGACCGCGCCGAGCGCCGCCTGAAGAATCTCAATTTCTTCAAGAGCGTGAAAGTCACGAACGAGCCGGGATCGTCGAGCGATCGCATCATTCTCGATGTCGATCTCGAGGAAAAGTCCACCGGCGACTTCTCGGTGTCCGGCGGTTATTCGACCATCGATGGCCCGCTTGTCGAGGTCAGCATTTCCGAGCGTAACTTGCTCGGCCGTGGCCTTTATGGGAAGGCGTCGGTGACATATGGTGAGTTTGCCCGCGGTGTCTCGCTTTCGTTTATCGAGCCTTACCTGCTCGATTACCGCGTCGCGCTTGGCCTTGACACGTATTATCGCGAGCAGCTTCCCAATCCCTTTATCGCATACGGAACCAAGACGATTGGTTTCAGCCCAAGACTCGGGCTCCAGCTGCGTGAAGATCTAAGCTTGCAGCTGCGCTATTCTATCTATGAGCAGCAAATCACGCTGCCGTTCTTTCTGGACAGTTGTAACAACAATCCCAATAACGGCATGGCCTTCAACCCGTCTCCGGCGTGGGTGGCTGCAAACGGAGCGGCGGCTGCGACGGCGCTTGGCGCGGTAGACCCCACCGGCTTTGGTCTTTGGTGTTTCGCCGATGGCCAGGCCTCGCTGCCGGTTCGCAAGGAACTTGCCGCCGGTGCCGCGATAACCTCGGCGGTTGGCTATTCGTTGGATTACAACACGCTGGACAACAACCTGAACCCTACCGACGGGCTGCTTCTTGATTTCAGGCAGGACTTCGCGGGCGTCGGCGGCAACGTGATCTATTTGAAATCCGCGATGGACGCAAAATACTTCACGCCGCTGGTGGCCGATATCGTCGGATTGCTCCACCTCCAGGGCGGCCTTCTCACCCAGATCGGCGACAACCCCATCCGAATGCTCGATCAGTTCCAGATGGGGCCGAATCTCGTTCGCGGCTTTGCCCCGAATGGCATTGGTCCGCGTGACATCAACCCTTACGGTACACAGGACGCGCTCGGCGGTACCAAGTATTGGGGCGCCTCTTTCGAATTGCAGATGCCGTTCTGGTTCCTTCCGAAGGAAATGGGTTTGAAGGGCGCCATCTATGCCGACGCCGGCGGGCTGTATGATTACACGGGGCCTAGGAATTGGGCTCTGACGGGCGAAGTCAATACGCCCGGCTGTATCCCTCCAGTAAACAATCCGAAGCTGGCGCCTGCGCCCGGGACCTGTTTGGGACTGCAATTTGACAACAGCAAT
>VFSW01005651.1_pt1 | contig 18468 bp, 23 predicted proteins | sample 5358111 | NCBI WGS metagenome assembly VFSW01 (sample SAMN11554181, study PRJNA540505) | mine drainage metagenome | isolation source: sediment from site ElyBrook_90M | place: USA: Ely Copper Mine, Vershire, VT | collected 2017 | reverse complement strand
CCGTGCTCATTCGCTCCCAAAACACCCTCCAAAACCACTTCGCTGTGCTCGATCCGTGCTCATCTGGGAAATTTCCCGGTCTTGCGTTTTCATTCGGTTGCGGGTAAAGTCGTCTGTAAGCCCTTGAAAACCTCTACCTTCACACGGAAGAGGTCCGGGGTTCGAGTCCCTGCGCGCCCACCAGAAAACAAACGACTTAGCCGGTTGCATCGATTTTCCCCGTGCTTGTTTCGTGCTCATTCGCGGCGAAATATGTACCGCGGAGCATCCCCTCGTTGACTTCGCTCCGCCAGTCCTCCAGCGTCCTCGCGGAGAGATTGAGCGCCGTGCTCGCTCCCGCGAAAAACGCGACTTCAATCGGCGCCAGAGCCTCATCCGGAATCCGCGGCCCGATCACTTCGCGCCGGAATTCCTCCCACCGCTCGCGCACCTGAGCGTTGAACTCGCTTTCGCCCGTGCTCGTTCGTGCTCCCTTGTTGGCTGACGTGCCGCTCACTGAACGCCTCCCTTCGCCTTCATCCCCGCCAGGCTCAGCCGCTCCCAAATCGCGTCAACGTGCCGCTCCTCGCGTTCGTCGTCGGTCACGGTGTACATCCAGGTCGTTCCCGGCTGCGCGTGGCCCGCGCCCTTCATGGCCTCGAAGGGCGTCGCGCCCACTTCCTGCCGCCACGAGATATTGAGACGCCTAAAGCTGTGCATCCCGAAGCCCGGATGGTAGATGCCGGCCGCCTCGGCCGCCGGGCGGAAAACGTGTTGCTGCAAGTCGCGGTCATCCGGCGGCGCGCCCTCGCGATCCGCGCGGCCGAAGACGAACGCCTCTTCGCCCCGGCCCGCGCAGAACGCCGCCAGCTCGTCCGCAAGTCCTCCGATCTTGCGGACGCGCCGCGAGGCCGCCGTCTTCGGCTCGGCGATCTCTCCCCGATGCCACCGCCGGCGAACCTCCACCGTGCGCGCCACGCGGTCGATGTCGCCCGGCTGCAGCGCGAGAACTTCGGAGACGCGCAGCCCGGCCGTGACGGCGGTGAGCACCATCAGCCGCGCCGCGGCCGCCGAACAAATGCGCGTGTCATGGAGGGAGTCGAGGAACCGGATCAGCGCGTCGGCCTTGGGGATTTTTTTCACGCGCACCGCGCGCACGCCCGCCGCCTTCACGTTCAAGCATGGGTTGTCGCCGCCCCATAGCTTCCACTCCTGGGCTTTGGAGAAGATCGCGCTCAGCACGTTGCGCAGGTCGAGCAGCGTCCAATGGCTCAGCCCCGCTTCGGCTTTGATCGACAGCCACGCCTCGACCGCGGCGCGATCGATCTCGCACATCCGCGAGCGTCCGAACGCCGGCAGGACGTGCGTCGCGATGAGGCTTTCGTATTTGCGCCGCGCCGCGGTGCCGAGCTGGGGAAAGCGGATCTCGCGAAACTTGGCGGCGACGTCGGCGAAGGGCACCTGGGACTGAAGGAGAAATTTGCCGTCGTTGATCGACGCCATAATCTGGCCCTTGCGCGCCTTCGCCTCGCGCATAGTCATCTCGTCGCAGAAGCCGAGGGGAATCGATTTCTGTTTGCGCTCCAGGCCCGCGCTTGTAAACACCGGCACGTAGGGGCGAATCCAGTAAAACGGCCGCTCGACGTCGGCCCGCACTCGGATCACCGGGTCCTGAAAACGCTGGTTGGCCATGTCATCCCCGCAACGTTCGAGGATAGCGCGGATTAGATCGGGCGGCGCGGCGAGGTTCATATTTTTCTCGCTCGCATTTCGTCGACGGCCTCGGTGACGCAGCCGCCGCCTTTCCCCTGACTCAACTCCGCGCGAAATTTGAGCAGCGCGCTCGCCGCCGAAAAGTGGGCGGCCAGCCCGTCGAGCATTTCGACGGCCGCCTCCGTCATCCGCCGGTCGCCCTCCGTCTGTAGGAGCAGCGCTTTCCGCGTATCGTCGAGTTCGGCGAGTAAGTCGAGGATCGTGCGGGCGGTCACACGGACATACTCCTCCGTGCATAGCAGAGCCAACTCCGCCCCGAGGCGTATCTGCTGCTCGCGCTCCAGTGTCATTCGCTCGCTCATCCGCTCCCTCCCTTCGCCCGCGCGATCGCGCGCTCGTCGTCCGCCCGCAATTCCTCCGGCGTCATGAACGCCGCTCGCGTATACGCTCCGCCGCCGCGGTTGCGCCGCTCGAACACCGGCAACTTGCGCGGCACGGCCGCGGCCGTCCAGGCTTCATTGCGCAGGTGATTCACCGGGTGCGCCGTAAACTCCGGCGTCGGCCATGTCCCGTCGCGCGCTTTCCGCACGGCGTCGGCGAGCGCCGGCGCGCGCGCCTCCGGCCTCATGCGCCGCCAGATACCCTCGGTCCGCGTCCTGTCCCGGTCGCTTAGCGTCTTCCCGGCGTCCACGAAGACTTGCCAGTACGCGGCGAACGGCGGCCCGTTGGTGGCCACGCGGGGACCGAGGGAGATCCCCGCGTCTTCCGGCGCGCGCTCACTCAGCGCGGCCGGGGATTCGGGCGGCGTCTTAGGCGCCTCCCGAGAATTCCGCGGAGGAACGGCTAGGAAGGAACAAGTGCCCGCCTCCGCGGCCGGCGCCATGGGAAGCGCCGGAACTGGTTCGGCGCGTTGCGCCGGAAGGTGTGATTGCAGGAACTCCTCGTTTTCGGCCGCCCAGCTTTTCACGCGCTCGAAGCGTCCGAAGCGGTTCTTGCGCAAGACGGTGGGGCCTTCGGTCTCCGCCCTCTCAGGAATCGGGTCCAGCGGTTTTCCGGGATGCGGCGGGTACTTCTCGAACTTCAGCGCCTTCGCCAGCTCCGCGACCAGCTCCGCGAGGGCGGCGTCCGCGCTCTCCGGCTCCCCGGTTTTTTTTTCGAGACACACTTCGACGCCCGGCTCGGGAGTCGCCGGAGTTACTACCGGCGCATTTCGTTGGGGGGTGTGTTCTTCCGACCGAAGGGAGGAAGTACTGCCCGACTGCCCTACTGCAGAGCGCGCGCGCGTACTTATTAAGTCGTTTTGCGCGTCGGCGCACGTCGGCGCGCAATCGGCCCGGTCGTTTTGCGCGTCGGCGCACGTCGGCGCGCAATCGGCGAACCGGAGACCGGCTTTCCTTAAAGCCTCTCTTGTCGCCCGATCCGCGTGGATGTGCCAGTCGTGAACGATGAGACGGTGAAGAGGATCGGCGTCGAGCCAATGGGATTCCACCAGCGCGGCGATGAGCGCGCCAGGCTCGCCGTCCCACTCGACCCATCCTTCGATCGCGCCGTCGGAGTACTTTCCTATGTCCCCCTGCGGCGTGAATTTCCCGCAGAAGTGCCAGACCGATTCGAGCGCTCCCAGGGCGCTAAAACGTCCGCGACGAAGGAGGCCTTTCAGGTGTCCGAACTTCGGGCTTTCCGTCACCACTCGGAGCGCCATTTACAACGCTCCTTTCATCGCGCGCCCCTGGCGTCGGCCGCCCCGCCCGGCATCCGGTAATTGAATGAGGCGTCGCCCTCGGTCGCGACGCGGATCGCCATCGCCGCCACCTGCACCGCCTCGCTCAACACGTCCTCGCGCGGCAGCTCGCCGCGGTGGTGTTCGAGCAGCGCCTTCGCCAGCTCGCCCACTTCCTCGGTCAACGCCGCGAGCATGTGCGTGTTGTGCGGAAACTTCTTGCGCGCGTAGGCGAGCTCCGCCTTGATCCGCGCGTCCACTTCGAGGTCCAGTACTTCCAGCCCGTTCATGCGGTTCCTCCTCCCCCATGCTTCTTCGCCCATGGCATCTCGTCCGCCACGTACACCGCGACGGCCAGCGCCGCCCACAGATCGCCCGAGATGCCCGACGTCGGCCCCGGCAGCTTCTTCGTGCCCGGCGTTCCGAAGCGCTCGACCAGCGCGGCGCGAATTTCCTTGTCGCCGCCGCGCGAGGTATTGCACAGGTGTGTGGCGATCGTCTTGCGCGGGATGAGCATCGGCGCGGTTTGTCCGCCGGCCCATCGCCAACACTCCACGGCGCGGCCGACGTTAATACACGCGTCGAGCGTTTCGTTGCCGAGGCGCAGCCCGAAGCCGCGGATATTCTCGATGGCGAGGTACCCGGCGCCGTCCGTATCGGATGCGAAGTTCGCCACCAGCCTGCACAGCTCGTCTGGCGTCTCGCAGACGATCGGCTCAAACAATTCGCTTTCGCGCCAGACGATGGCGTAGCTCTTGACCGGGCCGGGGTCGATGGCGAGGATCTGGCTCATGGCGTTCCTTCCATCCGCTCTCCGGCCCGCTCGGCGCGCCGGTACACCGAGACCGCGAGGCGATACGTGCGCCGCTCGTGGTTGGTCACGTCCATCCACTCATCCGGCAGCAGCTCGTAAACGACCGACCAGAAGCGCCAGCGCCAGCTCTTGAGAAATGGAAAGCGCGGGTTTCGATTTCTCATGGCGCCACGTCCTGCAGCCCGAGCGAATTCGGCTGCGCGAGCCAGCGGTTGTATTTCATCGCCGGGCCGCGTTTGAAGTACTTGACCGGGCCCGGCTTCGAGTCCACCCGGAAGTATTGGAGCGCGCGCACGTAACAGCCATCGCCGCAGCGCACGAGCCATGTGCGCTCGGTCTTGAGGCCATAAGCCTGCGAGGCCCAAATTGTGTGGAACCAGACGACGCGCTCCCGCGCGATCCACCCCGCCGCCCGGAAGAGGGCGCATTTCACTTGCGTGTTGAAGCGCACATAGGGCGGATCGAGAATCACGACGTCGAAGGAATCTTTGGCGAACGGCGGTAGCCACGCGTCGCCGATCACGTCGGGCCGCACCACCGGATCCACGTCGAGCCGTGTGCCGAAAGCGGCTTCGCCGCCAAACAGGTGCAGGATGCTTTTGCCGGCATGATCGGTCTGCAGCCGCCTCGCCACGTTCGGAGGGAACCTCCATCCGTTGTTGCGGGCGTTCGCGCACCACAGCACGTCTACCGGGTAGGTGCTGCGCCGGCCCAGGCCGATCACGCGCCCACCCCGGCGATGTGCCGCGGCGTCTTCCCCTTCTTCTCCGCGCGCCAGTCGGTCGCGTCGGTCTCATGAAGACCCAGCGCGTCTTGTCCTTCCTTCGCGAGCAGCTTCTCGAACGGCTCGCGCATCGCCAGGCCGTCTTCGATCAGCCGCGCCATATACTCGCCGCCCTCGCGGTTTGCGCGCTTGGCGTCGCGAAGCATCGCGTTGGTATCTGTGGGCCGCAGCGTCGAGAAACCGACGTAACCTTTCCCTCCGCGCGTCCTTCCGACGCTCGGCTCGATGCCGAGAACCTGCTGCAGCGAATTGATCGATGCCTCGTGCAGCGCGAACAGGTCGCGGCCCTCGGCCGCCGTCTTCGTCGCGCGCATCCGCTCGCTCCATGTCGGATCGGGCATCTTGAAGGCTTCCTTCGCCAGCGCCTTCGTGGGCTTCTTCGCGCCGCCGTTCGGCTTTGCCTCCGGAAGGTCTTCGCCGGAGTGGAGCTTGTGAATGATCTCGGCGGCGGACTTGCCCGGCTTCGCCGTCTTCGTCTCCGCCTCGAACAGCTCCGCCTGCCGCGACGCGATGGTCATCGTGCCGACGTGGCCGCCGATGCGGATGAGGTATTTCAGCAGCTCGAACGGCGAGCCGTGATAGGCGATTTTGAATTGGACCGCGAGCGACTTCGCTTTCTTCGTCCCGTCGCCGCGGCGAAGGATTTTGAATCCGTTCGCGAGGTCGGAATCGAGCTTCAGCGGAAGCCCGAGGTTCGGAACGTCGAAGGTCATGGAGACGTTCTTCATTTCCGTGTCGAGTTCGACGCGGTCGAAGCCGCCCTTGACCAGTTGCTCTTTGTCGAACACCAGCCATCGGACGCCCAACGCCGCCGCCACCTTCGCCGTAAACAGGGCGGAGACCTTGATCTTGCTGGTCACGTTGCCGCCCGAAATCTTGTGCGCTACCTCGAGAATCGAGGCTTTATCGAATACCACCGCCTGCATCGAACGCTCCTTTGCTGGACTTCCCCCAGGGGCCGCCTTAGCGGCCCTCCACGAATTGGCTGACGGTCTTCAGCAGGCATTCCCTGCCGCACAGCGCCAGAATGTTTTTCGGCAGCTCCCCCGGCGCGTCGTGCTCGTAATCGGACAGGTGTCCGATCACGAGCTCGTTCGGGTAGTCGCCCTGCGTGTAAGTCACGAGCCACTGATTGGCTTCGCCGCGCTGCCGGCCGCAGACCGCACAGCGGAAAATCTTCTCGCCGAAGGGCGGCGGAGTTACCGCCGCCGCCGGAGTCTTCACCGGTTCCTGGTCCGGTTTTTCGTTGGGAGTTGGAGGCGGGGCGTAGCGTGCCATCAGTGCCATACTCCATTCGCCACGCCGTCGGAGGGGGCGCGCTGGGGCGCGGGCCGGTGGTCGCGGACCATGCCCGCCAGCGTTTCGAGATCGGGCGATTCCAGCACGACTTCGCCGATGGCGCGGTACTTCTCGCCGCGCTTGACGACGATCCACGCTTGCCCCTTGCCCGGCCCGTCCTGCGGAATGAAGACGACGAAGCCGCGCGCTTCGATGATGCGCGCCAAATCGCGGAGGTCCATCACGCGCCTCCCTTCGGCGCCGGCGTATCCATCCGCTCGCTCTGGTAGCGCGAGCGGATGTGATGGTGGAAGTGGCTCCCGAGGCTCGCGCTGTTCACCAGCGCGTGATACTCGTCGAGCGTGACGCCGTGATAGCGATAGACGCCGCCGCTTTTGAACTCGATTTCGAGCGCGCGCGTGGCGGCGTCGTAGCCGACGCTTTGAATGTTGCTCGATTTCACCGGCGCGCGCGTCATGACGGCGACTCCATTTCCGAACAGACCGCCTCGTACTTGTCGAGCGTCACGTCCTTGGCGTCGGCGAACCCGAACTTGCGCAGCACGGCGTTCGCCTGCTCCTTCGACTTACCGGCGGAAAACGAGATCGCCCAAAGGCGGCTCGCCTGCTTGCTGCTGATGAACCCGGCGCCGGCGCTGCCGCCGTTCGAGGGCGCGGCGCGGCGCTGGGGTGGCGCCTGCTCCTCGGGCGCCGCCCCCTCGGCGCCCGTCATCTCTTCCGCCGGCGTGGTGGCGTAGCCCTTGAGCTTCGCCACCCACTTGAAGAGATTCGCGAGCACCTTCGATTGCGCCCGCGTCTGCGCCATCGAGCGGAGCTGCTGCAGCGGGGTCACCACGTCGCCGACTTTCGTCTTGCGGTCGCGGCCGTCTTCCCCGCGGATGTACTCGTACTTACTGCGCAGGCCCCAGTTGTCCTCATCCGACAAACACATGCCGTCGGCGACGCTGACCACCTGGCCGCTCGGCATGTGGAACGCTTCGGCCGTCGCCTCGTAGCCGTGGATCTCGCCGAATTCGACATAGCGCGTGTCGCGCGTGCGCGCCGTCACCCGGTACATCGCGCCGAGCATCTGCCAAGCCTCGATATACAGGTGTTTGCTGCTGCCGATGACTTTGTAGAGCTTCAGCGCCTCGACTTTGCGGCCCCACGGCCCGGCCACCATCTCGGCTTCTTTGAGCACCACTTCGGGGCTGCGCGAGAGCGACATCTCCGCGCCCATGACGGTGAGCGATTGGTCGTCCATTACCCGCTCCTCCGGGCCGACATGCCCGTAATCTCGTAAGCCTTCACGCCGGGGATCGCCATCATGTTGCGCAAGCTGCGCGCCAGGCCGCCGAGCGCCGTTTCGTTGGCGTCGAGTAAGTGAAGAAACTGCGGGTTCGCCGCGACGAACTTCACCAACTTCAGCTTGTCTTCGACCTCGAACGTCCAGCGCTTCACCGTGGCCACGCCCGAGAGCTTCGGCGCGGCCATCGTCGCGTGGACCGGCGGAATGTAAGCCGGGCGTTCGGCGATGGCGGTCACTTCCTCGACGGAGGCCCCTTGCGCCTCGGCCTCGACCAGCTCCGCCTCGCGCTCCTCGTTCGCGATGCGCTCCAGTTCCTCGCGCTGCCGCTTGGCCTCCTGGAGCTTCTTGTACTCCTCGGCCTGAAACCAGGTGGTCATCGAGCGCTTGAGGATCGACTCGGCTTTGTCGAGCGGATCGTCGGCCTCGGCGCGTTGGGCGAGGGCGACTTTCCAGGTCGCGTGCGCCGCTTTGACGATCGGGCCGAAGGCCGCCTCGACTTCCGCGCGCAGCGCTTTGACGACTTTCAGCGCCTCGCCGGCGTAGGAGTAACTTTCCTCGTCGTGGACCTTGATTTCGGCCGCGCGCTCCGCCCACGGCCGTGTTTTGGCGGCGACCGTTTTCGTCGCCGCCAATTCTTCGATTCCCGTTCCCATGTTGTTTGTTCCTTCCTGTTGACTTATTGACTTACTTGCTGGCTGACTGAAAGCGATGGCAGGCGAGCGCGGCGAGAAAGACCTCGAAATCGCGTTGAAACTCGGATGCCTTGAATTCGATGAGTTTGTATTTGGCTTCGCCGGTGAGCTGCAGGGCGAAGCGCCGGAAGCGCCGCGGCGCGGGCAAACAGCAGTTGTAGGCGGCGAGCTGAATGGCGTGGCCCGGCAGCACGATCCCGGTCTTGAAATCGAGAACCACCGCCTCGCCGTTGAGCACGCCCAAGCGATCGAGCGTTCCGGCGTAGCGATGCAGCGGATGGTAGACGCGGTTCTCGACGTGGCCGGGCTGAAAACCGGAGTCGGCCAAAAACGACCTATAGGCTTCGAGGTACGGCCGCAATTCCGCGCTGAGCGAATCCTCGTCCAGCTCGTCGCGGTCGAAAAACTCCAGCGCCCGGTGGACCGCCGTTCCCCGCCGCGCCGCGTTCAGCAGAACGTCCTGCGGGATCTGGGAATAATCGACGATGCCCGCGCTCTTGAGGACTTGGGTCACACTCGGAACCAGCTCGCCCGCGAAACGGTAGGTGTGATCGGGCGCGTAGAAGGTCAGACGCTCGAATTGGGCGGCGGCGGCCATGCTCACCCGATCCCCACCCAGACCAGCCACAGGCAGAACAGGACGCCCGCGGCGGCGAGCGACGTGCCGATCCACCGGCTCACCGCGCCGCCCCCGTGAGAGTAATAGAACCGTAACCTCGCAGAAAAACGCGCACGGAGCGCGAACCTGGGGTAAGATTTTTCTTGCTACGCACGGGCCTTCTCCGCCGGCATGAATTCGCGCACGTAGGTCGCGAGCGCATCGACCATGATCTGGCCCCTGGTCTTGCTTTCCAGCGCCGCGCGGACGCCAACGCCGATCCAAATGTCCGGCGGAACGTCCAGCGCCTTGCGGTGGTTCCAGCGCCCGGGAGGCACCTTCGCTTTCTTGTGTGCTACTTCTTGTGTATGCGTACTCATGGAGAGAGTATGTAGGAATGTAGGCATGTAGTCAAGAGGAATTCGGGAACAGCGACATTTGTAATTCTTATGGGGGAATAAGGGATGGCAAAGAGCGGCGACAAGGTGAAGACGGGCATCTACCTGGAGCTGGAGCTGTACGAAGCGGTGCGCAAGCTGGCCTATGAGCGGCGCAGCGGGACGAACGCGGTGATTGTCGAGGCGATCCGCGCGTTTCTGGACGCGAAACAGCCGGCCGAGGTCCCCCACATGCCGGGGGGCTTGAACGAGGTCGAGGGGAAGTGTGTCGAACTGCTTCTCGTCGTCCTGCGCGGGCCGAAGACGCGCGGCGTCGAGGCGATCAAAATGAACCTGGAGGCTTTCGGCGAGCTAAGCGCCCTCGCCGACTTCGCCCTCGCGGCGGACGCCGAAATCAATCCCGGCGGTTTTCGTGGCCTGGACGGCCGCCGCCTGATGAAAGCGTCCGAAGAAGAACCCGAGGATGAGTGAGTCTTCCCCGGCGATCCTCACCGAGGAAGAAGAAAAATGGGTGGATCTGCTCCTCGCGATCCTGCGGCGCCCGTCGGAGTCGGCCGTGGGCGCGATCGAGAGCGATCTGGAGATTTTCTCCGGGCCGGGCGCGATGGGGTAGTACTACTGCGTAAACCTTTGGGTATTGCGCGAAACCGGTTTCCGTGCCAAGCTTCTTGCGCAATGCCAATGCTTCTTCCGTTCGCGACCTGGTTCTGGATGTGGACCGCCGTTTACGGGGGTCCGCCGACGCGGGCCATCGCCTGCGGGATGGGCTTTGCTTCCTCCTGCGCCGCCGCCCGCACCGTTCACACGGGAAACGAGCCGCGCCATGGGCGTTAAGCTTCTTTTGTTCGCCGCGCTCCCGCTGCTCGCCGCCGCGCAAAGCTCGGACGTGACTTACTACACTGTCCCCATTTCGGTCTCGGCGTTGAAGGCGGCCGGCGTTCCGGCGACGGGATCCGACCGGCTGCAGGTTTTCATTTCGACCACGGCGGCCGACACCCGCGCGTTCCAGGCGACGCTCGTTTACTCCCTCGACGGCGACCGGATGTCAGCCACGCAAACGGTCTCCCGCCTCGCCGAAGGCTACACGCCGGCGGTCTTCGCGGTGAAGGACGTGACGGCGATGAGCGCCGTCGAAATCGTGATCGAGGAGCTGGTGACCAAATCCCGGCAACCGGCCGCCGAAAGGGGGTGTTTGAATTGACCTTTCTCAACCCGCACCGGCGTTTCCGATTCTCGTTCTCCATGGCCCTCGCCGCCCCAATGGCGCTAGCATGGACACCGTCATCTCTCCGCCCGGAGCGGATCGACCCGCGCCTGGATCGTGGTAGGGCACGCGGGAAATAAACGCCACGTCGTTGGATTCCCCCGCCCGCATCGACTCGCCGGGCGGGGTTTTTATTGACACCGCCGCCCCTTCCGGCGCACGATGGGGCATGGATAACAATTCAGCAGTCGCAGCGGAAAGCGGGATTATTCATCCCGGCGCGCGGCGACATTGGCGCCTGGGAAACACCGGGATCTCGATCGAAGTGGAGAACTCGGTCCCGATCCGCTGGGCCCACCACGGAGGGACCAACTTCAGCTTCGACACCCAGGGCGGCGAGCCGTTTCACATGACGGTGCCGCTCTGGAACGAAGCGGAGGCGAAGGCCACTCACGCCGCCGGCGCGACCCATAGCGGCCATCCCACGGACCACGCCACCCAGGGCGCGCTCACCGGCTAGAGACGGGCGCGCAACAACATTCGGCTTGACCGGTCCGGAGTTCGGATCTATTCTGGAGCTGTTACCACCTGAAGGTAGAACGTTCCCGTGAGGCCCGGTGGCCTAGCTGCCGGGCGCTCCTGTCTCAAATGTTTCATAGCGGGCAATCGCCCCGCGGCCTCGAGCTGGCGCCGCGGGGCGTTTGCTTTTACTGGCCTCGGCGCTCCTTTCTTGTTGTTCTCCGGCGCAAAATCGAACATACTGTCTTAGCGGTGCGCCTCGTTTTTCCGCCGTGCGGAGACAACTTTTGTCCGTTTTCAGTACTGCTAGCATCGAAGCCCTGGCCGAAGCGGAGGAAGCCGCGCGCTTCTGGTCGAATGTCCGCAAGGGACACGGAGACCAGTGTTGGGTTTGGGCCGCCGGTACAATGGGCCGCGGATATGGCCACGTGCGAATCGGAGGCGTCGACACCAGCGCGCACCGGCTCTCGTGGACGATCACTTTCGGCCAGATCCAGCCGGGCCTATGCGTATGTCATCGTTGCGACAATCCGCCGTGCATTCGACCCGATCATCTCTTCCTTGGCACGCAAGGGGAAAATCAGCGCGACGCGTCACGCAAGCGACGCCTCGTCGGCAACCGCTACGCCTTCGGCGAGCTTAGCGCAAGAGCCAAGCTCACCGAGTCCGAGGTGTTGCAGATCAGGGCCGCGTCTGGGCGGCAAGTGGACATCGCGGCCGCTTTTGGCGTCAATCAACAGCACGTCAGCAGCATCAAGCGGGGAGTGCGTTGCTGGCAGCACTTGACCGACGGTCGCGTCCGCGCTTCTCGCCCCACAAAAAAGACCGCCGAAGACCGGACGAGCGAAGGCTACTTGGCGCGGAAAGCGGCCGCCAACGCAGCCCGCTTTTGGGCCAAGGTCTCAAAGCCGGACGGTGACGGTTGCTGGGAGTGGACGGCGCGCCGTGGATACAACGGATATGGCCAATTCAGCCTCGACGGGAGGCACTGCTTGGCCCACCGTTTTTCATGGTTTCTTCTCACCGGGCACTTCCCTGAAGGTCTCCTGGTGTTGCATAAATGCGATAATCGCGCGTGCGTGCGGCCTGGCCACCTATCTGTGGGGAACTCCTCTGACAACATGCAGGACACCATCAGGAAGGGGAGGATGCGCCCCAGGCGCGGAGATGCCAGTCCTGGCGCGAAACTCACTTCCCAGGCGGTAGTGGACATCTGCGCGGACCCGAGGCCGCACCGAACTATCGCCGCCGATTACGGCGTCTCCAGCTCGCTGGTGGGGCTGCTGAAGTCCGGTAACCGGTGGCGACATCTCCCTCGTTTAATTTCCCAAATATAAATAACCGGCGCGAATGCGGTCGGTCGAGGCGAGCGGCACGGCGAGGGTGAACTGCGCCGGGTTCGTGGTGGAGATCGTATAGTCCGCCGCGCCGGTGGAGTCGGCCGTTCCGGTCAACAGGACGCCGTTCACGGCGATGTAGGTGATCGCGGTCATCACGGGTTGGCCGTTGGCCTGGATCACGGTGTAGACGCTTCCGCCGAGAACCGGGGTCTGGTCGGTGACCAGGTGCGGGATCGGCATCGGCGCCATGCCGAGGGTATCGACGCCCGCGACCGAGACGATGGTCGCGGCGCACCACTCTTTTACGCCGGCGGAATTGATGCAGGCCACCTGGCTTACGCCGGGGCCTTGCGCCCGCAATTGACGCAGTGGCGTCTGAGTTTGAGCGCACAGGGCGGCGCCGGAAAGGAGACCGATCAGAAGTAGTTTCACGGTCATAAAGTCGCGGTTTCCGCTTCCCGTCTGCGCCCTTCAGGCGCCGGCCGCGCGCTCAAGCCGTTTGAGGCGTTGATTGACGGCGAAGCCAATCGCCCGCGCCTCCGCCTGAGTGAGATAGGTAGAGAGCGCGAGCTCGCGGTCCTCCAAGCGCCGGTCGGCGATCTCGGTGCGCAGCCGCTCCATCTCGGCCCGGATGCGCAGGCCCACCAGTCCCGCGACGCCAAACGCGACGCCGTTGAAAACCGCTGCTATCGCGGAGACAATTCCCCAGTTCACGGGGCCAGCGCCTCGCGCACTTTCGGCAGGTTCGCCTTCATCCGCGCCGGGTCGTCCTTCAGCGCGCGAAACTTCGCCACCAACTCGCGCCGCAAGCTCGCCTTCTCTTCCGGCGTCGCGGCGTCGAACACCCGTAACGCGTCTTCGATTGGCAGGGCGCGGAAACCCAACTGTAGCGGACTCAGCCGCGAATCCCGCAGCGCCTCGCGTTCCTGTTTCACCGACATCGTTCCGGACTCTCGCAGCGCCTTCGCCTCCTCCGCGACGGGCTTTCCGGCCCGCGCCAGGCTCATCAGCTTGCGCCGGCCGTCGGAGCGCGCCGCCTGCTCTTTCGTCTCGGGCGGCCCGTGGTCGGCGCTCTCGGCGATCTCCGACGCCATGCGCTCGGCCTTCGTCTGGTCGATCTCCGACGTCGCGTTGCGGATGCCGAGGAACTGCTCGGCCTCGCGTTCGAGCGAAGCGCCGCGGTCTTTCTCCCGGAGCGCCTGCTCGACGCCGATCGGCTCGAAGCGCTCGGCGACGTTCTTCGCCAGATCGAGCGCCTGGCCGCCGGCGGAATCCTCCGGCTGCCGGATGGCGCGGCGCCGGTGGTCGCTGTTGCTCGCGATCTCCTTCGCCGCGGTCAGGATCGGCGCGGCCTTGCCCCAGGCGGTCTTCAACGGATGCGTGGCCCAATCGTAAGGTTCTTTGACGTAGGTCGGCACCACCGACCGCGCCGGCCGGCCCCGCTCGTCGAGTTCCCCGTTGAGCGGTTCGAAATAATCCTTCGCCTCCCGCGGCCCTTTGCCGGTGTGAAGGTACTGATAGATGGCGCTGTAAAGCATGTGCGCCGCGACCATCGCCGCGAGGTAGGTGATGCGCCCGAGGTCCACGTCGCCCAGCTTCTTGCCGCCCGCCATCTGAAAGGGAAGCTTCGCGAGGTCGGCCGCGCCGCCGCCGAGCTGGCGGAACGTGCCGAGGTTCCAGCCGGGCGAGCGCATGGTTACGTGCAGGATGTCCTTCGCCGTGCGGTTGAGAAACATATTGTCGTAGACCATCTGGCCGAGCACGTTCTCGATATTGTCGACACGCTTGGCGAGCGTTTCGCGAACCTGGTCGAAGGTGGCGCCGGGCCCGAGGCGCGCCAGGTCGTGGCGCGCGGCATCGGCGAAGGCGCCCATCTTAACCCAGGGAACGATGTATTCCATGAGCGGCTTCGCCGCGGCTTCCATCGCCGCGAACGGCGCCCTCAGCGCTCCGCCCACCACGTTGCCGTTGGCGAAGGCCCGGCGCATCTTCTCGCCGATGTGCGTCCGGTAGAACGAATCCATGTGCGCGCGGCCGCCGGCCTCCGACATCCGCCGCACCATCTCCGAGATCTGCGAGCCTTGCGAGCCGGGGTGATCCCACTCCGCCATCATCTTGCGGCCCTCGGCGCCCATCCGCGCGACAGGACCGAATAGGCTCAGGCCCTCGGCCGCGGCGGCCGCGCCCTGGACCGGTTTCCCGCGCAGCGCCATCTCCATGCCGAGGGCGAGTTTCGAAATCGACGCTTCGAGCGTGACCTTTCCCAAGTGAAACGCGCTCAATCCGAGGTTGAACTGGTTCATGGAATTATTGAGGCCAATCGCCACTCGGTAGGCGCCGTGCTGGCGCAGGCCGGGGCCGAGATAGTTCTCCAGCAGCAGCGCCGCGCCGTCGGGCGCCCACCAGTGGCCCTTGACCACCAGACCGCCGGCGTCGACGGTTCCTTCCATCGGCTCGTGCTCGAGCGAGCCGCGCGTGCGGCGCAACGGGGCAAGCGCCGGAATCTTGGCGATGCGAGACTCGAATTCACTGAGAACGTCGGGCGCGACTTCACGGAAACGGTCGCGCGCCATCACATAGGCCTGCACGACGGCGGCGGCCTTCTCGTCCTTGTTGCGGACGTAGCTCTTGTAATACTGCGTGACGTTCGGGTTCGACTCGTAGCGCAGATCGGCCAGCGCGCGGAGCTGCGTCTTCAGTTCCTTGCGATATTTGGCGTCCGGGTAGTGCATCATCTGCTGGATGAACGGATGCTGCCATTCGAGATGATGCCCGATCTCGTGCGCGAGCACCTGCTCGTCGCTGGCGAACTTGGTTTCGAGGCGATTCGATCCCTTGTAGGCGAGGCCGAGCGCGCTGCCGCCGAGCTTCATCTTGCGCCGGTGATCGAGCCTCATGGCGGCGAGCGTGGCGCGCAGGCCGTCGAGGATGCCTTTGTTGGCGTACTCGGTGACCTTCTGCTCACTCGGTCCGTACACGGTGCCGATCGGATCGACGATCTTGCGCCAGCCTCGGGGCGCGTGGCCGGTGCGCGCGTCGACGAAGCGCGCCAGCTTCGATTGCTTCCAATCGTCGAGCGTGCGGTGCGCCAGGATGTAGCGGTCCATCTCGTGGATCGCCGTAAGGAACAAATCGACCGGGTTGTCGCTGATGGGTTTGAGGCCCGCGGCCAGGCCGTCGGCGAAAGTGATGTGCGTGCGTTTCTTCAGGAAGCTCTTGTTGCCTTCGAGCGGCCGGCGTCCGAAGAAACTTTGGAACACTTCGCCCGCTTTGCCGGGCTTCTGCCAGACGTGCTTGAAGTAGTTTTCGTAATACTGTTTCAGCTTGCCGGTGCCGAGCGATTGAATCTCTTTGCGGCGCTGGTCCATCATCGTCGCCATCACGCGCGCGAGCGGCTCCAGTGGTCCCGTCTGCACCGAGCGGCCCATGCCGCCCTCGACGCGTCCGATGAAATCGTAGTTGTCTTGCGCGGGTTGAGCGTCGAAGTATCGTTTTCCCTTCCTCGTCGCGATTACCGCGCGGTCCATCGAGCGCGCCGCTTCCGCCATGTGCGTGCGCAGGATCAAACCGGCCTGCTTGGCATTGGCGTCGCGCACGGTGGGGGCGACCGTTTTCAATAAATCGTCGAAAGCCTCGGCGAGGGTCGAGGCCGCCTCTTTGAGCGTGGGGGCGACGTCGTCCTTGACGAACTTCGCGACGCCGAGCGGGTCGAGTAAGTCGGCGGCGGCCATTCCGCTTTCGGGGCCGAATAAGCCGATCTGCTTTTTCTCCGGCGTGTCCTCGAAGAAATTGGTCTGCGCGGGCTGCTCGCCGCGCTTGAGTTTTTTCAGTTGCTCGGCGCGCGAGACCGGCGCGTTGAACTGCGCGGTCAGCCGCTCGGCGGTGAGTTTGTCGCGATCTTCCGCCGACTCGCGCGCTACTCGCTCGTCGGATTCGGCGCCGAAGAGGGAGCGGTTGGCGGATTCATCTCGTCGAACGCTTTGCGGAACGCTGGCCAGCCGCCCGTCTTCATCGCGAGCAATAGTTTGGTCATCCTCGGAAGCGCTGCCGGGTCCGCCAGGAACGGCGGCTCCGGCTTCGCCGAGGGTGCCACCGGTATCGGGTCGTCGTATGGCACGCTGGGACTGCCCTTCAACTCGGTTGCGGTTCCGAGCGGCGTCTGGTGCGTAGTAAGCTGCGATTTCCGTTGCATATTTGGCCTTCAATTCCTTTCGAATCGCCGGGTGTACCCGGAGTGCCGCGGCAATGCCTCCGGGCGAGCGGACGATATGATCGGCCCATCTCCCATACAGCTCCGCCGCTTCCTCCCGCGTCAAGCCGAACTTGCGCTCCTGCCTCGACGCGATCGCCGCCATAACTTCCATCTCTTGCGACAGGTGCGGCGCCGTCTCCAAGTACTTTCTCTCTGGCGGAATGTTTCGGATCGCCTTCTGAAAGAGCGGATCGGCCGACAAAGACGCGGCGCGGGCGTCTTCCTGGCGGCGCGATTCGACCCCCTGGACGCGGTGCGTCTCCAGGTGGTGCGTCTCTTCTCCGATAACTTCCATCGCCGCTGCGTGCGGGATAGAGCGGTCGTGCTGCGCGACGGCGACGAGGCCGTCGGGGTCGCGTTGCATGGCCCGCTCGGCAGCGTCTGCCATCGCGCGATTCGCCATCGCGATACCGGAGCGCCCTTGTCGCTCAAACGCTTCGGCCCTGTTTCTGAGCTGCCGTATAAGATCCGCGGATGCCGCCCGGTCCCTCGTCGAAAATCCCGAAGCGTCCATCCGGTTGCCCGTGAGATCCCCGAGTGCTTGGCTCATCTGATGGATTGCCGGGCGGTTGGCGAGAACGATGCCACTATCGCCCACGGGTTTGAACCGCGCCGCCGCCTGCGAAAAGAAATGCTCCGAATCGCCCTTGTCCACCGCCGCCGGATAGCGGGCATACGCTCCCGCGTCCAGGTGCCCGAAGGCGTCGTTGAACGCTTCGCTGCGCGTCGGCGGATCGAACATGCTGGTCTGCGATCCCTCGCGCGAAAGCGCCTCGTCGTTGGCGTAGCGCCGGAAGGCGGAGGCCGCAGCGGTCGGCGAACGCTTCAGGGTCTTGGCGAGCGCGATCGCGTCGGCCGAGTACTCGCGCTTCTCCGCGCCTTCGAGCGCCTGCTGGTTCGCCAGGTCGTCGAGGTTCCCGATGCCGTGACCGGCCGCGTCGCTCAATGCCGCGACCGCCTCCCGCACCAGCGGCGTGATGCCCCAACCCTCGCGCCCTTCGGTTCTGAGCACGTGCGGCGCGATGCGCTCCAACTTGTTTCGCAGCTCGGGCGGGGTCTGCTGGAATTGCGCGGGCGATTCGAACAGGCGTCCAACGAGACCTTTCGAGATCCGGCTCTTGGCTTCCGGCGTCAGCTCGCCGCGCTCGTCGACGAAGCCGTTGGCCTCCTGCTGGGTGAATACGCCGTCTTTCACCAGCGAGTTGACGACGTGGCCGCCGTTGTCGCCGCGGAGGGCCTGCGCGAGCGTCGAGTCCTCGCCCTGGTCTTCGATGCGGCCGGCGAGATCGGCGACGCTTCCCGCGCTCATGCGGTGGCCGTCGGTGACCGCCTGCTCGGCCGGGGTGAGCCGCGCCGAGCTGCCTTTGTTGAAATCGGTGATGGCCCTTTGCGCCGCGCCGTTGCTGTAGTCTTCCGTCAGTTCCCGCCCGACCATCGGGCGTTTGAAGCGCGGAACTTGCAGCGGATCGATGCCGAATTGCGAGGCTTTCGCTGCCAGATCGTCACGATAAGACTGCGCTTTCTCCGGATGCAGCTCGTAGGCGCGCTGAATCGCCATGCTGCGGTTGGTGCCGCCGTAGACCCGGCCGCTTTTGTCCCAGATCGGGGCGCCGATTTCCGCCGTCGGCGATTCGGTGGTGACCTCGCCGTTCTTGTTCAGATTGGCGGAGTGCTCCTCAACGCGCGCCGCGTTCGAAGGCTCGGAGTAATTGCGGTCGTTTTTGAGCGGCGCAAAGTCCGGATTCGGCTCGAAGTTCATCGGGTTGTGCGACGGGTAAACGTCGGAGGCCTCGCGCATCGCATACCGGACGGGGTATCTCGTTTCTTCGCCGGGGCCCGACACGATCGCCGTCTTGCCGTAGGCCGGCG
>VFSW01005650.1_pt1 | contig 18468 bp, 21 predicted proteins | sample 5358111 | NCBI WGS metagenome assembly VFSW01 (sample SAMN11554181, study PRJNA540505) | mine drainage metagenome | isolation source: sediment from site ElyBrook_90M | place: USA: Ely Copper Mine, Vershire, VT | collected 2017 | reverse complement strand
CAAGCACCACGGCGGCTCTGGCGCTAGGCGACGCGTTGGCGATTGCGTTGCTCGAAGCTCGCGGTTTCGGTACCGAGGATTTTGCGCTGACGCATCCGGGCGGTTCATTGGGGCGTCGCTTGTTGATTCATGTGCGCGATATCATGCATCAGGGGGAGCGTTTGCCCAAGGTCTCGGTCGACGCGCTGCTGCCGCTCGCGCTGCTTGAAATGACGCGCAAGGGGCTGGGGATGACGGCCGTGGTGGACGATGAAGACCGTCTGCTGGGGGTGATTACCGACGGCGACTTGCGTCGTATTCTGGAAAAAGCCGTCGATGTGCGCCTGACTGGCGTGCGCGAGGTGATGACCGCGACGCCGCGCTGTATCGGACCCGACCAATTGGCAGTGGTCGCGGTAGAAAACATGCAAAGCCACAATATCAACGGTTTGCTGGTTGTGGACGATAAACATATATTGATCGGTGCGCTCAACATGCTAGACCTTTTGCGCGCGGGAGTTGTTTAATTGAACAGCAGTATTGAGGTTTTTTTACTATGAATTCAGCTTATCAACGCGCGTTACCGATCAAGCTCGCCATTTTCGATATCGATGGCGTGATGACCGACGGCAGTCTGTTTTTGGGCGATGATGGCCAGGAATACAAGGCGTTTAATTCGCTGGACGGACACGGCTTGAAGATGCTCAAACAAACGGGCGTCGAACTCGCGATCATTACCGGTCGCCAATCGCAAGTCGTTGTCCATCGAGTCAACAATCTCGGCATTACTCATGTTTACCAGGGCATCGGCAAAAAGCTCGAAGCCTATCAGCATTTGCTGGAGGCGCTGGATTTACAGCCCGAGCAAACGGCCTATATGGGCGACGATGTGGTCGATCTGCCCGTTATGGTCAGGTGCGGTCTGTCCATCAGTGTGCCCGCAGCGCCCTGTGAAGTGCAACAGTACGCGCATCTGGTGACGGGCCGCGAGGCCGGGCGTGGCGCAGTTCGCGAAGCGTGCGAATTCATCATGAAGGCCCAGGGCCATTACGCCGCCATGCTGGCAGAATATGTCAAATGAGCAACCGTCCGCTGTACTGGTTCCCATTGGCCATTATCGCGTTGCTGGCGGGATTGAGCATGTGGCTGCAATACACGATACAAAGTCACAAGTTGGGTTTTCTAACGTCGGACACGCGTATCATCGATTACATGATCGAGGACTTCAAGGTTACGCGCACCAATCTGGCTGGTCAGGTCATCTACACCCTGAATGCCAAGTTTGCCGAGCACTTTCTCGACAATGACACCGCGCAATTGACCACGCCGCATCTGGTTGCGCACGATGAGCAGCAAGGCACCGTGGATATACGTTCGAAGCAGGCTTTTGTAACTTCCAAGGGAAAACAGGTGAATTTTATCGATAATGTGGTGCTGGTTCGGGATCTCCACGACGGGCAGGGACCGTTGGTTCTGACCACTGATTATCTGGAGGCATTTCCGGATCAGCAGTTGATGCGTACCAGTCATCCGGTCCAAATACGGGGCAATTTCTTACAAATAGCTGCGGGTGGGTTAGAATTGAACAATCGAACTCAAACCATGCAGCTATCCAATCGTGTAAAAGCGCGTTATGAACCTACTCATTAAATCCCTCGCTCTCGCGCTCGGGTTGTCGTTATTGATTCCGGCAGCGTTTGCCGAGCAGGCCGATCGCACCAAGCCGGTGAATATTGAGGCTAATCGCGTCGATATGGACGATCTGCACAAGGTAGGCGTGTATCAGGGCAACGTGATTCTGACGCAAGGCACGTTATTGCTGCGGGCAGATAAAGTCGAAGTGCATCAGGACAAGGATGGTTTCAGCACGGCGGTTGCTTTTGGTAATCCCGTGTATTTCCGGCAAAAGCAGGACGGCAGCGACGAGTATATCGAGGCTTACGCTGACCGTATCGATATGGACAATAAAAACAACACGGTATTATTGACAGGAGATGCCAGACTGAAAAAAGGCGCCGACGAGTTGCACGCGAAAACGGTGTTTTACAATACCGTGACCGAGGCTTTCTGGGCTAAAAACGATGAAAATGCGCCCGTTGGCCAGAATGCGGGAACTAACCGCGTGCATACTTCCATTTATCCTCAAAAGACCAACCCGGCTCCGGGCGTTGCTCCCGCCGATAGCGCGACGCCGCGGCTACAGCCCACTGCAGCGTTGCCAGCTAGCGCACCATAGCCGACCATGAGCGAACTCAGAGCAATTCATCTGAAAAAGAGTTATCAGTCGCGCCTGGTGGTCAAGGACGTATCGATCAGCGTGTGCAGCGGTGAGGTTGTGGGTTTGTTGGGCCCGAACGGCGCGGGCAAAACGACGTGTTTTTACATGATAGTCGGTCTGGTAAAGCTGGATGGGGGAGAAATCCAGCTCGACGAACAGGATCTTGGCCGGATGCCGATTCATAAGCGTGCCGACCTGGGGTTGAGCTATCTGCCGCAGGAGGCGTCGATTTTTCGTAAATTGACCGTTGCGCAGAACATAAGCGCGATTCTGGAGTTAAAGGATTATAACGAAGACGAGCGCGAGCGGCACTTGAACAATCTGCTGGTGGACTTGAATATCCAGCATTTGGCCGAGGCCTCGGCGACCAGCTTGTCGGGTGGCGAGCGGCGGCGCGTCGAGATTGCGCGGGCTCTGGCGATGAATCCGCGCTTTGTTCTGCTCGACGAACCATTTGCCGGGATAGACCCGATTGCAGTGATCGATATTCAGAAATTGATTCGGTTTCTGACCGAACGCGGGATTGGTATTCTGATTACCGACCATAATGTCCGGGAAACTTTGGGGATTTGCGACAGGGCTTATATTATTAATGACGGTACCGTTCTGGCGGCTGGTCAGCCTGAAGACCTTATTGATAATGAAAACGTGCGGAGAGTCTATCTGGGCGAGCACTTTCGTCTTTAAATAAATATATGAAACAAGGCCTACAACTTAAACTCAGCCAGCATCTTACCCTGACGCCGCAATTGCAGCAGTCAATACGTTTGCTGCAACTGTCGACACTGGAAATGAATCAGGAGCTGGAGCTCATCGTTCAGAGCAACCCATTGCTGGAACGGGTGGATACGATGGACGATGGCGAAGTGCGGGTGACGGAGTATGAAACCGCAACGGTTGACAAGGAAAACACCGAGGCGCCGCCTGCGACAGAAGGCGCGCCTGCGGAGCTGACCGAAATGGAGTGGAATGAATCGCCTGCGTATAATCAGAGTGATGAGGACAGCGATGAGGATTTCGAGCCGCAATCCTCCCAGGATACGACCAGTTTGCGCGAGCACATGGTCTGGCAATTGAATCTTACCTGTTTGCAGGAACGCGACAAGCAACTGGTACTGCTGTTGATTGACGCGCTTGACGACAGCGGCTATCTGACCCAGAGTCTCGACGACATTGCGGAAATGCTGCCTGACGAGTTGGAGGTCGGGCTGGACGACTTGCAAATCGCGCTCAAGTATTTGCAAAGCCTTGATCCTCTGGGCGTCGGCGCGCGCGATCTGGCCGAGTGTCTGAGTCTGCAGTTGCAGTCCGTGGCGGAGCATACGCCTCATCTGGCACTCGCCAAAGAGCTGGTTCGACATGAACTGAGCGCTCTGGGCGCGCGCGATTACGCCGGCCTTAAACGTCGGCTGCACTGCGACGATGAAGCGCTGCGCGGCGCGCGCGAACTGGTGACTCACCTCAACCCTCGGCCCGGCGAAGCGTTTGGCGGCAGCGACACGCGCTATATCGTCCCCGACGTTATCGTCAGGAAAATCAAGGGGGCATGGGTGGCTGGACTTAATCCAGATGCCATGCCCAAGCTGCGTATCAACCAGATGTATGCGGATATCCTGTCGCGCAATCGTGATGCCAATCACCAGCAGCTTGCAGGACAGCTGCAGGAGGCCAAATGGCTGATCAAAAACATCCTGCAGCGATTCGACACCATTTTGCGTGTCACGCAGAGTATAGTGGATAGGCAAAAGCACTTTTTCGAACATGGCGAAGTAGCGATGCGCCCATTGGTATTGCGTGAAATCGCCGATGTGGTGGAGCTGCATGAATCCACCGTGTCGCGAGTCACAACGCAGAAATTCATGATGACGCCGCGCGGCATATTCGAATTGAAATATTTTTTTGGCAGTCACGTTAATACCGATGCCGGCGGCGCTTGCTCGGCGACTGCGATTCGTGCGTTAATTAAACAACTGGTTGCAGCAGAAAATATAAAAAAACCGCTATCCGATGGGCAGATTGCGGAAGTTCTCGGTCAACAGGGCATAGTTGTTGCCCGGCGTACGATTGCCAAATACCGGGAATCTTTGCAAATTCCGCCCGCTAACCAGCGCAAAGCGCTATAACCTGCAAATGAAAGGCAATATCATGAACCTAACGATTACCGGCCATCATCTGGAGATCACCCCCGCTATTCGCGACTATGTCATTTCCAAAATTGACCGTATCAAGCGTCATTTCGACCATGTGATCGACATCGGCGTGATTATGACAGTCGAAAAACTCCGGCATACGGTAGAAGCCAACGTGCATTTGAGCGGTAAGGATATTTTCGTCCAGGCGGACGATGCCGATATGTACGCGGCCATCGACAGTCTCGCCGACAAGCTGGATAGGCAGATCGGGAAATACAAGGAAAAACACAGTCAGTCGCACCAGACCCATGGCGGAATCAAGCACCAGCCAGTCGTCAGCGAGGAATAACATTCGCCCTTGCGTAGCCGGCAATTGCGCAGCACGTCCGGCCTCTTCGTAAATTAGCCCCGAGATTTCGCAATGAACCGGATAGCCCCCTTACTCCCTGTTTCGCATATACTTCTGGATTTGGAGATAGGAAACAAGCGGCGGCTGTTCGAGTACCTGGGGCAACTGTTCGGCAAAGAACTGGGCGTCGCACCGGACCTGATCCTTGAGAGTCTGCTTGCTCGGGAAAAGCTCGGTTCGACAGGGCTGGGCCAGGGTGTCGCGGTGCCGCACGGGCGCATCAAGGGTTTGAAAGCGGCTACGGGCGTGTTGATCCGGCTCAGCCCGGCCATCGATTTCGATGCGCCTGATCAGCTCGCGGTCAACCTGGTTCTCGTATTGTTCGTACCGGCGCAGGCGACTGACCTGCATCTGCAGATATTGGGCGAGTTGGCGCAATTATTTGGCGACAAAACCTTGCGTCGCGAGTTGCTGGTCGCCAACGAGCGGCAAAATGTGTTGGATCTGATTTGTCATTGGCAACCCTGGTTTGATCATGAATAATTCCATTTCTGTTAATCGTATGTTTACCGCGCTGGCGCAGACACTGGCGTTGAGCTGGGTGTCGGGGCACGCGGGTGGAGACAAGCAGTTGCGCGGCGATACGGTGCAAAAACCATCGCTCGCCCTGATCGGCCACCTCAATTTTGTCCATCCCAACCGCGTTCAGGTACTGGGCTGCGCAGAGATGGATTATCTGGGCCAACTCGGCGCCGACGCGTTGATGCTGGCGATCGAAAATCTGTTTTCCACCGAACTCGCAGCCGTCATCGTCGCAAACGGCGAGATCGTGCCCGACCCTTTGCTCGCCGCTTCGCAGCGCTCCAACACGCCTTTATTTACCTCGCCGCAAGCGAGCCCGGAACTGATGGTGGTGTTGTCGCACTATCTGGCCAACGCGCTGGCCGAGTCGACCAGCGTGCATGGCGTCATGCTGGAGGTGAATGGCATTGGCGTCATGCTGACCGGCGAGTCGTCGACCGGAAAGAGCGAGCTTGCGCTCGAATTGCTGACACGAGGCCACCGTTTTGTCGCCGACGATGTGGTAGACCTGTACAAAACCGCACCCGACACGCTGTCCGCGCAAAGCCCGACCCTGTTGCAGGATTTTCTCGAAGTGCGCGGTTTGGGCATATTGAACATCCGCGCGCTATTTGGCGAGCTGGCCATAAAAATGAAGAAAAACCTCAAACTCATCGTGCATCTCAAGTCGCCCGTTGATGCCTCGCAAGAGAGCGTTTCGCGTCTGGACATGCACGCGTCGAACGAGACGATACTCGGCGTGGATATTCCCAAAGTGCGGATTCCCGTGGCGGTGGGGCGCAATCTCGCGGTGCTGGTCGAAGTGGCGACGCGCAACCACATTTTGCGTATGCGCGGCGTGAACAACGCAGAGGAATTCATCGCGCGGCAGCACAAAATGATTCAGGCTGGCGAATAAGGCGCCCGGAGCCGTTTATGTCCATGTTATTCGTTAATTCCCCTTCGACGCTCAACGAGATGCAATTAGTGCTCATCAGCGGTCTGTCTGGCTCGGGCAAAACCATCGCCTTACATGTGCTCGAAGACGCGGGTTATTACTGCGTTGATAATCTGCCCGCCAGCCTGCTCGAAGAAACCCTGGTATTTCTGGCCGGTCGCGGCGATCTGCATGTAGCGATCAGCATCGACGCGCGCAGCGGCGATTCGCATCAGCGTTTGCCCGGCATGGTGCAACAATTGCGCCAGCAGGTGGACTTGCGTCTGTTGTATCTGGAATCGAAAACGGAAACTCTGGTGCGGCGTTTTTCCGAAAGCCGTCGCCGCCACCCGTTGAGCAATGTGCGCCGCGCACTGCATGAAGCCATTTTGCTTGAGCGCGAGCTGCTCGATCCTATCGCGCAGCTCGCGCATCGCATCGACACCAGCGATCTTTCGCCGGCCACGCTGCGCCGCTGGATTAATGACATTGCGGTATTGGGTAACCGGCGCCTGACCCTGTTGTTTGCGTCCTTCGGGTTCAAGCATGGCATTCCGCTCGACGCCGATCTGGTATTCGATGTCCGTTGCCTGCCCAATCCGCATTACGATCCGGTATTGCGCCCACAGACCGGGCGGGATCGCGCAGTCATCGAGTTCCTGGAAAAAAGCCCGGAAGTCTCGGAAATGATGGCAGACATCCGGCACTATGTCAGCAAATGGCTACCTTGCTTCGTTCGCGACAATCGCGCTTATCTCACGGTTGCAATCGGTTGCACCGGGGGGCAGCACCGTTCGGTTTATATCAGCGAACAGCTCGCCAGTTATTTTTCCGCCACTGAGCAAACCTTGGTGCGGCATAGGGAGCTGGTATGAATTCTGCTTTTTCGATGATGGCATTGATCCGGCGCGGCGACTGGGGCGTACTGATGCTGGGAGTTGCGGTAGTGGGCGCGCTGATTGCGCATTTCTGGATGGGGCCGGTCGGACAGCGACTGGTTATCAAACGCGGCGGAACGGTGTTTTTGAATGCGTCGCTGGAGCGTGCATTCCAGGTTAACGTGCCCGGACCGCTCGGGATTACCCGGATCGAGGTGCTCAATCATCGCGCGCGCGTGCAAAGTGACCCGGGGCCGCGACAATTGTGCGTGCGCGAGGGCTGGATCGATCACGCTGGAGAGGTGGCGATTTGTCTGCCTAATCAGGTGAGTATGGAAATAACGGGGCGCGTTCGAGCCTATGACAGCCTTAACTATTAAATCGACGATGGAGGATCACCATCTGGCCTATCTGGCCGCGCTGGCGATTTCGCTGATGTGGGTCGAGGCGGCGCTGCCGTCGCCGCTACCCGGTGTAAAACCCGGGCTGGCGAATATCGTGACGCTGCTGGTGCTCAGGCAATACGGCTTGCGCACGGCGTTCTGGGTCGCCGGCCTGCGCGTGGTTGCGGGCAGCATATTGCTGGGCAGCTTTCTTACGCCGGGATTCATGCTGAGCCTGGGTGGGGCGATGGCGAGTCTCTTGGTATTATGGCTGGCGCGCGGCCTGCCGGAGCGCTATTTCGGTGCTGTCAGCCTGAGCGTGCTGGCGGCCTTCGCGCACATGTGCGCGCAACTGGCCATCGTTTCGGTGTGGTTGATGCCTACGGTCAACGTCTTTTATTTAAGCCCCGTATTCGGTGCTGCGGCGTGGTTGTTCGGCTTGAGTAATGGACTGATTGCGGCTTATCTTCTACAGCAATACCAATTCGGTCGCGCGCATGAACCCGCCCTCTAGCGTCACTCTCGCATGGACTGGGGCGTCGGGCATGCCTTATGGCGTACGCCTGCTGCAATGTTTGCTGGCCGCCGATGTGCGCGTCTACCTGCTGGTATCGAGTGCCGCGCAAATCGTCGCGAAGCAGGAGTTGGACTGGAGCATGCCGGGCCGGGCCAACGATTTACAGGCTTATCTGACAGCGCAATACGCGACCGTGCCGGGGCAGTTGCAGGTATTCGGGCGCGAGGAATGGTTTGCTCCGGTCGCGTCCGGTTCCAATCCGGCCGACGCGATGGTGATCTGTCCGTGTACGATGGGCAGTCTTGCTGCTATCTCCCAGGGTTTGTCGGATAATCTGATCGAACGCGCGGCAGACGTTTGTATCAAGGAACAGCGCAAGCTGATTTTAGTGCCGCGCGAGACGCCTTATTCGGCGCTGCATCTGGAAAACATGCTCAAACTGGCGCGCCTGGGAGTAGTGATCCTGCCGCCGAATCCAGGCTTTTATCATCATCCGCAAACGATAGCGGACTTGGTCGATTTCGTGGTGGCACGGATTCTTGACCAGTTGTCCATCCCGCATCAACTTGTTGCCCGCTGGGGAGAGCCATGAACTGGTTAAAACAGGCGTTGCCCCTGGTTTTCGGCGCGGGCGATCCGCGCGGGCAACGTTTGAAAATTCCGGTTTTCCCGCTGAATACCGTGCTCTATCCCGACGGCCTGCTGCCGTTGACAATTTTCGAGACGCGCTACATGGATATGGTTAAAGCGTGCATGAAAGCGAATTCGCCATTCGGCGTGTGTCTGATTCGCTCCGGCAGCGAGGTGGGGGAAGCTGCAATACCTTATTCGGTGGGTACGTTGGCAGTCATCGCGGATTGGGATATGGCGCAGCTCGGCATACTTAACATCACTGCAAAGGGTATGCAGCGGTTTTTGATATCCTCCAGCGAAGTCGGGGCAGACGGGCTGATTGTCGCTGAAATAACGCTGATTCCCGCCGAATCGCCGCAACTCGTGAACGAGGAATTCGCGCTTTGTCGCACTGTGTTTGAGACCATCGTCGGGGAAGTCGGGCAAGAGCGGTTCTCCCAACCCGCATTGCCGCAACAGGCAGCCTGGCTCGGTTATCGTCTGGCCGAAAGTCTGCCGATCAAGGCGGCTGCAAGACAGGATTTGCTGGAGATGAATGACAGTATCATGCGCTTGAGGATATTGCAGGCATTTTTACGGCAGCAGGGCGTATTGGGTTAAATTCGGCACAAGCCGTTCGCTGTGCTCCGCACAGTGTCTGACGTCCTGATTTATGGGCGGGCATTAGGGGTATACGTTGCTGTTTTTTGATTGTCGGGTAATAATGGGACATTGGTAACAATCATCATTAATTTCGAGGCTGCTTGAATTGGATTTCTCCTCTTTTTTTTCGCGCAAGGATAAGAAAAACCCGGTGTCGGTGTCGGGGAACCAGGCTGTCAAGCCCAAGGCCAAGGAGCAGGCTATCGCTGAAATTCATCAGGCTCCGTTGACCGAGCAGCAGTTTGAACCTGGCGTTGCGCAGGGCAACATCGTGGTAACGGAAATCGAATCCAATTTCGCGCCCGGGCTGGAAGACGCGGCCATGCTTTTCGCCAACGGCAGCTTTGATGAAGCAATTGACCTGTTGAAACTGTTCGTTCATCAGTTTCCTGACGAGGACAGTCTGTGGCTTATGCTGTTCGATCTGTACTGGGTGGTTCGCCGCCAACAGGAATTCGAACAACTGGCTCTGGATTACGCACTCAAACGCGAGAAATCGCCGCCTGTCTGGCTAGGCGGGCGCGATGCCGATGAGCCGCCTATCTCGACTGCGACTCATAAAAAACCGTCCAGCGAGGGGCAGTTGTTCAGCCTCAAGGGGCGGCTTGATCAGCACATGGCTGATCGTATCCTGCTATTGCAGGAAGCTGCAAGGCGGGGCGTGCTCCAACTCGATTTGTCCGGCATTACCGAGGTGACGCCGGAGGGTTGTTTGTTGTTGCAGGCTGCCTTGGTGAAACTGCAAAAGCAGCGCTCGAAACTGCAAATCGCCAGCGGCGCTCTGGTCGGGCTGTTACAGCAGTACGTCGCACGCGCGCAAGGCAACACTCCCGAAGAGTGGTTGCTGTTGTTGCAGATCTACCAGTTGCAAGGAAAACAGATCGAATTCGAGGATATGGCGGTTGCTTTCGCCGTGCATTTCGAGCTCTCTCCGCCCTCGTGGGAAGCGCCCATGCAGGTCGCCCAGGTCGTCGCGGTGGCGGCGGAGCCCGAAAATGGCGCGGCAGCTGAGAACCAGGCGTTCAAACTCAAGGGGACCATCAATAGTGCAAGCGCCCAGACCCTTCAGGAGCTCAAGGCGTTTGCCGCCGCACATAGCGAGGTTGTCGTCGATTTGTCAGAGGTCGACCGGATCGAGTTCGCCAGTGTGGGATTGCTGATGGATGCCTTGATGGCGTTGATTCCAACCGGCAAAAAAGTAAGTATTATAGGCAGCAATATGATGGTCTACGTGTTGCTTGTAGTGATGGGGATGGATCAAATGGCGCAAATCGCGTCGCGCAGGTTGAATTAATATTAATACATCGCTTGGCTCTTGGGTTTGATTTTGCAACGGCGGTTGATAAACCGTTCTTTATCCCCATCTGTAGTCAACGCACATTCAATTACGGGGCACGGCATGGAGCAATATCGCGGCACAACCATACTTTCGGTGCGGCGCGGCAATCAGGTCGCGTTAGGCGGCGATGGTCAGGTGACGCTCGGCAACATCGTCATTAAAAGCACGGCACGCAAGATTCGTCGTATCTATCAGGACCAGATCCTTGCCGGGTTTGCGGGCGGCACGGCTGACGCTTTTACTTTGTTCGAGCGATTCGAGGAAAAGCTGGAGAAACACCAGGGCCATCTATTGCGCTCGGCAGTTGAATTGGCGAAAGACTGGCGCACAGATCGCATGTTGCGGCGGCTCGAAGCCATGCTGGCGGTCGCCGATCGAGACCACTCCCTGGTGATTACCGGCAACGGTGACGTGCTGGAGCCGGAGTTCGGGATAGTCGCCATCGGTAGCGGCGGCGCTTATGCACAAGCCGCCGCCCGCGCGCTGCTTGATAATACGCAACTCACGCCGGAACAGATCGTTGCAAAATCGCTGGGCATCGCCGGTGAGATTTGCATTTATACCAATCAAAATCATTTAATCGAAGTGTTATGAGCTTACCAAACACCCTGTCGCCAATGACCCCTCAGGAAATTGTCCACGAGCTGGACAAGCATATTATTGGGCAGACCGCCGCCAAACGGGCTGTTGCGATTGCCTTGCGCAATCGCTGGCGGCGCACTCAGGTTGCAGAGCCACTGCGTCATGAAATTACTCCCAAAAATATCTTGATGATTGGGCCGACTGGCGTTGGCAAGACCGAAATCGCGCGGCGCCTGGCGCGGCTGGCTAACGCGCCGTTCATTAAAATCGAGGCGACCAAATTTACCGAAGTCGGTTACGTCGGCCGGGATGTCGATTCGATCATTCGCGATTTGATGGAAATCGCGATCAAGGACTTACGCGAACAGGACATGGCCAAGGTACAAATGCGCGCTGAAGATGCTGCCGAGGAACGCGTGCTCGACGTATTGCTGCCTCCCGCCCGCGATGTGTCGGCAGCGCTGGAGATCGAGTCCGCCGCCAAAACGGACGACAGCGCCACGCGGCAGAAATTTCGTAAAATGCTGCGCGAAGGCCAGCTCGATGACAAGGTCATCGAGATTGAGCTGGCCGCAACGCAAGGTAGCGCGCAGATTTTCGCGCCGCAGGGGATGGAGGATTTTACCAGCCAGATTCAGGACATGTTCCACAATATCGCCAGTCGCCCGCGCAAGACCCGCAAACTTAAAGTGGCCGAAGCGCTCAAGCTACTGACCGAAGAAGAGGCGGCACTGCTGGTTAACGAGGAGGACATCAAACAGCGCGCCTTGCTCAGCGTAGAGCAGAACGGCATTGTTTTTCTGGACGAAATCGATAAAATCGCCAGTCGTAACCAGGCCGGCAGCGGCGAGGTCTCGCGCCAGGGCGTGCAGCGCGATCTTCTGCCGCTGGTTGAAGGCACAACCGTCACTACCAAGCATGGTATGGTCAAAACGGATCATATCCTGTTTATCGCCAGCGGCGCGTTTCATCTGGCCAAGCCGTCCGATCTGATTCCCGAGCTACAGGGGCGTTTTCCGATAAGAGTCGAGCTGACTTCTCTCTCTGTTTCCGATTTCGAGGCGATACTGACATCCACCGACGCGTGTCTCACGCGCCAGTATCAGGCGCTGCTTGCGACCGAAGGCGTGCAGCTGGAGTTTGCGGCGGACGGGATTCATCGCCTCGCAGAGATCGCGTATCAGGTCAACGAGCGTACCGAAAATATTGGCGCCAGGCGGTTGCATACGGTGATGGAGCGTTTGCTCGACGAAGTGTCTTTCGCTGCGACCAGGCAGCATACAGAAGCGGTGCATATCGACGCGGCGTTTGTGGATACGCGCCTGGGAACGCTGGCCGTCAGGGAAGATTTGGCGCGCTACGTGTTGTGATGTTTTGCGTGACGCGCTAGGGAAGCGCTGATTTATTAGAATTTTACGAGACGCAATCCGTGGTCGTAGGAGCGGGCTTGCCCGCGATTCTGTGGCCGAATTATCGCGGGCAAGCCCACTCCTACGAAATGGCATACAACGGGGATGACGAATAAATCAGCGCTTCCCTGGGTGTTGTGAGGTGTTGCGCCTAGCCGACGGTAGTCAGTCGCGGGGGACGAGTGTTCCCATGAGCGGTCGCATGGCGGTCAGCATGCTGGCGAATAATCTGGGTTGAGATTTTTCCTGTTCGGCAAGCAGGGTCTTCATGGCCTGGCGTTGCATGGGCATGCCAAAACAAGCCGGACAGTTTTCTTCTACCAGCGGCAGATTTGCTTGCCTGGCAAAATCGCGCGTCTGGCGTTCGCGCGCGTAAACCAGCGGCCGAATGACGCGTACGTCGCCGGCGTCGTTGGTGTAATGAGCCTGCATGGTGCGCAACTTGCCGCCGAAAAACAGCGACATGAGAAACGTCTCCGCCAGATCGTCCAGATGTTGCGCCAGCGCGAGCACGTTGTAATGGTTTTCGCGCGCGACGCGATAGAGTATGCCGCGGCGCATGCGTGAGCAATAGGCGCAGAACGAATCGCCGGTCATGTTTTGTCGAGCGGATTCGAGTATAGGCTGGCTTTCGTAGAAATACGGCACCCCCAGGCTGGCCAGGTAGGGTTTCAGTACACTGGGATCGAAATCGGGCGACTGCGGGTCGACCGTGCATGCCGCCAGACTGAATTTTACCGGCGCGCGTTGCTGTAGATCGAGCAACAGATGCAATAGCGAGAGCGAATCCTTGCCGCCGGACACACCGAGCAGGATGCGGTCGCCAGCACGTATCATGTCGAAGTCGGCAATCGCTCGCCCCGTCGCGGTGAGCAGCGAGCGCGGCGGTTTGACGGTGTTTTCGTTGCCAGGGTTCATTGCTGGAACTGCAATCGATGCAATTGGGCGTAAACGCCGTTGTGGGCGATGAGTTCGGCGTGTTTGCCGATTTCGATGATGCGGCCCTGCTGCATGACGGCAATCCGGTCGGCGTTCTCGATGGTCGAGAGCCGATGCGCGATGACCAGCGTGGTGCGGCCCCGCATCAGCGTTTCTAGCGCGGCCTGTACATGACGTTCTGATTCGGTGTCGAGTGCGGAGGTGGCTTCATCCAGAATCAGCACCGGCGCATTTTTGAGCAGGGCACGCGCAATGGCAATGCGCTGGCGCTGGCCGCCGGACAGCTTGACGCCGTTTTCGCCCACCCGCGTTTGCAGCCCCTGCGGCTGTTCGCGGATGAATTCCATGGCGTGCGCGGCTTCGGCGGCGCCGATGATTTCAGCTTCGGTAGCGGTGGCTTGCTGGCCGTAGGCGATGTTGGCGGCGATAGTGTCGTTGAACAGCACGACATCCTGCGACACCAGCGCGATATTGGCGCGTAACGCCTCGAGCCGGATATGAGTGATATCGTGGCCGTCGAGTAAAATCTGTCCGGAATACTCGGTGTAGAAACGCGGCAGCAAATTGACCAGGCTGGTTTTGCCGCTGCCTGAAGCGCCTACCAGCGCCAGCGTTTCGCCGGGCTTGATGTCGAGGTCGATCTGGTTGAGCGCCGGGATCTTTTTTTCCGGGTAACGCAGCGTCACATCGCGGTAGCTGATGGCTCCTCGCGCGCGTTTCAATTCCAGCGTGCCGTGGTCGATTTCTGTCTCGCCGTCGATGACCTCGAACACCACCTCTGCAGCCGCCAGACCGCGCTGCAATTGTTCGTTGATGCCGGTCAGTCGCTTGACCGGCCCGAATATCATTAACATGGCGATCATATACGAGACGAAGCCGCCTACCGTGAGTTCGCCATGCAATGCCTGCTGGGTGGCGATATAGACCACCAGCGCGACGCCGCAGGCTGCGACGAGTTGCACCACCGGGCCGTTGGCTGCGGCAGCGGTGACGCCTTTCATGAAATAGCGCCGCGCGTCATTGACCGCGACGCCAAAGCGTTGTAGCTCGTATTGCTGGCCGCCGAAAATTTTGACGACTTTATGTGCGCCGACAGATTCTTCCACCACGTGCGCGATTTCGCCCAGATTCTGCTGCGCCTGGCGATTGATCAGGCGCAAACGGTGGCTGACGTTGCGAATAATGAACACCGCGACAGGCGCGATGGCGATGATGATCAGCGTGAGCTTCCAGTTCAGCCACAGCAGCCACGCAAGCAGGCCGGCAATCGTCAGGGTGTCGCGTACCAGCAGGGTGACCGCGCTGGTCGCCGATTGCGTGACCTGGGTGACGTTGAAGACGACATGCGCAATCAGCGTGCCGGTCGAGCTATTGTCGTAGAAGCGCGTCGGCATGGCGATGAGCTTGTCGAACATCGCCGCGCGCAAATCCATGACCAGCCGGCTACCCACCCAGTTCATGCCGTAGGTACTGGCGAAATCGGCCAGACCGCGGACGAAAAACAGCGCGATCATGAGCAGCGGAATGATGCGGATGAAAACGGGGTCCTTGTGTACGAAGCTGCCGTCGAGCAAGGGTTTGAAGATGGCGGGTACCGCCGGTTCGGCAGCGGCTGTCACCGCCATCGCCAGCAACGAACCCGCAAACATGCGCCAGTAGGGGCGTACGTGATGCAAGAGCCGGAAATACAGTGCAAGACCGGCCTGATCGGGGTTTGTATGCGCCGGAGTTGCCGCGGTCGCGCCGATATTTTCCTTGGCCACGGGGGATGCAATATCGGTCACGCACCGAATACCTGTTTTCCGAGTCCCCATTTGGCGGCCAGCGTTTCGGTCGCATTCTGGATTTCTTCGGTGCGCGCGGGATGGTTGTAAAAACTGCCCGCAAGACGCGCCAGCGCATCGGTATGGCCGAATTGCTGCGCAATGCTGTGAATGATTTCGCCCGCTTCGTTGCCGACGACTTCCGCGCCTAACAGTTCTCCGCTATCCATGTCGGCGATGAGGCGTACAAAACCGGCAATGTCGTCCTGACCGACTGCGCGCGGATTGCTCTCGAACGAGGCAAAACCAACCGCAGCTTCGAGTTCGGCGTCTTCCGCCTCGTCTTCGTTGATGCCCAGGCGCCCCAGTTCGACGGCCGAATGGACAAGCTCCGGCACAGCCGCGGCTGCCCGGCGACGGGAACCGGGATGGACAATGTTGGCGACGGCGACCGCGGCGTCTGCCAGGGCCTGATTGGCGGTCATGCGCGGATTGGCGACGTCGCCGATCGCGTAAATGTGCGCTGCCGTGGTTTGCAGGTGAGCGTTTACTTGCACGAAACCTGCGCTATCGAGAGCGACGCCCGCGAGTTCCGGACGCAAGGCGGCGGTATGGGGGCGCCGACCCGTACCCAGCAGTACCCAGTCTACCTGTTCGCTACGGCCGTCCTTAAAGCTGAGTTTCACGCCCTCGCCCGTCAGTTCGACATGCTGCGGACGCGGTAGCAAGACGATGTTAGGGCGATTCAGGGCGGTGTGCAGGATTTTGAGCGCTGGCGGCGAGAACTGGCTGTGCACGAGCGGCTTGCTGTTGCCGAGCAACAGGACTTCGCAGCCCAGTTGGCTCAGTATGAAGGCGAATTCTGTGCCGATAACCCCGTTGCCGACTATTGCGACGCGTCGCCCGCGAGGGGGCGGAAGATCGAACAGGTCGTCGCTGCTCAGTATCCGCTCTGGCGTGCGCGGATAATCCGTCGGGATGAGCGGGCTGGAACCGGTCGCGATCACAATGTGTTGCGCGCTGATTAGCGTTTCGCCGATAGCGACGGTATGCGCGTCTACGAACGCGGCGGTCCCGGTATGGGCGCTTATACCCAGCCTTTTCATGTAATCGGTATAGCTGTCGCGCACCGTTGCGACCACCTTGTGCTGATGCTCCCAGGCGATTGCCAGATCCGCTTTCAGCGTGCCGCTGATGCCGCGTTGGGCATAGTCGGCGCTGGCGGCGATAAGTTGGGCGGTATGGTGCCAGTCTTTTTTCGGTACGCAGCCGCGATTCAGGCAACATCCGCCCCATTCGGCTTGCTCGACGATAGCGACATTCAGTCCGCGCAGGGTTGCGAGTACCGCGGCGCGGTAGCCGCCGGGGCCTGAGCCGATAACGATGAGATCAAATGCGTGCATGGCGTTTCCTTATCGTGAATATGTCTTGAACCGCGTTGCCGAATATCGGGTTTGTGCAAATTAAAAGCGTGATTGTACGGGAAATGACGCAGAATTTGCGGAATTCCTGTCTATTCAAGGGTGAGACAAGCTTGTCGGCTCGATGCGCGGGCGTTTCGCTGACACTTGCTGATAATCACCGCGTCAGGATTGCTGCGTTTCCCATTCTTTCCAGAGTCCCGCGGTGGTCAGGACGATAACCGGGCCGATAATCAAACCTATCAGGCCGAAGACCTCGATTCCGCCCAATATGCTCAACAAAGCGATCATGAATGGCGTGTGCGTTTTCGCTCCGGTTAACCGCGGCTTGATCAGAAAATCGGCGCTCAAGGTGACTACATGGCTGAGTATCAGCACGCTGACCGCTGCGACCCAGTGCTGGCCCGCGAGCATGACTGCAAACGCCAGAATGATCACGACGCTGGAACCCATGGGAACGGACGACAAAACCGCCACCGCGACCGCCCAGACAGGCCAGGATGGAACTTGCGCCACGGCCATGACCGCGCCGACGAGCACGCCGTCGAACAGTGCGCCGCCCAGGAGGCCAAGCAGTACGGAGCGAACAGCCTGCGTGGTTATCGCGAGCAGCGAGTGGGTGAACGCCTCATCGCCGCTGGACCAGAGCACGATGCGTCGCAGGGCCGTGCCCAGAGCGGGATGGTGGCGCGAGACCGCATCCGCCACCAGTAACGCAATACCGATGTGCGCAAGCAGAATCCAGATATGATGGGCGTACATTTTAAGCGCGGCGGCATTGTTGGAGGCCCACGCCGCCAGTTTTTCCGATGACAGCGGCGCGGCTATGGTTGCGGCGGCATGGCTTGCGATCCAGGCGCCGACAACGGGAATGCCCGACAATGTAGTCAGTATCGAGCGCGGGCTGGGTGGATGCCGGAGGATGTTGATCATGGCCGGGGCGGCGCTCTCTATGACCAGCCAGATCGGCAGCGCCAGCAGCACGGTCCAGAACAAGGTGTGTATCCAGGCAGCAACGCGGGGCGAAAATCCGCGTCCTTCAAGCACGATCTGGTAGGGTATGCCCGCTACCGACATGCAGATTCCGGCAATGATAGGCACGGCAAACGGCGACAATACATAAGCGGCTAATAATACGATGATGAGGACCAGATATTTTTTATAGGCTTGCATGGCGGTTCAAACGTTCTGCATATCGATTTAGCGTAATGGGGTAATGACAAAAGTGTGGCGGCGATCGTTGTGCCGCGCGTCGCGATAAACGGTCTTGCGGCAGGCGGGTTTAGTCATTGCCGGCGGAATCTTCATCGGTACGCGAGTTGTTGCGCGCTTCTTCCCTGGATTTCTGGTAGATCATGAACACGGCCAGACCCGCCGATCCGATGGTGACAACAATCAAGCCATACACAATCCCAGCCATGATGTTCATGGTTATTCTCCAAAAATCGCGCTCTGGTCCGGCTCACGGCGATACGCCGGTCGCGTTGCTTCTGCGGTGAGCCGAAAATATAGCACGTTACGCGGCGTGCGTGGCATTTCATCGGGACGGGAGTTGTCCAGCGCGAGGCCGAATAATAAAAAACCCCGCCATGTAGACGGGGTTTTCGGGTTGCTCAGCTTTGCGAGTGATCGCGTCGCTGTCTCTTGCTTGGTTACATCATACCACCCATACCGCCCATGCCACCCATGTCGCCCATGCCGCCGCCGCCCGCAGCGCCTTTGTCTT
>VFSW01005649.1_pt1 | contig 18469 bp, 10 predicted proteins | sample 5358111 | NCBI WGS metagenome assembly VFSW01 (sample SAMN11554181, study PRJNA540505) | mine drainage metagenome | isolation source: sediment from site ElyBrook_90M | place: USA: Ely Copper Mine, Vershire, VT | collected 2017 | reverse complement strand
GACCCTCAGCGTGCCCTGTCCCACCTGCCAGGCCACCGGCATGGTCAAGAGCCCGACGACGGTCTGCAATGAGATCTACACCGAGCTGCGCAAGATGAAGAAGCACTTCGAGAGCGAAGACGTGCTGCTGCGCGTACACCCTGAGACCGTGAAGGTGCTCAAGGCCAACAACGCCAGTTGGATTGGCGAGCTTGAGGAGATGGTGGGCAAAAACATCCTCATCAAGAGCGATCCGGCCATACATCCCGAGCAGTTCGACATCCAGGGATAAGGCTCTTAACCTGTACAATCAGCCAAGGCCGGAGCATTGCTCCGGCCTTGGCTGTTTTAGGTGTTCCAGCGTGCAACCCGTTTACTGGATCTCGTGAATCGGAATGCCTGCCTTCAGGTTCTTCCAAGCCTTCTCGGTGGTATATACGGGGGCTTTGAGCGCGATGGCCAGCGCCAGGCAGGATCGGTCGCCCAAAGACAGCCCATACTTTTCAGATTTTGCAACCAGGCGCCCGGCGATCATTGCATGTCTGCTCGTAAAGGGTTCAGCCGCGGGGACGGGCGATAGAACATCCTCCCAGTCCTCTTCCGGATCGTATCCCTTCTTAACGAGCTTCAATTGCACCTCGGCGAGGTTGACGGTGCTGGTGATGGCATCATCGAGGATTTCATCCGTCAGCTTCTCCGCGCCCGGTTCGCGAAAAACGATAGCGAGAATGGCAGAGGCATCAAGCACAACCTCATTCATGCGTGGCGGTCTCGCGCCGTCCCGCGGTCAATTCGTCGTAGACCAAAGTTCCTGGCTTGACGTATCGTCGGGCACGCTCTTGAACGCGCAAGATCTGGCTTCTGATCGTCGAAATGCGCAGTTCGCCATCTTCCACCCGCAAATCCAACGCATCGCCAACGTCCATCCCCAGTGCCTCGCGTATTGCAGCGGGAACGAAAAAGCGGCCTTTTTCACCCATCCGTGTTATGACTTGAAGCTCCATATTCCCACCTCTTCACCACGTGTCACCAGGTCTCTGACCGTGTGATGTTGTACCAGTCCGTGCCTCATCCATTCGCCTTTTTTCTGGCGAATGGGTGGGGAAGTACAAACCTCAAGGTACGAAATCATGTGGTCTAAGACCTAGTTGACGGCTTGCGAGTCCGGCTGCATCGCCTGCATGACTGCGTCGTAAGCGGCCAGCACCAGCGAATCCGCCTGGTGAGGGCAGAGTCAGATGCAAATATTTCGTAGCAGTGATCGGACGGATATTCTTCCGAATTAATGAAGCAGTTCACGGCGCAATTTTGAACTATTCTCATAATAAAAGACTTATATATAACCCGCATGAGTGCAAATGGTTTAGTGCGGCTTGGAGTTTGCCAGTTGGCGCAGTTTTTCGAGATGCCAGTTGAGGAATCGCTGCAATGCTGCCCTTGGAGCCGTGTGGGGCAGTGCACTGGGAAGCTTAGAGCACTTTCGGAATACACATAGACGCTTTGAGGGCCGGGGAAGGTGGCTTTTACTTCCACCCCAGCGACGAAGACCTGTCGCCGGAGGCCCTGGCTGAGAAAAAAGCACTTGAGAATGTACTCTCGGCCTACACCTACTCCGAAATTGCTGTAGTTCGGCTTTCACGCGTTGGGCAAGCTCTTGATGAGGTATAAAGGGAAACTTGTATGACCGCTTTTCACGGCGCACTAAGAACAGCCTCTATACTGAGTCTGCATATGAGGCAGATTGCGACGAAGTGGATGCAGCGGATGCGCACGGTGCTTGCCTGTGCGCTACTGTGGACGGCTTGGGCCGTGGCGCAGCAGGCACACTCGCCTGTTTGCGCCGCGAAGCCCGCCGCAGAGAATCGCATCACATTCGAAGACTTGGTGGAGAGGGCTGGAATCCGGTTCAAACTGAAGAACAGCGTGAGCCCGCAGCGCTACTCGATTGAGACCATGTTGGGCGGCGTCGCGGTCTTCGACTATAACAACGATGGATTGCTGGATATTTTTTTCACAAACGGAGCTGCGATTCCGTCACTGAAAAAGACGGACCCAAGTTACTGGAATCGACTCTACCGCAACAACGGCGATGGGACGTTCACGGATGTGACGCAGCAGGCCGGCGTGCAGGGCGTGGGCTACTCAATGGGCGTGGCGGCGGGCGACTACGACAACGATGGGTATGTCGATCTCTACGTGACTGGCGTGAACCACAACCAACTGCTGCACAACAACGGCGACGGGACGTTTACCGACGTGACGGAGCAGGCAGGCGTGACGGGCACAGTGCCAGGCTACGGCAAACCGTGGGCGGTTTCCGCGGGTTGGTTCGACTATAACAATGATGGGCGGCTCGACCTGCTGGTGATCAATTACCTCGATTACAGCATTGCAACTGCGAAGCTGTGCTCAATCGGCGGTGTGCAAACGTATTGCGCGCCGGGAAACTACAAAGGGACGCCGAATATTCTTTATCGGAATAATGGCGATGGGACGTTTACCGATGTATCCTCGTCCTCGCACATTGGGCAGTATGTGGGTAAAGGCATGGGGCTCGCGTTTGCGGATTACGATGGCGACGGCTTCACGGATGTATTTGTTTCGAACGACACGTTTCCGAATTTTCTGCTACACAACAACGGTGATGGAACCTTCAAAGATGTGGCCCTGGAAGAGGGAGTGGCGTATACAGCGAACGGATCGCTGGTAGCGGGCATGGGCGCGGACTTCCGCGATCTGAATAACGACGGACGGCCAGATATATTTCATGCGGCGATGTTCGGCAATACGTTTCCACTTTACAAGAACAGCGGCGAGCAATTTGACGACGTGACTGAGACCTCTGGTATGACGGCCTTCAGCCGCCGCATGACGGCATGGAGTACAGGTGCGTATGACTTCGACAACGACGGCTGGAAGGATATCTTCGTCGACGGAGGCGCCATTCTGGATAACGAACTTGAAGTGCTCCACCGGCCTACTCTGCAGCCGGATGGGCTGCTGCGGAACGATGGCAACTTCACCTTTACGAACGTGAGCGCAACCGCGGGCGCCGCGTTCATGGAGCCGCGCGCGCATCGAGGCGCGGCTTTCGGCGACCTCAACAACGACGGCGCGATCGATGTGGTGGTGAATACGATTGGCGGACTGCCGCAAGTGTTGATGAATTGCGGGACGAGCGGCAATCACTGGATTTTGCTGAAGCTGGTAGGGACGAAGGATAATCGTGATGGCCTAGGCACAAAGGTGAAGATCACGACAAGCGAAGGAGTGCAATACAACGAGGCCACCACGGCCGTGGGCTACAACTCATCGAGCGACAAGCGCGTACATTTCGGACTGGGCAAGGCTACTGTGATAGACAAGATCGAACTAGTGTGGCCTACGGGTGTAAGGCAGGTGCTGACGAATCTGAAGGCCGACCAGGTGTTGACGATTACAGAGCCTAAGTAGCTACTTCGCGGGCTCTTCGACTTTGAGAATTTGGTCAACGGCAGGATGCTCAATGCGCTGCACAATGCCGCTGGGCCAGCGGATCTCCACATGATCAATCTTCGTTTCCGCGCCGAGGCCGAAGTGTGCGCGGCGGTCGCTCGAAGACATGAAGCCAACACTGGTGGTGACATGATTGTAGAGTGCGCGGCCGGAAGCAGTGGTGACGCGGATGCTTGCGCCAATGCCGTTGCGATTGCTGGTATGGCCGCGTAGGTCGAACAGAATCCAGTGATGGCCGCTAAGAGCGTTGTTCATGAGGATGCGCGGGCGCTCGTCCAGCGAGGTAACGACAAGATCGAGGAAACCGTCGTTGTTGAGGTCGACGAATGCCGAACCGCGTTGATAGCCGACAAAGGCAAAGTCGGGGCCCATCTCCGTGGTGACGTCGGCAAGGGTCTTGCCATCGAGGTTGCGAAACATGGTGTCGCGCTGCTTTGACGTTGCAGTCAGGTCGTCGACGTCGCCATTGGAGGAGTAGATGTCCTTCCAGCCGTCGTTGTCGTAGTCGATGAAACCGATGCTCCAGCCGGACAGGTTGTGTGTAAGCCGGCCGAACTTGCTGCTCCAGGTGATGTCTGTGAAGGATTTGCCTTCGTCGTTGTGCAGCAGTCCGAAGACCTGCCCGGAAAGATCGTTGTAGACCACGTCGACCAGGCCGTCGTTGTCAAAGTCTTTCGCGTCGCAGCCCATGCCGGAGACGCTGTCGCCCTGCGCGTTGTAAGCAACGCCAAACTCGAGGCCAACCTCCTTGAATGTGCCGTCACCCTGGTTGAGGAAGAGGAAGTTTGGTTCTGTATCGTTGGCAACAAAGATGTCTATTTTCCCATCGTTGTTAAAGTCCGCAATGGCGATGCCCATGCCCTTGCCGAGGGCTTTGCCAATGCCGCTTGAATCCGTGACATCTTCGAATTTTCCGTTGCCCAGGTTGCGGTAGAGACGCGAGGGCACGCTCTTGTATACGGTAGGGCTGCAGTACTCGTCGTGTTTCTCATCCATACGGCAGTGCAGGTCGGTTTGCGGGGTCCACACGGTGTAGTTGGTTACGATGATGTCGAGCAGGCCGTCGTTGTTGTAGTCGAACCAGGCTGCGCCCACGCTGAGGACGTTCTCTGGCTTGCGATCGAGGCCGGATCCGAGGGTTACGTCAGTGAAGGTGCCGTCGCCGTTGTTGTGATAGAGGGTATTTCGGCCGGCGTTGCAAATGAAGAGATCGTCGAAGCCGTCGTTGTCGTAGTCGGCTGCTGCGACGCCGAAGCTGAAGCCGAGGGAAGCGCCAGCCAGGCCGGCTTTGGCTGTTACGTCTTCAAATGTTCCGTCGCCGCGATTGCGCAGCAGGCAGTTGTAATAGGCGGACGAGGTCTTTTCAAGTTCGGGCAACTTGGCCCCGTTGGTAAAAAACAGGTCCATGAAGCCGTCGTTGTTATAGTCGATGGCCGCAATGCCGCCGCACATGGGCTGGGGGAAGTACTTGCGGCCCGTAAAGTCGTTGTTGGTGCGGTAGGCGAAGGCGGAGCGCGGCGCAACGTCAGTGAACCAAGGGCGCGTGCTTGCTGCGGCAGCCGGCCGCAGGGCGGGAGCTTCCTGAGCCGCGAGCAAAGAGGCGATGAGGTTGGGCCGAAACAGACGGCCGATGAAGCTGGCGGAGAGGCTTGCGAGAAGTGAGCGGCGAGTAAGGAAAGGCATGGCTACTTTGTAAGACTACCGGATGATCTGTCGCCGGGTATTCGAAATGAGTCTGCAAAAAAAGGTATTGCGAATCGGGTTTCCTCAAAACTCGGCAAACTACGCCAAGGATGACAGCGCTTTACTTTAGCGAATTATCGACTCATGACACTAGAACAGGTTATTAACTATCATATTATCTGACATTTTTGTGGTTTTCGTTTAGCCTGTCGTATCTAAAGAGTAGTGGTCTCCCATAGCAGGTGATTGGCATTCGCGCCTCCGCCCGGTCACTTGCGACCTCTTGGCCGAGTAGCCAAAACTACCGAAATCCATCGAGCGCCAGAAACCCAAAAAACCGCACAAAACTCAGACTTTTACATGTTTCCGGCAAGATCTGCAAAAACATGTTGACAAGCAAATAACGATGAAGTAGGGTTCAATTCGAATTCAAAGTGGGTGAGGTGACGGCGCGCTGGAAAACGCTTACATTTGAAGCCTTAAAGGCGAAGACCTAGAGGGGCGAAAGAATGGCGGCGGCAACCAGTGTGAATCTCGGTTTCGATCCCGCTTTTCCGATTCAATGCGAGGAATCGGTATTCAGAAACAAGAGCCTACAGGCCGGACGATGCAGCTGGCCGGGGTGGAACGACGCAGGCAAGTGTGTTGATACGCGTGGCGCGCAAGCAAAGGCGCAATGAGTATCGGCAAGGAGTCTCGGCAAGGATACGATTTCGGGCTGAGTAACGGTTGAATAGCGGCTGTGCTATGGATGCGCAGGCGTCGACAGGCGTTATTGCCCGAAGAGAACTTATGGCCGGGACTAAAAGTCAACACATTGAAAAAGGAGACGCTATGACAAGCAAGCTTAGAGCAGTGACGCGCATTCTGTTGCCCGTCTTGCTGGGGGTGTTTTTCGTGGCTACCGGAGTAAGAGGCTTCGGCCATGATACGAACGCATCTCTCAGCGGTAGTGTGACAGATCAAAACAATGCTGTTATTCCAGGAGCGAAGCTGACGCTGACGAATGTAGCGACAGGCTTCAAGGTAAATTTTGTTTCAGATGAGGTAGGCAACTACGCGTTCCGGAACCTGACGCCGGGCAGGTACAGGCTGACGACGACGGCGGGCAGATTCAAGTCGACGACGCAGGAAGGTATTGAACTGGCGGCAAACCAGTCGGCTCGCATCGATGTTCACCTGTCGGTAGGCAACACGGCCGAGACAGTAACTGTGATCGGCGATGCATCGCTGATCAACTACGAAAACCCGACCCTGGAGGGCGGTATTAGTCCGGAAACACTACAGGATTTACCGCTGACGATTTCAGGCGCACCACGTTCTTCGGCGACGGTCGCCGTCTTCCTTCCCGGTGTGCAAACGGGCGGCGGCGGTAACGCATATAACACGCGCATCAACGGTGGCCTGGTTACAGGTGATGAGGCCGTGGTGGATGGTGCGACTACCATGGAAGGCTACATGAACCAGAGCGGCATGGTAGCCCTTGAAACCGACTTCGGCATGTCTCCCGACATAACAAGCGAAGTGCATGTGCTGACTTCAAACTACCCTGCGCAATATGGCAACACGACCTCGGGCCAGATCATCATCGTGACGAAGAGCGGCGGGGAAAAATTCCACGGCGCCGGCTACGAGTATTTCCGCAACGATGCACTGAACGCGACACCGTATGGAGGAACCAAGCCGCCGGATAAGGAGAACGACTTCGGTGCGAGCATTGGCGGCCCGATCATGCTGCCCAAGATGCATGGCGGGAACTCCTTCGTGAAGGGATACTTTTACTTCAATTGGGAAGGCTTTCAGGATCACGGAGCCGCCAACTCCGCAACCTTGTCGATTGCTTCACAAGACGCCCGCAACGGCAACTTCGGCGCGTGGGGATCCCAACTCTATTACCCCAACGACCCAGCTAAGTTTGGTACGGACGCCGGAACTCCGATCGCCTACCAGGGCGTAATGAACCAAATCAACCCGGCCTATGAGGATCCGGTTGCGAAGGCGTGGATAGCCGCCATGCCAACCCCAACCAACAACAACGAGATCAACAACTACTACATTCCGAAGGCCGGACAGGGATCACTGACCAACAGCGAGAATGTGTACTTTTGGCGCACGGACTTCAACGTGGGCAGCAAAGACCACCTGTATTACACCTACTGGTGGCAGTACAGTGGTTTGAATACAGCCACCAATCTGCCGGTCGCGATTTCGACGGCCAATCCTGCAAGCCCGGAGAACGCACCCATTCAGCGCCTGAACTGGGAGCATAACTTCTCCGACGTGATGACCAACCACTTCACCTTCGGCTACCTGAACCGCAACGAAGGCTACTATGCGCTGAACGGCAAAGAGAGTATGCCTACTGTGCCTGGCGTCGCCCAACCAAACTGGCTGCCACAGATGTCATTTGGCACCTATTACTCACAGCTCGGCAACAGTGATGCACCACTGGGATCCCAAGCCACAACCACCCGCGGAACCTACGCGCTTAACGATGTGCTGACTCGCGTTATTGGCAAGCATACGTTGACGGCAGGCTTCGAGTGGCGCAAGGCTGGTACCGCCATTCATGAAGCTAACAACCAGGGCGGCACTTTCACTTTTAACGCCGACACGACCGGCACCACAGACCTGAATCTCTGTCCTGGCGGCTGCCCCGGCGACCCGATGGCCAGTTTCTACCTGGGCGCAGTTGGCAGCGCCAGCGTGTCTTACTACAACGTCCATGCAGAGTATCCGCGGCAGGCCGGGTACGCGGCACACCTCGGAGACTCATGGCGTTTCACCCCCAAACTCACGCTGAATTACAGCTTGCGATGGGACTACATTGCACCGTTCAAAGAGAAATACAACAACCTGTCGTTCTTCGATCCCTCCGGTTTGAATCCTGACGCGGTGACAGGGAATGGCACCCAACTCCCAGGTCGGTTGGCGTTTGCCGGCACGAAGTGGGGCGCGGCGAGCTATGGCGCTGATTACCCGGAGGTTCCGAAGAGGGTGAATCTGGCTCCCCGTGTAGGTTTCGCATATTCAATCAACGACAAGACGGTGGTGCGAGCCGGTTACGGCATCTATTTTGGCCAAGCGTTTTATCCAGGCTGGAATGGCGGCATGAGCCAGGATGGATTCAATAAGAGTCTTAACCTGAGCGAGACGCCGAGCGGCAGCTTCAGGGTGCCTGCTCTTTATCTTGCGTCGGGCATTTCTGGAGCGCAGCTCGGGTCGACGTCGAGCAACATCAATTCCGGCTTTGACAATGGTACGACCCCGTCGCTATACAGGCCGCTGGATGGCAACAAGAGGCCGTACTCGTCGCAGTGGAACGTAACAATCGAGCGGCAACTACCGCAAAACTTTTTCGCCAGCATTTCCTACGTGGGCACGAAGGGAACGCATCTGCCATCCGCTCTGAGCCCTCTCAATGTACTTAACCCAAATAACCCGGCGATCTCTTCGCTCGGCAGTGATCTGAATGTGAGCTACAACGACCCGAATGGCCCAACAGTCTTCGCCAGTCACGGAGTGAGCGAGCCTTATGTCGGTTGGGCATCTCAAATGAGAGGCTGTTCACCGACACTCCAGCAGGCGCTGCTGCCGTACCCGCAGTATTGCGGCACGCTGCAGGGCGAGAACGAGCAGCACGGAAACTCATTCTACAACGCCTTCGAAGGACGCGTGGAGCGCCACATGTCCAACGGCGTTTATGTTCTCGGATCTCTCACCGTGTCGAAGCTGTACAGCAATGGAACCTTCTCGACACAGGGGAATGCGGGCGGTGCCGGCAACTCTTCGGCATTCTCACCTTACAGCCCTGGGCGTGCCTGGGCGCTTGCTCCGGATAACGTCCCTGTTACTGGGTCGGTTGCCGCTGTGTACGAACTGCCTTTCGGTAGCGGCAAGGCATTCCTTAACGGAGATGGAGTAGCGAACAGGCTGGTAGGCGGCTGGCAGGTAAGCCCGGTCTATCGGTACGAGTTCGGAACGCCGTTCTCGTTCACTTCATCGACTTGTCAAACTGCGACCATTGCGGGTAGTTTCCGTGAAAACTGCGTGCCGGGAATCATTTCCGGGCAGCAGGTGCAACCATTTGGGCGGAATGGATTCAATGGAGCCGCTGGAGGAACCTATCTCAACCCTGCGGCATTTGAGAACAGCAACGCCTTCACAACCTTTGGATACACCGGCTACGGTAAGGCGGTCTCGACCATCTATGGTCCGTCTTATAAAAACCTCGACCTATCCCTTACGAAGAACACAAAGATTGCTGGGGAAGCGAACTTCAACTTCTCGGTGAACTTCTTCAATGCATTCAACAATCATGCATTGATTTCGCAAGGAAATGGCCCAGGAAGCGCATTTGTTACGGATGTAGCCAGCAAGGATTTTGGAACCTGGAATGGCAACGCTTCCTCACCGCGCTCGATTCAGTTAGCTGCACGAATCGAGTTCTAGGAAACCCTATAGCTCGCATGCATCTCTTTGCGCCATCTGGCTCCGTTTCTTTCAGCCAGATGGCGCTTCTTTAGCGAAAGAAATACAGCGCAAGCGCGGAACGGAAGCAGACGTCATTGCAAAGGTCCGGGCCGTCATTCATCAATGAGCAGAATGGGAATGCAGGCTGAGGTAGATGGCGACCTCCTGTTTAGCCTCGCGTTGCTTACCAAGTTTGCGATAGATGCGGGCAAGCGCCATGTGGGGCTCAGCGTAGTTAGCATCCAGACGAGCGGCTTCATTGAGTTCAATCACCGCTTCGTTTGGACGGTTCTGGTTCTCAAGCACGGTACCGAGGTGGAAGTGTGCCGGAGCAAGAGTGGGGTCTATGCGAAGCGAGGAGTGTAGATTGTTTTCGGCATCTGCGAGCTGATTAAGAAACTGCTGCGTGATGGCGAGGTTGAGATACGGCCAGGGGGAAGGATGCGCGGAGCCGCGATCCAGCTCGATAGCCTTTTTGTAGTTCTCAATCGCCAGATCGTTTTGATTTTCGTAGTAGTAGCAGAGGCCAAGGTTGTCGTAGGCGCGCGCCATGGAGGCGTCCAAGCTGATGGCGTGTTGGAACTGGCGGATGGCGTTGTCGTATTCTTGAGCATCGTAGTCGAGCCGCCCGAGCCAGTAAGGATAGAGAGCGTCATTGGGATTCTGCGCTGCAAGCGACTCAAGCAAAGTTCGCGCCCATTCAGGATGAGATATGCGGACGTAAGCCATAGCGAGAGAAAAGCGCAGGTTGGAAGCAAGAGGCGAAATTGCATCAGACTTCTTCCATGCGATAGCAGCGTTCAGATAGTCCTGATTGAGGAAATAAATGGAACCGAGAAAGGCGAGCATACGGCCCGCCGCAAGGGAATGAGGATTGCGATTAATCTCCGCCAGAAGTATCTTTTCAGCCGTAAAATTGTCATGCGCTGCGATGGCAATTTGCAACTCTGCGGTGCGTTCGGCAGGCAGGCCGAGTGAGGTCGCTGCCGCTGGCATTGCAGCTTCTTGCTGAGCCTGCGCATGGCCTGAATTCGCTCCGTAATTCTGCAGGACAAACGTAAGCAGAGCAGCGCGAAGCAAGGATGTACTGTATCGGACCATGGAGACCAGTATAGTGGAGAAAAACGGCCGCGAGATACGGACGAACGCAGGCGCACTCCGCGTTTTTGCAATGGCGCTCATACCCTTTCTGGCTTGTACTGCGCGTGCGCAAGATTCCGCCACAACGTACCAGCAAAGAATACTTGCGATTCAACAGCAGATCGAGTCTGGCGATCTTGAGGCCGCACGCGCGTCGCTGAGTGATGCGATGAAGCGCTACCCGGCTAACGGCGGGGTAGAAAATCTGCTGGGCGTGATCGAGATTCAGCAGGGGCACGCGAGCGCGGCGCGCCGTGCATTTCTTTCTGCAATTCGCCACGATCCGCGGTTGACAAGCGCATACCTGAACCTGAGCCGCTTGGACATGCAGACGGCGGAGACAGATGCGGCGTTGCAGGCCGAAGCGCTGCGTATGAGCGAGAAAGTGCTGCAACTGAGTGCGGGCAGCGACGAAGCCCACTACCAAATTGCAACCATCCTTACCTGGGAGAAAAATTACTCACGATCACTGGGGGAGCTTGGACGAATGAGCCAGCATGCGCGGGAAGCCGTGGGCGCCCAGGCTCTTGCGTGCGAGGACCATGCCTTACTTGGACAACATGACGCAGTAACTGAAGCAGCCCGCGCGCTTGCGGCCAATTCGAGTCTAAGTGAGCTGGATGCAAATGTTTGTATTCCAGCACTAAGGATGGCGCACCGAGCGGATTTGATTGTCGAGCTATTGACTGCATCTGAATCACATCACCCTCTTTCTCCGGGTGGGCTGCGAATGCTGGGGCTGGCGCAGGAGGCTGAAGGTAAACTCGCAGATGCGCGTGCGACACTCGACCGTGCATTCTCTGCAGATGGCAGATCGGTCGCAATCCTCGTGGACCTGACGCGCGTGACCGAGCTAGCCGGCGACCACAAGGATGCGCTTGGTTATCTGGCACATGCTCGGGATATTGATCCGAAGGACGCAGAGTTGCCATACGAATTCGGTGTGATCTGCCTGCGCATGGGGCTCTACGCGGAGGCCAGAAAAGCTATTGGCGCAGCGCTGAAGATCGAGCCGAACAATCCTGACTATAACCTCGGAATGGGGCTGGTAGTTTCTTTTTCAGAAGACCCGTCACAGGCGATGCCATTTCTCGAAAAATTCCATACGCTGAGACCGCAGGATGAGCGCGGTGTGCTGGCAATGGGAAGTACATCGTTTCGTGCGAAGGATTATGACACAGCCGTGAAGTGGCTGAAAGAAGCTGAGGAGAACCCCTCATCCGCGGCCGAGGCGCATTATTATCTTGGCCGGATTGCGCGACAGGAAGGCAGGCTCCTGGAAGCCGCAACGGAGTTGAATGAGTGCCTGAAGCTGCAGCCCAACCAGTCTAATGCACTGGCAGAATTGGGACAGATTGCAGTGACGCAACGAGATAATGCGAAGGCGTTCACTTATTTAGAACGGGCGATCAGAATTGATCCCGACAATTATGCGGCGAATTTTGGGCTACTGCAGCTCTATGCACGAACTAATGATCCGAGACAAGCACAGCAGGCGAAAAAATTTGAAGAGGTTAAGGACAAGAGGGACGAGCGCGACTTGCAGATGATGAGATCGATCGAGATTCGCCACCACGAATCATCGAGCACCCCGGAGCAGCCCGGAAAGACCAACCACTGAAACGAACCGAGAACAACCATGAGGAGCTGAAGAATATGAGAGTAATTTGCAGGAAGTGGATGATTGCAATGGCATGCATGTTGACGCTCTTGTCCTGTATGTCTGGAGCGCAAGGGCAGAGCTTGTCCGGTCACTGGGCAGCAATGGGCAAGACTCTCTACAACGGTGAGACGCAGAAGGCAATCCTTGATCTGGAACAAAGCGGAAATCAGCTAACGGGCACAGTGCGTGGTCTTGGTTTCGCAGTGAAGATCAAGGGTACGGTCACTGGGAATCATTTTGAGATTTTCGGAGCGGACTCGGACAACAAGAAGCCATTTCTGGTGGGAGATCTTATCAACGGGGAGTTGCATGGAAAGCAGCGGGGCAGGCCGTTCATTGCCCGTCCAGCAACACCTGCCGACGAGTTTCCCAAGCTGACATATATTGAACCTCCAGCGCTGCACGATTTGCCCTATAACGGACTAGCGAAGACACCCCCGATGGGTTGGAATAGCTGGAATCTCTTTGCGGACAAGGTAGACGATAAGACGGTCCGCACGATTGCCGACGCTATGGTGTCAAGTGGCATGGCCGGCGCAGGATACGATTATGTGAATATTGACGACACATGGGAGGGACTGCGCGACGCGCACGGAATTCTTCACACGAACTCCAAATTCCCTGACATGAAAGCGCTGGTGGATTATGTACATTCCAAGGGGTTGAAGATAGGTATCTACTCTTCGCCTGGTCCACGAACCTGCGCAGGTTACCCCGCCAGTTATGGGTATGAGAAGCAGGATGCCGAGATGTTCGCGTCATGGGGAATCGATTATTTGAAGTACGACTGGTGCAGCGCAAGCACTATTTACAAGAACGATCAACTGCGCGCGGTTTACCAGAAGATGGGTGAGGCGCTGGAGGCAACGGGCCGCCCCATCGTTTACAGCCTTTGCGAGTATGGCCTGGGTAAGGTAGAGACGTGGGGACCAAAAGTCGGAGGTAACCTGTGGCGTACCACTGACGATATTCGCGACGAGTGGAACAGCATGATCTTCAATATTGAGAAACAGGCTCCGAATGCGCCGTATGCAGGGCCAGGCCACTGGAATGATCCGGATATGCTTGAGATCGGCAACGGGCACATGACGCCGGATGAATATAGGGCGCACATGAGTCTGTGGGCGCTGGCAGCCGCACCGCTGTTGGCAGGCAACGATATTCGCACAATGTCGGATGTGACTAAGTCAATCCTGCTCAACAAGGAAGTGATCGCAGTCGACCAGGATCCGCTGGGCAAGCAGGCTTTGCCGGTGAGGAAGGGGAATCTGGAAACGTGGGTGAAACCGTTGGTCGATGGAGGCGTGGCCGTGGGTGTGGTAAACCTGGGCAGCACGACGGCCACGGCGACCGTCAAGGCCAGTGATTTGCTGCCAGGCAAGGAGGTCAAGTCGGCCCGCGATCTGTGGAGTCACAAGGATGTGGTATTTACCGATGGGGCATACTCTAGCGAAGTGCCCTCACATGGCATGCTGATGCTACGAGTGTCTGCAAAGTAGGAGGTTGCTGCTAGTTTGCGCTGAAGCCTATCTATGTTTGGACAGGCTTCAGTTTTTTTGATAAAGCTTCGCCAGCGACTGGTGATCCCCGTCTTCTGCGGCACTATTGACCTCCCCGAGTCCGCTCAACGGAACACGGGGCAGGTGTGGTCATGCCTGGCAGCGATTCAGATTATAAGGGAGCAGGTTCGAGGCGCTGTTTCCAGATGACTCGCCGCCAGATGTCGATCTCTTCCGGCTTGATGACAGGGATGGCCTGCCCGATGTTTTGTACCAGCGAGATTGTTCGTGTAGCGCTAACTAGAAGCTACAGGAGAATCCTGGCGAGTCAGAGCGCTGAAAGGTGCGCAAAAGCCCGCGAACCTCGCGCTCGCAAAACGTGTTGAAAGGAAAGCAATCTCATGGGCGGATTCATACGGCACTCACGACGAAACTTCATTCGCACCACGGCGGCAGGAACCTTGGCGCTCCCATTGCTCGGTTCGTTCGATGTCCAGGAAGCAGTTGCCGAATTGGCCGGACCAAAGTCGCAGGTTTTCCGCGTGAACGGCTGCCCGACGCACGATGAGAAACTGCGTCACGTAGGGATAGATGCACTGCTTCACCTGCTTTCGATGAACGGTACAGAGTTTTACAAGACCTCCAGGCGCGGCCCAATGAACAGTCCCAATGGGCTGATCGCGGCGGACGACGTGGTCGTGCTGAAGGTAAACGCGCAGTGGAAGTGCCGTGGCGGCACGAACACGGACATGTTGCGCGGGCTCATCCATCGCATTCTCGGACATCCCGACGGGTTCAAGGGCGAGGTGGTGATCTTCGAAAACGGCCAGGGACGCCCCGCCGCGTTCGACGGCATCCACAGCGATGCGGACATGGACGAGTACAAACCGTTCCCTGAGCTTGACGGGAAAGTGATGGTCAATGCCGAGCAACAGGACGTGACCACGATCGATTACCTCGTGAAAACGGTTTTCTCCGGCGAGCCGGTGAGCGCTTTTTTGATGGACCCATTTCGCAATGTCTGGATTGCGCCTGATGATCACGCGACCAATGGCTATCACCGCGTTGGCGCAAAGGGAACAGCATGCGTTTCCTATCCCTGCTTCACGACTGCGCGAGGCAACCGAATCGAGCTCAAGGAAGGTCGTTGGACGGGCTCAGGCTATGCGCAGAACATGAAGCTGATCCATTGCGCTGTGCTCAAAGATCACAGCGGCGATATAGGTATGACCGGCGCGCTCAAGATCGTCTATGGCTCGTTATCCATGTCCGATGGCAGTTCGGCCAGGCGCCACTACGAGGATCTCGGCTCGCAGTGCGCGAGAATGTGGACCGACGTCCGGGCTCCCGATCTATGCATCCTGGACTGCCTCTGGGTGAGTTATGGTTCGATGACGGTCGGCGGGCAACATGTTAGCGGCTGCATCGGGTATCCGCCAAGTATCACCAGTCGCCAGAATATCCTGCTCGCCGGGCATGATCCGTTGGCGCTCGACTACCACGCCAGCAAGCACATTCTGTTTCCGCTGGGTGGCGAAAACGCGGCGGCGCACGACCCGGAGAATAATGCGCGGTTAGTGAGCGTATACCAACTGGCTGCAGAAACGATCAACAACGCAGGCGGTATTCGGGGCCGTGTGGTTCACACTGGAGACGCTAACATTCAAGTGGTTGCGACCGGCGCGCTGGATACAACTGCTGCGAAGGCTTGGGAATACTACGTTTAGACGGATTCACATCAAGTTGAGTGCATCGGCCGGTATTGCCCGCCGAAGAAACCGCAAATTTGTGGCTTGTTCGTTCCGGTTGAGCGGATCAGCGCACCCCATCCCGTCAGACAAAGCAAAGCCTGAAATGCTGCAAAAACAATAGACAAGGCTCCAATTCCATCCAGCATCAGCCGCAAAAGCCAGCTTGAGAGTGAGCAATTAGTTCTACTGTGCGTCCGGTGGCAGTCTCCTTTGCGTATCTGGATGGAAACGTGTCGACATAGATCCCGTTATCGAAACTGAGGCGTTGGCCTGTGCTGAAACATTGTCCAGTCCGATTACGGTGAGCTTGACCTCGTAGATGCCCGAACGTGTATAGGTGTGGGTCAGATGTTTGCCGTCCTCGGTGGTTCCATCGCCAAAGTCCCAATGGTAGTGAATGACTGGATTGTCGTCACTGGCCACTACCGCATCAAAGTCAACCGGCGCTCCAGCATCGCGAGAAGACACGGGAACAATCCGGGCGACGGGTGCCTGCGCCGCCGTGCTGCTGTCAACCAGTTTCAGCAGGCGCACTGAATGCGCCGGCTGTTCGACATGCATAGCGCCATGGATCTTGTTGACTTCCGGCGTGGGAGCAAGCATCTCGGTTTCATCATAGGTAGCGTTTCCCTTCAGGCTAAGCTGCTCAAGGGAAAGGTCGTGGCTTCGCGGGCCTTCCGTCCAATTGAAGATCGTCACGATGGTCTGGCGATTGCTTTCCTTCAAAACAAAGATGCTGGGCTGAAGATCCTCTTTCTCATAGGTCATCAGGTCGAATGGTACTGAAGCGCGCCCAAGTTCAACCATGTCGAGTAAGTCGCGGTTTTTGAGCCATGCCAGCCGGTCAGGGGACTTGCCAAGTGTCGGCAGGTCGTCCCCGATTTCGAACAGGCCGCCGGAGACAGCAGACAGTGCCACTGAGACCATCCCCTCGTCGGACGAAAGCGGTTTCCGGCCTCCGTGCCATACATGATCTTCAATAACCTGAGTCGAAGCGTTGAATGCATCCGGATCTGCGACAAAGTAATTGCGGTTCATGAAGAAGCGGGCCGCTATTCCCGTTGCTGCATCTTTGCTGGAACCGAAAGTATGTCCGGTGTCCTGCGAAATGCGCCCCATGTCGACGATGCCCACGGGATTCAACATCTCCGACCCATCCTTATCGAGCAGTACCGAGTCGCCGACGGCGTCGCGGATCGTCTGTAGTCCAATCCGCTGCGCTTCAAGTGCTGTTGTATTCGGACGATAGAACATGCCTTCCACTCCGCTGTCTTCCATAAAGTCCAGCTTGATGTAGCGGAGGTTCCAGTCGCGGGTCAGGGTTCTGTAAGTGTCATGCAGATACTGCTGCGCACCGGGGTTGGTGGTATCGAGTGCATATAGCTGGTCTTGTTTTCCGTCGACCTTCCCCAGATGGATAGGATGACCCGCCGCATTCTTCACCAGCCATTCAGGATGATGCGTGAAGACCCACGAGCGTTCCGACACTTCGAAGGGCGCAGTCCAGATACCCGGTGTCAGCCCGAGGTTCGTTATCTTTCTTTCGAGAGAAGCCATTCCGTGGGGAAACAGTTCGGCGTCGGGAGTTGTATATTCTCCGCGAGCGTACTGGTAACCCTCGTCGATATGAAAGAAGGTATATCCATAGGGTCTCAGGTTCTCGGCGAGCCATTCGGCGTTGGTCAGGGCCGCGCCTTCGTTCAGGCCGAAGTAATAGGCTGTCCAACTCCACCAGCCCAGCGCGACCGGAGCCGTAACCCGGGCATGATGTAGATCGCGAATAATGCGGCCATAGGTTTGCAGTTGCGCTACCGGATCGTTGCTGAGACTAAACAAGACTCTCTCAGAATTCAGACTTGCCCCCGGCTCTACCGGCAGGCTCAGCATCACCCGATCTTCAGTCGGAGATTGCCGCAGTGAATTCTCTTCCAGCAGTTCCGTTGTTCCCGTGTCTTCTACTTCATATGAAGCGAGCTTCAGCGGATCGTTCGGCGCTACATGGAGCCGCAGGACAGTCAGGAATTTATCTGAGCTCAGTGTGCCGATAAACCAGCTCCGATGATTCGACAGATCGTACACAATCTGGCTGCCAACTCCGCGATGCATTCCCTTGACCGTCTCTCCGAAGTCATGGACCTGCTCGTATGGGCGGTCTTCGCTGAAACTGTCCGACAAGACTCGCTCGTCTGCGCGCGAGCCACCCAGTTGCAGCGCATCGGCACCGCCGTCGATCGTTCGTATTGCTTGCACATGCACTGCATGCGCGGTCGTGTTTTTCACAATCACCTGTGCATCGCCGAACGGCATATCCACGTACACCCTCAGGTGAATCTCAAGATCTGGAGCATTGCTCCGCCCTGTATACGTCAATGTCCACTCGTCTGCCTGTCCCAGCTCTCCCGACGATGTACTCTTTGCGACCGTGTGTTCGGGATAGTCCGAGGCCCTCAGCCAGGTTCCGTTGACTTTAATTGCAGCGCCGGCCTGCAGGATGGGCGTTGAGCTTCCATCGATGCTGACGCTGAATTGTCCATTTGCCTGATTGGCGGCAATCTGCAATCGGCCCGCCTGACCGAATAGCGGAAAACTCAACAGGATCGTTGTTGACAACAGAAGATACTTGAGCGAAAAGTGTGAACTGGACATCTTCTACCTTCCTTTGATGGTCGGTCTCTTCGATCAGCGAAAGCGACTTGGATTCCGAATATTGTCGCAAAATATCGCTTCCTTATGAACCTAAAAACCGCAGTTGGCTAACCAAAGCGGGCCTATATCGAGGAGTTTTC
>VFSW01005648.1_pt1 | contig 18475 bp, 18 predicted proteins | sample 5358111 | NCBI WGS metagenome assembly VFSW01 (sample SAMN11554181, study PRJNA540505) | mine drainage metagenome | isolation source: sediment from site ElyBrook_90M | place: USA: Ely Copper Mine, Vershire, VT | collected 2017 | reverse complement strand
AGTAGAACAAGAGTCCCCAAAAATACAAACTCTCAATGGTCTCCTCGACAAGCGCAATTCGCCACACCGCGAGCAGTCCACCGTAGTTGATGTTGTCCTTGTTGATGCTCTTTAGGCCGCGCTCAAGATTGGATTCCTTGGAGGTCCTTATCTCCCCATCATCCACTCTCGCCCCGGGATCATACCTATACCGATCTGACGTTGGAGCCCTTGGCGGTTGCCCTGGAGCGGCGGCCGGAACTGGCTGCGGCGGGATCGGACGGGCCGCATGCGGCTGCTGTGCAATGGGCTCGGCCTCAACCTGCTGCTGGGTATAGGTGTCGGTCTCAGCCGGTTCAGGGCTGGTTTGGCCCACGGCAACATGTCCTATAAGCAAAAGTGAAACTAGCAGAAAAAGGCGTTTCACCGCAGCCCTCCTCGGGACGAATTACGTCGTGCATTACGGGCATCGGGTTGTTGGAATGACACTCCGGGAAGGTCCAAATGAAGTCCCTCAGAATGCTTCTGGCACACCTTGCGGGGCGGAAAGAACACCGCTTCGGTGCTCACAATTAAAAAGTCGAGCGCCGCCTTGCGAACGTGCACATGTTCAAGAATGGAACCTTGCCGATCATCGGATACGAGCGCTTCCATTTGCCCTTTTGGCATGCGCTTCAAATGCATATCCTTAGCCGCCGTTTCGGTCACTTCGGTTTGAGTTCCTTCATCCTGTTCCTCGTATGTGGCAGAGAAGAGCCCTTTTCGGACAACCTGCACAGACCGTCTCAGGTCCTTCACAAGAGATGTCTGTTTCAGAAACATTGCGGCAGTAGCATCGTTTTTGGCGCGCAACATGAAGGTCGTATTCGGCGCGGAGGACAGGTCGCTTTCGAAAGATTCGCCAACTTTGAGAAGCTGCGGGGCGCTCTGCAAGGAGAACAAGAATCCGACGTTCGTTCCACGCGCCTGGTTGATGATCTGCGCAAATTCCTCGTAAGCAAACGGTGCGAACTCATCCATAATGACGCTTACAAACTTGTGCTGCGTGTCATATCCGGATTGCGAATAGCGCAATCCGATCATCAGCTGCAGATTTTGAAGCAGAATTCTTCCTAGAGATGCGACGGCTTTACCGTTCACGTTTACATTCAGGCAGAGGTAAAGAATCAAGTTCTCGTCGATAACCTGGTCCATATTGACAACCTGATCGGTGCCACCAGTGATCTGCGCCAGTCCTCGGGTCATGAACGTCGAAAGGTGGTTGATCAATCCTTGAATCTTCGATACCCGTTCCTTATCTTCAAATGACGTGGCCAAGTTTTGGACGCTCATGGCCAACGCTTGGCGTTCCTCTGGACTGACGGGATTGGTCTTCGTAAATTCCATTGCAGATTGCACTTGGCGCTTCAAGGCGGAGACATCGTAGGCTATAACGAGAACATCGTGAAAGTTGAAGCGGTGCCCAGAGTAGTGCAAGATGCGAACCAAATTTTCAAGATAAACGCGCTGGTGATCATCAAAAAAAGCGTTTGAATTCATCTTGAAGCTATCAAAGATGAAGGCCACCTGGTCTTCAGGCGTCAACCCCTCGGGAATCCAGAGAGGGTTATAGGAAGCCGAAAAACCGGGATGTTGGGGGTCAATCAAGCGCAGATGGTGCATTCGCCCTGCGGCAGCGATGGCGGGTATAAGTTGTTGGAGGAGCTTCTGTTCGCCTTTTCCATCCATGAAGATGATCGGACTGCCGCGGGCGATGTCCTGCTGAATGATGCCCTCCTCTAGCGTCGATTTTCCCGAACCGCTCTGGCCAAAACAGATGCCCTGCATCGAGCGCTGTTCCTGTGACCAAAAGAATGGTTCGCCTGTCGTTCTGTGCCCTATCAGAACGGCATCTTTTTTGACTGCCTCGGCTAAGTGCTGTTTGTCCTGTTCCGAGGTGATCACCGGCGAAGTCCTAGGCCATAGTTCAGCGCGGCGTTGTTCGCGGGTCGCAAAGTAGCGAATCGCCGAGATTGCAAACGAAACCGTGAGGATCGGCCACAGCGACAACTCGACCAACTGCTGGTCGGTAAGGAAGAGGCGGGTGTGGGCGATCCACAGGACCGCCGCTACAATAGCCGCCCCAAAAATATAGAGGACTATCACCGCTTCCCGCTCGCGGATCTCCTCCTGGTGCGTCATCTTCGGATCAGGCATAAATCACACTCCTAAACGTTCGGATCGGTCCACGGAAGGCTCCCGATGCCCTCCACGGCGAACCCGGGAGGCTACATCACGCTGGTTGAATGAGGGCGGTACGAATCCACCGGCGGAGCGAACAACTCGCTGAGTATTACGTCACACTGGCTCCGGCCAAGCGGCGCCGCGTCGGAACTGATCACGCGATTGCAAACACAATTCATCTTGTGTTTCAGCCCGATCAGCGTGTCTTCTGCCGAGTCCAGCAAAGTTTGACAGACCTCCAAAGGAGAAAACAGCCGTTCGAGCTCCTGGTCCGAAAAAGTGCGCGACCCCAAGCCGTTCGGCGAACTCCAGAGCCACTGGTTCATTACCGAGACGAAGAGCTGCCCTTCAATATTGTCGACAGTGAGAGTTGCCGCGAACTGGGCGCCACCGAGCAACGCAAGGTGGTGAAACTTTTCGCGTATCGTCGTAAACGTATTGCTTCTTTCGAGGATTATCTGGTTCATCTCAGCCTCTACTTCTTGAAGAATGAAAAATATAGAAAGGCAGCGAACAATACCCCTGCACAGATCACCGCTGTCACGAGGATTGGGTGGAAGCGCCGGTGGCCTTTATCGTCAGGATCACAATTAGGCGGATAGGTTCGCGGCTGAACCGGGTCAGTGATGTGATCGAGAATGAATTGTCTAAAGTTCCGATCCTGTCCACGCGCAAATGCCTTTTTGGAGAACTTCACCCCTTCTTCCCGAGTGATATTTCTCAATGGCAGCACTTCTTCCTTTTTCAGAGCCTCCATAGCCCAATTCCCTTCCCCGTAAGATCAAAAAAAATCGGCCCTTTCACAGGCCGACCCATGAAACTGCCGTGAAACTTAAAACACAACCGTTGCCGTTACGGGATGTTGCTCGTCATCCGGAAGGCTGAGTTGGTAGACGGCTGGGGTCCGCCCAGGCTTTGAGAAACCGACCACCCACTCAGCGCGCTCACCGGACTTCAAGTCGCGCGGCGCATTGAGGGTTGATCCGTGGGTCCGAAGCGACTCTGGAGCAAACCGGCCGATCTCGCGCAGGGCGTCCACGGAAATCTGCTGGTTCATGTACCGAGCAGGGATATTTTCGGAGAAGGTCGGCCGAAGCGCTGTAACTGCCAGCTCGCGCAAACGATAAGGGTGACTCGCGTTATTCACGGCAGTCACATAGAGGTAGTAGCTGGTGGCGTCCTCGGTGACACGCTTCACGCGCAACTGGACGCACTCCTGACACCGATCTTCGCCTGAATGGCGATACCAGAAATGAAGTCCGTGACGCAATTTTTCGCTCTGAATCACGCGATAGTTCTCAAGGGCGCTCGAGTACATGGTGTCCGTCTGCTTTTCCACTTCAACGGGAGACGGCTCAGGCGGAGGCGGCTGCATCGGAAACACTTGGTCGAGCATGTACGACATAGTTGCAGGGTCGCCAGCAGGCATGATCTCGTACACGGAATGGCTGTTTGCCGTCCACACAAAGAGGTTCGTCGAAATATTGGGCTTCGTTGGTTCGATGAGCACGCGGTTGTCGTGATACTCGACGCGAATCAGATTGCTGCCGATGGAGATCGACACAACCGGCTCGGGAAGCTGAATGATCGTGACATGATTGAGAGACGTCGCCACGCGCTCCACCTTGCTCGGCTGAATAACCTCGGTTGAGATGTGACTGTCTGCGACGCTGACACCAATCAGCACAAGGAATATTGCAGAGGTAAGCAGAATTCTGGTCGGCAGTTTCATTCGCTATTACGTCCTTTTGGCACGGCAGAAAGGCCGGAACTGCGCCTTTCTGCCATGAGGTTTACCTTTAGTTGAAACACTGCACCAGGTGGTGTTCCCCTGCCGTAGTGTTGGGATCTTCTCCCAGGTTCTTGCAGTAGCATTGAATCTTTCTGTCAAGAGCCTCTTTATCGTCGGTTGAGGGCGTGGATCCTGACCGGTTCTCGATCATTTTCCAGTCATAGTGGAACTGTGTTCCACCATCCCCCAGTTCGACCTTTTGAAACTTAATCCCCACGCGATACTTCCCAGAGGAAGCAACTGGTGAAGACGTGGAGCCTTCGGACTCTCCGGAGGCTGTTTCAGCGTTCTTCTTGGAAGGCGCTACTACCGTCTGGATAAATGCGAGGCAGAACCGCGCAATTATGTAGACCAAGTAGCCATTGATCAGCAGGAACCCGCCAATGAAAACCCAGGACTTCAGAAACATCGACTCTCTCCTTGTCGACTACATTCGGGTTAAGAGAAGCTGTAGCCATGTCCGGGTTCATCCCTTCCGGGAGAACGCTGGAACAAAGCTACGTCCTCCCGATAGATTGTGAGGTTCAACTACTTCACGATAGTGCGCTTCACCTTGTCGTAGCGGAACAAATAGGTCTTTGCCTTGCCCGCTGCATACATGTAGAGCGCATCGCCCTCCACTGCAATGTCACCCAGTACTTTCGGCGTCGCAACCACAGAGCGAATTCCACCAGTGCGGTCGGCCAGCGAGTCCACAAATTCCTGTGGAAACGCGTGAATAGCCAACGATCCTGTAGCTAGGGGCGACTTGCTGTTGTGCACGATACTGTGCATCGCCTGGCACCAGGCCTTACGGTTGGTGCGCTTCGACATACTCCAGGCGGCAACGATGTTGCCTAAAGTTCTGGATTTTTCCTTGACCCACTTCTCAGCGAGTTCCTGAGCCTTGAGTGCCTTTGTGCGTGCCTTGCGGGCAGTAGCAATGGCATCCTCGTCTTTTGACTTCAGGGCCGATTCAAGCGCGATATTCGCATCCTTCACACGTTCGGCTTCGGTGTTCGTCTTAATCCTCAGCTTCTCGTGGGTCGAATTGTGGACTGCGCGGATGAATTCGCACTCGTTGAACATCTCCTGAGTGGGCGTGTTTCCGACGATCAGGCCAGCAAACTGGCTAACCTGCATGGGCTCGCCCATCATCAACTCGATCATGGGACGGATGCGATTGTAGTACTGACCAATCCGATCGGTCGGGAGAACATCAAGATGCAGAGGCGTGTTCGCCAGCGAGGTCGGATTTTTGCAATTCAACCATGCCGGTTTCGGTGCCTTCTCCCGGATTCCCCTCAGCACGCTCTTGTCCGCGCATGTGTTGTGCTTGAGGCCATCGATCTCCTTTTGGAGCTCGGCAACCAAGTCGTACACGAGCTCGTCCTCGCCACTCGCGAGGCAAGCAGACATCAAATCGGTGATGACACCAATCTGATTGCCCATCGCTCCCATGGCAATGTGCTCAAGGTTGTACCAATCCGACTTCAACCGTGCAGCTTTGGTCTTCTTGATTGCCGGGTGCTCCTTGAGCGTGAATCTGTACTCAACGAACATCGGGTACCGCTCCTCATCGATCACGCACACCATATCTCCATCAAAGTCGCCGCCGTTTCTCTTGGCGGTGTCCTGATGTAGGGTGTAGGTAGCGTTCAAGCAAAGCTGATGTTCTGCAATCCAGCTCGCCTGTTCAGACGTGAGGCCCTGCAACATCACCAGCAAGTTCGCCGCGTCCTGCAGATTTGCATGCTTGATCGGCAGCAGATCTTCGGCCATACGAACCGGATAGCGGGTGCAGAGACCACGCTTCGATGTCAAAGGCGCGGATACAATCGCCGTATCCAGCGGCAGCCAATTCGAACCGCAGCAGACTTTCCCGTCGATCAAGGCCAAATAGCCATCGTCCACCAAAGTGAACCCTGGCAGCTTAAATCGGCCGCCAGTGCAGAGCTTGAAAGCCCACTTGGCAACCAGCCTCGAAAGAGTCTTATGTACGAAGGGGTGACGAGTAATTTTGCCGCTTCCGTCTGCGAGCAGAATTGCTTCCGCAGCCTGAAACGCTTCTTCTTGCCCCGCCAACTCACGAGTTGCAACCTCGTCGAAGCTATCCTCATCGATCGAGATCTTCTTGCCAACCTTTTCGATAACCTTCACGTGGTTCTTAGCCTGCCACGCTTCGGTCAGTTCCGCTATTTCAGCCGCTGCCTGGGGAATGATCTCGCGATCAATTACTTCCCTGGACGCGTGCTGCAGAACGGTGTAAGAGGACCCGAACTCGAGGTTTCGTGAAGTCTCACGTACGCCAATGATCATCTCACTGATAAACGTGCGGCCTCCAAAGCCAGCAGCCTCGCCAAACTCAGGCAGTTCAGGCAGCGGTTTGATCGACGACTCTGGCACAACGATATCGGCGCCGAGAAAATCGGCGACGTCGTTCTCCATAGCCTTCAACAAGCCTTTTGCCTGCGTGCCCACCTTCTTGCCCTTAATCGTGATGTCAAACGCTTCACGCGTCTGATACACGTGTCCGGGCGCCAACTTCAAATCTTCGACCATGGAGCGACGAAGCCAGCCGCGGCAATCATTCGTGCCGAGAACCGAATCCGGCACAACAAGAACTCTGGCGCTCGAATACGTCTTAACGACTTTGCAGTTGCTCGTCAGAATTCCGAAATAGGTGATTGCAGCTTCCGGCCACGCTAGAAAACGCTCACGCAACGCGGGAGCATGCTTCACGTCCGAATAGTAGAACTTCCCATTCTTGGCACTACCGCTTGCACCCACCAAACGGTAAGACACACCTTCCCATTGGAGCGAGCACATGCGATCTTGAACAATCGCCTTCTCACCCCATTCAACCGCGTCCGTTGGTACCGACAAGAGCGCAACTTCGATCCCCGGATATTTTTCTCCGAGCACCGTTCCGTCCAGCCACTCATCTGTCGTAACAGACTTCGTACGTTCGGTAATGTTGCCTTCCTTGTCCATATCCAACATCACAATTCCGTTTGCAATTTTCGTCGTCTCGCCAGTTGTCATCGTAATTCTCCTTATTACGTTGCCAATCCAAGGGGTAGGACTGCACGTGAACAAGGGAATACGAAGTGGCTAAAGGCCGCTCCAACATTCACGCTTGTTCGTAGTACAGAGGCGACCAAGCGAGAATGCTAGGTCGGTAAACAATTCCTCACCTAAACGCGGGTAAGGTACGCTACAGGGTCTCAGTCACAAAATGCTGCATTGTGAGGAGACGCAAGTAAACTTGTCCGCCGATCCTTACTGCTTATTCTTTACCGGCATCCAAACGGCTTTAATGCCGTCCCCGACGTCTTCCCAATCCGCCTTCAATACTTCCACTCGGAGAAACGGATTGCCGGTGCGGATAGAACTCTTCAATGCTTCTTTTTCGGAACTGATCGGCACGCCGATCGATGTAACCGTTCCGTCTGGCGAAACCTGTCCTTCATAGAAGGCGGCATTGACATTGACCGCTGCCTCCGAAGCGCTCCGTCCCTTGCGCTTCTTTCTTTCCTTGACTACGACTGGTTGGGCAGTTGCCTGAGCGGTGCTCATTGTGCCGACTCTCCTCCATCATCAAATTGCGGTGCCTTCGCTTCCCCGTGAATCTGAGTCGCGGTGTACTCGGCTATGTACAGGCCGGTGGGGTTCTTCACAGTGCGTTCCGTCACCGCCAGACGAATCTTGTACGCTTCTACAACCTCGTCCACGTTCTCCGTTTTGCCGGACATATGGTGGAGCGTCCGGACACCAAAGGCGGTATAGACGAGCGGGTCTTGCTTGCTGACCTCGATGCTGCTGATCTTGGACTCCGACCGCGCTTGTTGATCCTGCAACTTGCCTACCGCATCGTTGGTCTGCATTTGCAAGACAGCCTCTCGGCGCAGATTGCTGGTCATCATATTCAATGCGTCAGCCCAGTTCTTCGGCAGCGTGTGCTGGTCATAATTCAGGTAATGATCAAGAAACGTTCGAACGTAGGCCTCTTTCTCGAAAGGTGTCGGAGCTTCGGCGGCCACAACACTCTCGAGTACGCTCGGTGTGACCATGGCCCGTGCTGTACCTTTGGGGCCAACTACTTCTGCCTCGCCGTTCGGCGACACTTTGATCACCGTGGGCGGCTGCATCCTGATCATGATGAACCCCAGCACGGCAACCAGAGCTACGATGCCGGCGATGATTGCAAAAAGGATGGCGCGATTTGAAAACGCCCGCAAGGCGCCATCGGCTTCGTAGAATTTAGGTGACTCATCGGAAGTAACAGTAGTATTCATTCGGCGTAATCCTGTGTGACTCAAACCGCTGGTTTACCTGCTTTGCCTGTTCCTATTTCGCCTAGTAAGTCTATACCACTGCTGAAGGCCTCGCTAATAGTTATTTGCATCAACGTCCAGATATTAAGTTGACGGTGCAGGGGTCGGCGGCGGCGGCATCCTTCCACCACCCGATCCAGAGGCTTGCCCTCCACTGCGAGCCATTGCCATTGCTTCCATGCGTTCCGCCCGGGCTTCCCCGCGCTGGGCGCGTGCTTCTGATTGGGCGCCCTTCATATGTGTGTCGACTGCTTTAGCTCCGCCTGAGACCATGCTTGCGGCTTTAGCAGCTACACCGAGAACCGCGCCTCCGACAAACGAAAACTGACCGGAGACAAGGGCGTGCGCTGTAAACGGGATGGTGATAAGGCAAACGCCCAGTGCAACGGCTGATTCTATGACGAAGATTGTCCCTGACATCTGGGCGTTCGTTGCGTTAGGGTTTGCAAGATTCGAGGCGGTGGTCATATTTAATGCCGTCATGAGCGATCCGAGGATGGCGTACAGAACCGGCCATAACAGCCATTCACCGACCTTGCTCAGATATGCGGTCGCGTACTTTCCAAGCCCCGCACTTGGAAGAAGCGCAATAATGATGGGCCCAATTCCCCATAGAATCGCTCCCCAAAAGGTATACCAGAGACAGAAAAACGCGTAAGCGGCGGCCTCAGCAAAAGCGCAAAGAGCCGTGAGCACAGTTAAAAGCACCTGGCCCGTTGCATTGTTGAACCACTGCATGAGTGAACCGTTGCCAGTGTTCGAATAGTACGTGTTGAGCGACTGTTGGAACGCGTCAAACACGTCCTGGGTAGTGGAGGAGGTCCCCGCGATGTTTTGCGTGACGGTCAACATGTCGGTGATCATTGTCGAGAAGAGGCTGGTCCAATTGGAGATGATGTAGGCGGCAATGACGTACTTGAGAAACGTGACAGAAAGGGCACGAACATTGCCCCCATCCACGAATGCCGCATAGACGCCAATTAGGGCAGTCACCGCGACAAGGGCGATAGAGAGACTTTCAATTTGCGAGCCTAGCGCCGTGATGCTACTGCTCGACAGAATGGTCGACATGCCATTCTGGTACGAAACAAAATTGGTGTAGGTCGGTCCAGCCTGAAACATCATCATATCTGCGTACTCCGAAGCGGGCGCATCAGTGCGTGGTGGAGCCCTTTACACTGTTGGCATTGCTGTTACTTTGAGAGCCGAGTGTTCCAGTGAAAGCGCTCAAGGTGTTGGATTGACCAGAAGATCCCAGTTTGTACATCGCACTTTCCGTGGCAAGTTGTCCTGCTTTTACGCGAAGCAGGTCCGCTTCACCAAGTTGACTGTAGGCATTCGCTTGCACAAGCCACGCGTCTGCCTGGACCGTCAAGATCGGCGCGGTTCCAGATGCGGCCGAACTCGCCTGTGAGAGGAGCTGCTGGACCATATTTAGTTCTTGCGTAGACACCGCATCCATCTGAATGGAGCGCTTCATGGCATCCTGGGCAAGAGCATCGTTCATGTCCACAATCGTCTGAATTTGCACAGGAATATTGGTGGTCGTGTTGGTACCATAGGTTACCGTGTAATACCCCGGCACAGCCGATGTCTGGTTTGGGTCCCCCGACAATAGGGCTGTCTCAAATGCCTGATTGAGCGCATTTTGGGAGCTACTGCGAGCAACCTGTACAGTAGACGCGCCGGAACTGGCCTGAGTTTGGAACCCTGACGCCAGCTGTTGAGACTGTTGCAGTTGACCTTGGGGGTACACAGTATTCTGAGTGTACGAATTCATGGTGGACGTCTGCAGGTCGATATCAGCGAGAGGCACGCCGAGACTGGACTGCATCATGCTATTCAGCTGCTCGACATAAGGAATAAGCAGGCTGATGTCGAACTGGGCGTGCGCCGCAGTCGGTGAACATAGAGCTACAAACACCGCAGCGCCGGCGATCCAAGCGGACCTGCGAGTGGCGGGATGCGTTGAAAATGCCTTGAGTCTATCCTTGAGCGACATAGATTCCTCCTTCTTACTGCGCGGGTTGTGTGGAAGTGGTTTTGTTTGCGTTTCCATTGCTACCAAAACCCCAACCTAAATAGCTGTTCGCCGGGATCGAATTCACCATCTGTTGCTTGACCTGGCCGGTTTGGTTTGCAAGTTGAATGGCCTCTAATCGAAGGTTGGCCGCCAACAATTTGTGGTGCAGAGCAATCGACTGCAACTCCAGCGCCTTTCCCTGGAGGGAGAGGTGCTCAGCATTCCCTGGCGCAACCGAGGCCGCAGAATCTTCGACCGAGTGTGCCTGCGAGACTAGAGCGTTGGCTGTCCAGTCAGTAGCCGACGTAAGGGAGAAGACATCCAACGCCTGTGCATCCGACATATCGGTTACCGTTTGCATAAACTGTGTGCCGGATTTGGCCGTAGTCGGAGCACCATATGTGGTCTGATAAGCCGCCTGCATTTGGGACGGCTGCATACTAGAGCCACCGCGGGTTGCGGACTCCAATTGGCTCGAACTGGCCATGGTGGCGCTGTTTGTTTGCAGCCCCATCACCTGTGTCATCCAGGGGCGATATGTAGTTCTCGTCGTCAAGATCGAATTCCACGCCTGGTTGATCATGTTTTGCGGATAGATTGAGTTCGTCAGAAACTGGGACTGCTGCTGGGACGTACCGTCGATGTTCGAGCTGGACCCCCCTAGCGAGGTCACGGTGGTGAAACAATCCGTGAACGCACTAAAGATGTCGGCCCATGCCGGCTTTGCTGGCCACGCCAGCATCAAGACGACAAGCGGTGCGGCTGCGAAGGCGACACGCCGAAGGAAAGTGTTTTTATTGTGGGATGAATTCATGCATGGGCCTCCATTACCTGTGTGTTCTGGAAAATAGCTGGATTGGACTGATACACCGCTCCTGAAATCTCCTCAGGCAGTTCCGGAAGTGCCGAAATGCCGTTGGGGTACTCTTCCGCCAAGGAGTACAGGTACTCGAACATGGACTGATCCGGATGTGTCCGATGCCAGTAGTCGCGATAGGTCTTCTCTCGGGGCATGGTCGTCATGGTCCAGTACTCGAACGGCGTGATGCGTACGTACACGGTCTGCGTCGTTTCCGGATTGTCGCCAACCGCAAGTACAAACTGGCTCTGCTTGCCCTTTTCCGTCATGCCAATGCCTTTAACCGCGTTGACCTGAATCGGATTGAAGTGCATGAAGTGTTCGAGAACCTTTGTGTTGCCCTTCTGGCGACCAATCCAGCGCGTAGCGGTGGTAGACAGGATTGCAGCACCGATGGGTTTCGGTCTATCCGGTGTTCCAGTGAAATCTTCTACGGACTGCGAAACGCCCCATACGCAGGCATTGCGCTTACGAGCCGTGCGGAAGAGCTGTTCAACCGTCACTGACAAATCCTTCGAATCGAGCAACGACCAGCATTCATCGAGGATTACGATCGAGCGGCGCCCCGCCTCGCCGGCGGCGCGGTTCGTCGTGGCATAAGCGATCAGCAGGCTCATCGCGGTCTCGAGGCGAGGATCGTCTTTAAGCTGCTCAACATTGAAGTACAACCACGACGCCGTCATAGGCACAGTGGTGCATCGATCAAAGAGGTTGGCATACATTCCCTGCCCGACCCACGAGCCCAACTTGAAAGCGGCGACATGAGCCAACTCTTCAATGGCGGGAAACCCACGGTGTTGGTACGTCTGGAGTTCATCCCTGAGATCACTAAACAGCGGAGTCTTCGATCCGGAGCGCTTCGACCCGATGCGCTCGTACGTCGACTTGATCGTCGCATCAAGCAGCCCATCAAGAATGTCTGCATCGAATTCGCCGCCAGATCCGAGCATGTAGCGGGTAAGCGTTTTCAGGAAGGCCACATGGTCTTTGGAGGGCGTCGTCTGTCCGGGTTCCAGATCAAAGGGGTTGATCGTGAACTTGGAGTCAAGGGACATCTTGAGCATCTGGCCGCCCATCAATTCAACGGCGGTCTTATAGGAATCACCTCTTTCGAGGATGGAAACCTTGGTGTCACGTCGCGCACAGGTGAGGAGCAGTTTGCCAATGAGCACACTCTTGCCCGAGCCGGAGTTTGCGCAGATCAGGGCATTTGCATTCTCAAGTCCGGCGTCAAATGGCGAATACGGGAGGAGATCGCGGTAAGGTGTATGCCAAAGAGTGAGCGGATCGCGCTCCATCCCTTTCCACGGCATCTCGAGCGGCACAAGGTCCGCAGCATGTTCGCTGAGTATATCAATGTCACGCCGATCGACCTGCGCCAGGCCCGGCAATGCGTTAAAGAAGAGACGACGTTTCGCCAGCGTCTCAGCAAGCGCATTCGCTCCATTTCTCCGGGCGATCACCTGCAGAAGCTGCTGCCGCCGGCTGGCGAGCTGGCGCTCTGCCGCTTCATATTCTTTTGAACACGTCGCGGCTTTCGAGGTGCGATAGGTAATTGTGAACGAAGTCTGGGTCGTCTTGCACGACCCGGAGATCAGGCGCTCCTGGATATCCAAAAGCTCTTGCGCTTGAACGGCCGCACTGACATCAACCCTATGGTTGCCGTCCTTATCCATCTGCGCCGCCTGCATCTTCTTAAAACGGCTCTTGTACTTCTCAATTACCTTCTGCTGGTTCGGCACCAAGATGTGAACGGAGATGGCGAGAGGAACTCCTAGAGTCAACAACTCACGGATTATTCCCGGAACGGTAGCTTCGGGAGGAACTTTCATAGTCACACAGCCCGACAGAAACCCGTTGATGTTGAGGTACTCTTCCTTCTCGTCGAGCAGAGATACGCTTGCCAATTGCTCCCGCGCCGTGAGAGGGCGAAACTCTTTGTGATTCGGCGGGCGGTACGTTCGCCTGGTCAGGGGATCGGGGCTCAGTGCGCGACTGATTTCCGCAAACAAGTCGCACTCGGTCATCCGCATCGGAGCTAACCCCGCCGTCTTTAGAGATGACTCAATACCGCGAAGATAGCTCTCAAACTGAGTGACAATGTCCAGGTGCTTCTTTTTGCTGATCTGTTTCTGTGCCTCGAGCGAAAGCGGGTTCGTGGTCTGTTTGAATATCCCAACGAACCCGTCCAGAACTCTTTTGACGATGTTTCCCTCTGGCTCCGCTTCTTCCTTTGACTCTGCTTTTCGTGCTTTGGGCTGGCCGTGATTACCTTCCAGTGCGCCTGCTGCTGTGCGGTTCAGCCGCTCATTGAGAGCCGGATCCCAAATGAAGTACACCGCCGCAAGGCGAGTCAGAAATGCTCCGTCCTCTTCTTCTTTCCGCCATGCCTCCATCCGGATGGTATCCATCCGGCGAGCAATCTCGGATTCTGTGCGTTGAAGGGCCTCGTACCGGTCGATGAGGCCGTTGGTGTTCTCAACCACCTCATAGCGAAACTGCACCCGCATGCTCTCTTCGGGGATGGCGCGAAGCAGGGCCTCGATCCTGGCATGCATTTCATTCATGGCCGGATCGTCCCCAAAGTACGTCAGAGAACCGCCCAGCTGATAGCCCGCGACATAGCACCCGTCGGTACGCACCATGATTCCATCGCTAGGAACCAGTGCCCCTGGCACAAAGGCGCGTATAGGAAGCAAAGAATACAGTCCCGGCACGACAAGCGAGCGTTTGAATTGCTCGGTTGTAATTGGCATTGATCAGTCCTCCTCGTCGTACAGGTATTCAGCGGGAAATTCTTCGTCGCGCTCGCACGCCGAATAGGCCCGCGGCTGCGTAAACCAAGCGATTAAATCCTTCATGTAACCGCGCGGCTTCCCGTATTTGAAAATCGATAGTGAGGGCACCCCAAGAACCAGAACGATGAGCATCAAAGCCCAGTTCATGGGAATAAAGAAGAGATAGCGATCAGCAAAGAAGAGCTGACCGCCAAGGAGGGCCGCCACGCAGACAACGCCGACAACCATCATGTCCTCGATTTCAAGGCCCATGAAGTAGACCGGATTGGACAGGTTGCGTGATACCGGTGAAACATGTAGTGCCATTTCTTAACTCCCTATTGCCGTCCCTTGCGCGACAAAATATTCAATCAGCCGCAAGATCGCGGAAACCGATAAGCACATGATCGCCGTACTAAAGTGCTTAACTGGTTTCAGATCTGTTTTTAGAGTGGTGAGTTCCTCAAACGAACACCCGGCACGCACCACCTCGATGCCTGCATAAACGGGTAAGATCACATTCGCAACCCAATTTGTCACGTTCAGGAGCGTGTTCGAGTATGTATCTCCACCCGCAGTTGTGGTGGGAGCGTTCGCGACAAAATATTCAGCCAAGCGCGTGAGGCCAGAGATCGAGACTGCTACCAAACAACCGCTTACAGTCCGCTCGATGCTCTCGCCCTTGGAGTACTTATAGACTCCAGCGGCCAGGAACAAGCCAGCCAGAATCGGCATGATGACATTGCCGAGCCAGTTCACCAGTAACAGAATCGCCGCTGCCGGATCAGTCACACTCGACATTGCCCGACTCCTTATCCGCGCCGGAAAAGGCATCCGTGAGGCGACCGCTCTTTTCCCATATAGACTGTCCAATCAGCGACAAGCAATAGAGAACAGAGCCCATATTAAAAAGCACAAAGCCCACTCGCAGCGCGATAAGGCCTACCCGAAATCGCGCCATGATTGCGATCCCCAGCCCTACAGCAACGAGAAGAGCTATGAAAAGAGCGATCTGTCGAACCTTGTAAAGCTTCGGTGGTTCTACCATGTAATAGTTCCATTTCCGCCTGTCACCCATCCCGAAACGAGTGTCCAAAGACCGGTGAAACTAAGGAAGGCGAGCCCCGCAATAGCGACCGTTCCCCAAGGCTTTGATCGTTGGAAGCTGATTGCCGCCCCAATAAAGCACAGGACCGCAATATACGGGCTGATGGTCATGGCGAGATAGTTGAACATGCCATCTAACATGTCGGCAGTTGAGAACGCCACGGTGGCACTGGTACTGGCGGTCGTGCAATTTGTCTTAACGTAGGTCCACAACGCTCGCGAACCGAGCACAAAGATCGCCGAAATGATCGACGGAAGGGGCGTACTACCTTCGGCAGTGTCAAGAATCGCCTTAAAGCAAAGGGCCGCCGCCATCACTGGCACAATTCTTCCGACCAGTATGTTGTTTACGAAGCTGGTGATTCCAGTCGTAATGTTTCCACCCACTGTGCCGAACGTTCCCGATGACGAGGTGGTGAACGTAGCGGCAGGAATGCCGGAGAACAGTGCAGGAATGGTCGTGGAGAACACAGCGGGTAAAGTGAGCAGGAGGGCGCCCCAAAACAACCACTTAAAGAAACTCCCTCCCGCGTCGTAGTTGGCCCCTCCCTCCGAACGCAGTCGCACTCCCGCAAGCACGAAGGCTGCGAGGGCGGCGACTGGAAGGAGATTCACCAGCATGCCGGCGATCTGCGCAACAAAACCCGGCAAGGAGCTCATTTAGACGACATTCCTCACAAGGTGCTGCAGCGCCGCAACTGTCGTCGGGTCTGTGAAGATACGGGGAATCTGGTGGAGACCACTGCCAACTCCAGCCGTGCCCTGCGCGATGAAGTACTCAATCAGTCGCGTGACGGCCGAGACAGCAAGGAAGATGCCGCCACCAACGACGCTGGACATGTGCGGCCGGCCAGCTTGGTATTTGAACGCGGCAGAGACAAAGCATCCGGCGGCAATCACCGGGCAGATTACGTTGCACACCCAGTTGACTACATTGAGAACCGCACCCTCAACCTGGGTAGCCTGCTGGCCTTGAACCGCTTTGCCGACCGCTGGCGCCGTGCCTAGATTTTGTGCAATACCGGCAATCGGGAACGACAGCAGCGTAAAGAGAGAGACAATCGCTACGAGCTTTCCGTAACGAACCTTCATGCGCGAGAGAAGCGACATCATGTTTTTAACACCCTCCGTAAATTATTAAAATTGGAAGTAGATGGCGATCTACACTATTGCGACAGAGTTAAGTGACACAAAGTCACCAGCAAACACTACGAAATCATGTGCGATCCTGCCGCGACTCTGTAACAATTCGCGGCAGGCTGACTCTAATGTCCCGCAGTCTGCCCGCCGGACGTGTTTTGGATATGTCCAGCGTTGTTTGCAGAAGGAAGTGGTTGTGATGAATCATGCGGCAGTGCTGGCTTCGTGAACACCATATAAAACTCGGTGCCCGCCGCCAGAGTGACGATGACCTTCTGATTTGCCAACATCTGCCTGATCTGCGTATCGGAGGTCTGCCCCATGTTCTGGGCGAGCTGAGCCCTCATCAGATCGGATTCACTAAGTGCGGAGGAATTGTTATTTCCGAGAGCCATCGCCGTGGTTTGGCCGATGCCAGACATCGTGGCTACAAACATTGCCAGCGCCCGGTTGTTCCCAGTTACCTTACCCTTGAGCGCTCGCAAGTTGGTATCGACTGCCACCGCTTTTATAGGCACCGAGGCGCCGTTTGGTAGATCCACACTTTCAAATGTGATTGCCATATTTCCATGGATATCGGCAGTCTCAATACGTCCGATAGCCCGGCTTCCAGCAGGCAGAACGATCTGACCGTCGCGCTCGTAGTTATATTCAATAACCGCGGTAACTGGCGCCGATATTGCCGTGCTTGCCGATGCTTCCAGGCGCGCAGCCACATGAAAGCCAGTCTCTAGGCCAAAGTTTGTGATCGGCGGCCCGAGATACGAGGCAGCTTCGGTGGTGGCTTGCTGCACACTCTTTCGCGCGAAAAGGATGCGTGGCTTGGTGACCTCCTCGTCCCACTTGTGCATTGCTTCACTGTAAGAGGCCCCTGTTTGGTATTGCGCTCCAGGTTGCGCGTTCGGAGGTTGACCAGACCCCGCCGTCGTACCGTTATATGGCGGTGCATGGAAGGGCTCAATGGTTCCCAGGGCCTTTGGAGAACCATTGATCTCCTTTGCCGCTCGAACCGCGTAACCGGCAACGCCAGAGGGAGATTTTCCAGGGTTGGGCGCCGAGTTCCCTGCCGCAGACACTTTTGCGGCTTTGGCAGCATCCTCGTCGGCGTGGCGTTTCTGCGCCTCAAGAGCATTCTTCGTGTTGAGAACATCGGCAGGCGAGATGTTGTCGACATCGGTGTCTGTCTGTTGGCGAACAGTGTTCGTATCGGAAGGCATCACATCCGTGTTACTAGGAGAGTTCTGCTGTACCGCCGCCGCTGCTGCCTTCGACTGCCGGGTTGACTGCTTAGCTTTTGGGTCCATTTTGTGGCTGAATACAACCACAACGGCGACGAGGGCGACCAGCATTGTCGCGCCAAGAAAGATCAATTTCTCCATTCCTGCAGGAACATGACTCTTCTTCGCCGGCGGCGTGTACAGTTTGGCTTCCGTTTCGGGAGAAATGATTTGCGGTTCTTCTTGTGTCGTCTGGTTCATTGGTCTCTCCCTACTAGAAGCCTGGCGCGACAAACGGAAGTGGAATCATTACGGGGTGATCAACGGCATCAGCGGTTGCGAGCTGCAATAGCAGCGTTTCCTTGCTCTGTTTGAAACCGGGCCGCGAGAACTGCACTACACCGTCCAATCGCTCGCCCGGAGCCAACTTCACGACGTCTTGGCGAAGATCTTGAATAGAAACCGGCTGGGAGAGAATGCCCTTTTTGCTGGGCTTCTTTTGAACTGGATTTCCGAGTTGAACCTGTGGGGTCAGAACCTGCACCCACTTTGGGCTGACGTTCAGAACGGAGTACGAAACCATCATTGTGTCGCCAACCTGCACGACGCGCCCGAGCGAGGCCGCAATAGTTCGGGTCGCATTTACATTTGCCTTGTCCATCTTCACCAAGTCGTCGGCGGTGATCCAGAAGGGGGTTGCAATTTCTGCTTCAGCCGCAAAAGCCGAATCGATCACCGAAACGGGCTTCAAAGTGTGCGCGGTCGTTGCAGTGGAGCGCACCGGGTAGGTCGTGACAGAGGGCGTCAGAGGGGCAGTGCTCACAGGAAAAGCCGGGGCAACGCCGGTCTCCAACGGCGTTGCAAAAGCCAATAAGTTCCTCGCGGGCGTGTAGTCGAGGACAAAATCGACATCGTATGAGGAAGATGTGCCCGAAGAAATCAATTTCAAGCTGACGGTCTCACCGCTAGCAAGGGCCACCAGCAGATTACTCCCGGCAGCGTCATGGGTCGTTGGACTCACGAAGACCAGCTTCGGCTCAGC
>VFSW01005647.1_pt1 | contig 18475 bp, 17 predicted proteins | sample 5358111 | NCBI WGS metagenome assembly VFSW01 (sample SAMN11554181, study PRJNA540505) | mine drainage metagenome | isolation source: sediment from site ElyBrook_90M | place: USA: Ely Copper Mine, Vershire, VT | collected 2017 | reverse complement strand
GCGCCCCCTGGGATTCGAACCCAGAACCTGCGGATTAAGAGTCCGTTGCTCTGCCGTTGAGCTAGAAGCGCTTGGGGTAATTTATTTTACCGTAGGTTGTAAGCTTTCCTGCCTTTGCTCGATCGAATGAAGCAGCTGATAGCTCAATAGGGATTCACAAAGGAAAGCCCCGCAAGGTTCAGTCGCAAATTGCAACCTTCATTGCGGGGCTTGAATGGGGTGACCGAGGGGACTTGAACCCCCGACCTCCAGGGCCACAACCTGGCGCTCTAACCGGGCTGAGCTACGGCCACCAAGGACTTAGAAGTCTAATTGCCTTTGAATCTGTATCTGACCATTATGGACAAGAAGGGATTGGCGATTAATGGTGCTGACTATCATTTAAGTGTTGATAAACGCCCCTGTAGCTCAGCGGATAGAGCAACTGACTTCTAATCAGCAGGTCGCAAGTTCGAGTCTTGCCGGGGGCGCAACATCCTTCCTCATCAGAGGAGTAGAAGTTTTCTGATCATCCCATGGATGGCGCTTCGTGCCACATTTATGTCACGCTTTAGAGATGATGCATGGAATTATTACAGAATTAGGTCATTATATGCGGCGCGTTCGCCTAGATGCAGGACAAAATCAAGCTGCTGGGCGTTGGCAGGTGTCCAAAACTGTTTCAATTTCCATAGGTTTCCATGCGGGACCTTCCAGTTCATAGGATCAGCAATTTTTGATAGACCCATCTGGTGGGATAAACGCTTTGGACAAAGTGATTATCTGGTTCTTGGCAAATTGTAATTTATCGGAGCGGACGTAGCAAAAGTTGTCCTGTAAATGTATTCGAAATTGCATTCACGCTGAGGTTGATTTGACCGTAATATGCGAATCCGGTTCGTGAAACTGCTCTAAATCTGATGCCGTAAGGCGTGTATGAGGTAACCGAGCCAACGATCTGAATATGATTCGTTAAGGTTAATTCTGTCATGGACGCTCTGATTGCGAGTGAACCGTCGGGCATCGGAACACCATCGATTGCGATGTGAACTTGGGGAAGGATTGTGCGGTCGGTGAAAAACACCACCGAAAGTGCTCCTTGGAAGTTGGGCTGACCGACAACAACTCGGCCTCCAATACTGTATCGAAGAGTGTTCGTCTTGGCTGAGAAATGAGTTTTATGGGTGATCGAGTGAGTTGGTGTTTTCGACGCAGACAATGACGTCAACTGCTGATGTTTAGTCGTTGCAGTCAAGGAAGCAGCCGAAATTAACGAGATAGCAGCAACCACTGTGATTACTGTAATTTTCGGACGAAGAGCCAAGGAGTCTCCTTCGTTACTCTTTTCGGTAATAGCTATATCGGATTAAATTCACATAAACTTTATGTCTCATGTTACGTGTTTGAAACTTAATGCTGGCTAAAAACGCAGATAATTTTCGGTAGTCATTCATAACGGGGGGATACCTCCGGTAAAAGCACCATGATTGGTGATGGCGCTAAGGTGAATCTGTGGAAGTTTCGATCTCGTCAGTTTCAGAGATAATTGATAGGGCTAAAGATGCGCTAGCGTCGATAGCCTCATCCAAGGTGCCGGTTCGAGTTGAAGGTTTTGTAACTTACAATCAAACGACGGCCAATAGCCCGCATCTTTATTTCAGTTTGTGTCAATACCCTCAACGCGACGTCATACAAGGTAAACCCCTAGCGAAGCTAGATGCCGTTATATTTGCAACACAGTTGAGACAAATTCGGGCTGCATTGACCGGAGTTGGAATGAAGCTCGCGCCAGAGTTGCGCGCAGTCTTTCTTGGATATCTTGACGTCTATAAGGCGGGCGGCAAATTGCAGTTCATTGTGACTGCGGTTGATGTCGAGCGAACTCGCACCATGGCTGATGAGTCAAAGGACTTGGTTCGACGAAAGTTAAAGGCCGAAGGCATCTTTGATCGTAATCGTCAACTGAAGTCTCCACTCGTACCACTCCGAATAGCTCTGATTACATCCCGGGGTTCTGCTGCAGAGAGCGACTTTATGACTCGCTTGAATTCGCGTGAATATCGATTTTCGGTAACTCCGTTTTACGTAAATACGTCCGGGCAGAATGTGGCCTTCTCTATACCCGACGCAATCGATTCGGTGAATGCACTCTCTGATCGGTTTGATGTCGTCGTGCTAGCTCGAGGCGGTGGAGATTTCGTTGATCTCGCGAATTTTTCTCTGGAAGGGCCAACTCGCGCAGTCGCAATGTGCAAAGTTCCTGTTTGGGCGGCTATCGGCCACTCGACCGACGATGTATTGGTCAACGAGGTTGCGTCAAAGGTTTTAGGTAATCCCAACGACGCTGCATCGCAACTGAATGAAGTGGTTGACAATTTCTTGGGTCGAGTTGCTCAGCTCAGATTATCGATGGCCGATGTAGCTCGCAAAGAGATGACGATTGCGAATAGCAATGTAGCAAGGTTGAAAGCAGCACTCTTTGGACTGAGTAACGGTTCTCTCGCCCGTTACGGCTCGGATGTTAGTGTTCTGAACAGGGGTTTAGAGTTGCGCGTCGAGGTAGCACTCTCCTCATTTAGATCTCTCATCGAAGCACGTACGGCGCGGCTCTACGATATCTCCGCCGCCCGAATAGTTCAAAGTGGACAGGTGGTCGATGCGAGAAGATCTGCCTTCGATGGGTTGGATTTATCGGAGATATTCGAGCTTCGACGAGATCAAGTGCAGAGGATGAACGCTCAACTTAAATTAAGTGCCTCTCTGGTTTTAGAGCGATCGAGCGAAGAGGTGCGAACGGCGAGCGAAGTCGTGAAGGCTTATGACCCGACGAATGTACTGCGACGGGGATACGCCATAGTAAGGAAGGGCGGATCGCTTGTCGAAGCTGAAACTGAGATCAGCAGCGGTGACGTCATTGAGGTCGAGTTTCTGTCGAAGAGTGCGCTTGCTACAATTGATCGGGTCGATCAATTGGTGAGCGAAGACGATATCGTTGAGGGGATTTAGTCGTGGATAATTTGAATGAGGTATCTTTCGAAGCTGCCATTGCAGAGGTTGAGCAGATTCTCTCTCGCATATCCTCATCTAAGTCGCTGGATAACCTAATTGACGATGTCAAGCGCGCCAAGGAGCTGCTTCAATACTGCGAATCAAAGGTGAAGTCGACAGAATCGGTGATCGCTGATCTATTACGCGATGAGAGCGTGGATACGGACTCCTAGTTCGTCTTTGAGGCGAGTTGCGCTTCAAGACGAAATGTCACGAATCCAAGCGAGGATCGCGGTTTTCCGCATTGTCACCACAGTAAAGCGGTAGAGACGGAAACTTTGTTGCCCTGAATCCGTAGCTTTCAGGCTAAATTGTCTATGTCAAATGATGCCCCCGTAGCTCAGGGGATAGAGCAGTGGTTTCCTAAACCATGTGCGCAGGTCCGAATCCTGCCGGGGGCACCAATTCCAAGTGTAAGTCCGTGATTTAGAAGTTGCTGCGAACCTCATAGTCCAATGCTCCGCTCCGTGCGTGAATGAGGATTGACGCAGGTGGATTCTTTGCATTGTTCGATATGGCTTCGGATTTTGCTCATAGGAGCGCGACGAAAGCTGCGGCAAGTACACGTTCACTTTGTATTTACCACGGAACTGTAGGATCACACCTCTGTCAATTGGACGATCTTGTTCGATTGGTAAATTTTGGAGAGGCTGAGCGTGGATGAGCATAGGGCGTCACTCAAAGAAGTGGCGGTCAATTGGTCAAAAATTGGAATAACTGGTTTTGGCGGACCCCCGACTCATATCCGACTCTTGCGTGAACTTTGCGTTATTGAAAATGATTGGATCGATGCGGAGCACTTTGAAGATGCTGTTGCAACATGCAACCTTCTCCCTGGACCTGCCTCAACGCAACTCGCTATCTACTCGGCTTGGAAAGTCCGAGGTACCTTAGGTGCGCTATTGGGCGGTTTTTTATTCATTACACCGGGACTAATCCTTATTTTGATACTGGCATCGGTCTTTATCTCACGATCAACTCCGAAGATCATTTTGGCAATTGGAGAAGGTGCTGGCACAACGGTAGCTGCCATCGCGGCACAGGCGGCGACTAATCTCTTGCCGTCTAGCTGGCAAAGGAAATGCAACTTGTATCGGTGGGTGTTTTACGCTAGCGCCGGCGCAATTGGAGCCATATTTACGGGTCCATTTCTCGTACTTATCTTATTGAGCTGCGGGTTTATAGAGCTTCTGTGGCGAAGGCGTGTTGATTCTGGAAGCCATAAAAGTTTTGTTGCCTTTTTTCTGAATACCGTGCCGCTTTCAATCTCGTCGGTACTCGTGAGCGTGGCTTGGGTTGCTCTCAAAGTCGGTGGCCTTTCATACGGTGGCGGATTCGTAATCGTTCCACTCATGCGGGGTGATGCTGTCTCTACGTACCATTGGATGAGCAGTCAAATGTTTCTTAGCGCGGTCGCGTTGGGTCAGATCACTCCGGGTCCGGTCGTTCAGACGGTAGCTGTAGTAGGTTACTCTGCCGCCGGCGTTGCTGGTGGTTTGATTGCAGCATTGGTCGCCTTTACCCCCTCCTTTATATTTGTAATTTTCGGGGCACCTCACTTTGCCCGTATACGTCAAAACATCTCGGTTCGATATTTTTTAGACGGAGCGGGGCCAGCGGCGATTGGTGCGGTCCTGGGTGCCGCTATCCCCTTAGCGATCTCCTTGACCCATCTTTGGCAATTTTCCCTACTCTTGGTCGCTGCAGTCGCACTTATCCGCTTTAAAGTCAGTGTGGTTATCGTAATTTTGAGTGCCGGAACTATATCTGGCATCCTTTTCCACTTAGGTGTAATCAACCTGTGACCGCAAAACACTTTGCATTTGAGTGTTGGTGTCCATTTTGCTTGATAGTTGCTGATAGAAGAATCAGTTGCTATTGGTCGAACTATTTTGGACCGAGATTCAGTAGTTACCATTTGATAAGTTGGACCAATGGTAGACGAAAGATCGCAGGATGACGAGGCGCGTTATTGGATCGAGAGAATCTCTAATATTCGTCAATATGTTGCCCGGGATGCCTCAAGGGCTCCGCATAAGCCTCTACTGCTTCTCTATCTGCTAGGGAGGTTTCGCAGAAGTGGTTCAACGTCGGTAACTTTTATCGAGGTGGAGCCAGTTCTGAGAAAGCTTCTGGTCGACTTCGGCCCGGCGAACCCGAGGCCTCGGCCGGAGTTTCCCTTTGCTCGACTCGAAAACGATGGCCTATGGACGGTTAGAGGTCCAAATGGAGAACCTAATCCCGGTGATAATGCCGTCAAGTTGCGTCAAGGTGGCTACGTCGGTGAGCTATCTTCTGAGTTAGTGCAGGCTCTCACTAACTCGAGCGACTTAGTTGATACACTCGCAAATTACCTTTTGTATCGGGAATTTCCTGAGTCTGTCCACTCCCTTATCGCGGCTTCGGTGGGTCTCGTCTTCGATAGTACGATCCTCTACGATAATTACGATAGCTACGAAATCGTTAATCGACGGAAGCGTCCCCCAGGCTTTAGAGAGCTGGTTTTGGACTTTTTCGATGGTCAATGTGCATTCTGCGGTTTTTATGGGCGGCTAGATGGTCAATACGTTGGGGTTGAAGCCGCCCATATTCAATGGTTCGCATATGAGGGCGCGAGTGATTTATCCAACGGAATTGCACTTTGTGCGCTCCATCACGTACTTTTCGACCTTGGAGTTATGGGCATCGATGAAGAACTGGCCATCGACGTCTCAGTGCGGTTTGATTCAGAGAGCAGCGCTGCTCGTTTGGTCGTTCGTGAACTCAAAGGCAAGCCTATTGAAAGGTTTCGCAAAGCGAGCAGTAGGGTTTCGCCAGTAAATATTGCGTGGCACCGCACCCAGGTTTTCAAGAGACCTCGAAGTAAATGAAGTCCATAGCGCGATGGATCCCATTTCGCAAGAGCCTTTCGGACGGCCGGGATGACTTCGTTAGCTAACAATTCGATTTAATTGTTGCGGTCTCTTTGAATGGCAGGCCACCGGGTCCGATCTGGGCAAGGAATCTTATGTTGCCCAATGCCTCAATTTCCCAGAGGATCCTTTCGGTTACCCCTGATGGAATCCCCACAACCAGGGCACCCGTCGGAGAGAGCCATTCTTCAAATTTTGAACGAGAGAGGTTTTCACTTCTGTTGCCAGGCATGTTCTCACCGAAATATCTTGAGTAGCATGGGTAAAACGAATCTTCAGCCCCTTGAGAAGTCGGTTCGGCCTAAAAGTGGCTAGAGACCCCGATCCGACTTTCGACACGTTGAGTTCCAAACCGGTCTATACCACTTCGATACAGTGCTGCTAACGAGCGAAATCCCCTCGGGTTTGACAAGCTTGCAAAGTAAAAGCGGAAGTCCTAATTTTGCGGCTCTCACAACTGATTGAGGCGTACCTCCAACTGCCAATCACAGCGGTAGTTCTGAGTTCATTGTCCTGGGGCGGATGCCCGCAGAATCTAGCGATGCTCGGAACTTCCCCCTCCGGCTCACGCATTCATCCTTTACAACTTGGGTGAATAACAATAGTTTTTCCTCAAAGAGATCTTCAGATTCTGAAAGGTCGCAACCAAAGTGCGGAATGGATTCGATATATACACCACGGGCAGCGGTTATTCCTGCGCGTCCACCCGAAAGAAGATCGAGCGAAGCAAAGTCTTCGTAGGCCTTTACCGGATCTGCTGCCAAAAGTTGGGTAACGGTAGAAGTCAAGCGAATTCTCTCTGCCGCTTCGGCTATTTCAGCGAGTAGCGCCGATGGTGATGATATTGCAAAGTCTTTTCTATGGTGCTCGCCCACACCGAAGGTGTCAATTTCCGCTTGGTCAGCTATCTTTGCCGGATCAATTATTTAGTACAAGCGAGTTTTGGGATTTGCGCTCGATGTACTTGCTACCTCGCCGAATGTCAAGACACCGAATTTATATCTTTGAGTCGATGATGTTATTGATCCACTTGTCTAGTTGAATTGCTACTTCAGGTGTGATTTCATGGCCACCTTGACTTCGATGAGCCTCAAGTTCAGCGCCGGAGTCGTTGTGCAGATAGTCCCAGGTCCTAGTCATGAGGTCAGTTGGCATTACGCTATCGTCAATTCCCTGAGCAACAAATATCCGTTGATGGGCCAGACTATCCTTTTCGGTCGAGAGACCAGCGTCGAACGGGATTGTTCCATAGAGGATCGCAGTTCCAGATAGAGATACCCGCTTATCCAAAGCGACCGCTCCGGCGAAAGCGGCGCCCCCGCTAAAGCCAACCACAGCGATCGGACTTCCATTGGGATTCTTCGAGTCGATGAATTTGTAGAACCATTCAAGGGATTGGCGTAATGATTCGGGAATCGGTCGGCCGATTCCGCGATTTTGGAACCAGGTGTAGCTGCTAGGTCCAAGTTCGATCGGGCCGCGAAGAGAGATGATGCGATACTGCGAACTTATGGACGTGGCCAAGTTCGCCAGCGATGCTTCGTTTGTACCTCTTCCATGCAGCATGACTATTAGTGGAGCCGATGTTTCTTCAACTCCAAAATTTAGAAAATTGTTGTCGTTCATTTAGATCTTTCGTCTAAGTTGTGGCAGGTTCTGCTCTGCTACTTCTCTAATTTGTATGTCGTCATAGAGAGTGAGCCCAAAGTGCAACCTTCGATTACTTTTTCGAACTTCAGCCCCTTTTCTGACGCAATTCCGGCGATGTAGGCGAGTGGTAGAAAGTGATCAGGTGTTGGAACCGCAAGTTGATACGATTCATGGTCCTTTAGATTTCGAAGTTCCTCTGGTCGACCCTCAATGGTTGAAGCTACATCATTATCGAACTCCCACGCCCATTTGAAGCCCTTATCCTCTGCGCTCCACTGAACTTGACGTAGATTATGCACTACGTTCCCTGATGCTAAGACTAAAACATCATCCTCTAGGAGGGGGGCTAGTTTTGCGCCAAGATCGATGTGGTATTCGATGGGCTTACGAGCATCTATGGCTAACTGGACGATTGGCACATCAGCCTCTGGGTACATGTGCGCGAGAACGGACCAGGTTCCGTGGTCGATGCCCCAAGTGGAATCGTCTAATGCCACAACATCAGGCTTTACAATCTCGGCAACTTGACGTGCCAAGTCGGGAAGTCCTTTTGCGGGGTAGTCGAAGTTGAAAAGCTCTTGCGGAAAACCGTAAAAATCATGAATCACCTTTGGACGTTCCATTGAGGTGACCGCTGTTGCATTTATAAACCAATGAGCTGAAATCGCTAGAATCGCACGAGGTTTTCCCAATGTCGTACCAAGATCTCGCCAGGCCTGCGTCCACTTATTGGATTCGAGGGTATTCATTGGACTTCCATGGCCGATAAAAGTTGCTGTTGTTGTCATCTTGTATCTCTCAATCGATTTCTTACTCTTGTGATTATATCTAGCAATTATTCCATATGCAATTATTCCATTTGGTATATTGTTTAGTTGTGACTAACTTTGACACAGAACTCTTTGACAGAATCGGCCTTTTTTTGGAGGCAGCGTCGTATCTCGAAAGAAATTTGTACCAGGGGCTTGAAAGTGCTACCGGCTTGCCCGGACCTTGGTTTGAGACTATGGTTCGCATCTTTAGGTCGCAATTGAGATGCGTAAGGGTGGGGGAGTTGGCTCAACAGGTCACATTCGCCGCGAGTACCTTCAGTCGAATGCTCGATCGAATGGAGGAGGCGGGATTAGTTGAACGAGAGACCGATCCATCAAATAGACGTGCAACGTTGGTAAGGTTGAGTTCAGGTGGAATAGTTCAAATCGAGGAGGCACTTCGCAGCCACGATCCGATCGCTAGGGCCTATTTTTCTTCCAAACTTGAACCTTCAGAGATGGAAATTTTGGAGGGGCTTTGTCGGCGCATTCGAGATCTCAATATCTAATTGAGTTCGTTGTTTCAGCGGAGGTACGGCGATTGCCATTGAAGCGAGGCGCGCGAATACTGTCCGGCTCGGAAAGCGATACTGTGGGCTAAGGCAAGATATTCACTGCTCGTGCGGCAACAATAAGTACCGTAACCATCGAGACGAGAGATTCGGACCCCATCAGAGCCTTTGCAATTTTCGTGAGCGGCATCGTATCCGTTGGGCTAAAGGCGGTCGCATTCGTGAGTGACAGGTAGAGGTAGTCAAAGAAGGACGGGCGCCACTCCGAAGTTCGAAGTTGCTCGATTGACATCTGCGGAAATAAGAAGTCAGGAACTGGTGTAGCACCATCCCTAAGCGCCGTCGCGCGTTTTGCAGGGCCCCCGCGATCAACTTCCCAAAACCAAAGACCAAATACCAAAATGTTTGTTAGCCAGATCGCCGCAGCAGCTTCCACAAGTATCTTTCCCGACAGCGAATTGTTGACTAGAAGTTGCCTTACTAGAAGTGCGACGGAGGCCAAGTTGGAAAGATTAATGAGAAGGATCAATCCCACTGCTAGAGCTCTGATGACAGTGGTTTCTGTGTGATTTCTAAATGGTAATGCGATATTGAGCGGAATCAAAAGGGCGGCTTCAAGGCCAGGGATTAAAAATCGCGGCCCATAGATGAGTTTCGAAGGCAGTACAACGTAAAGGGTGATCGCAATCCCAAGTGCGACCGTCGCGGGCCATCTTGGTTCACTTTTGAGGTGATGGATCAACGGAGTATTCCTCGCTCTCCTTGACGTTTGCGGCAACGGCTTCGAGTATAAACAGTTCAGGTTGCAGTGGTTATCGGTGTCATATACTTAGAAATCGTCACTCTTGCTAAGTTCGGAAATCTTATCGACTATCCAATGTCCGCGATGAGGTATTGAAGGTGCCTTCGATTTGTAAGCGTCTGACCAGTTAAATTAGTCTAGATAGCGGCAGCGGAACATCGGTGTTTGCTGCTGGCAGTCGCTTTGTATGGGCACTAGGGTTTTTGAGATTACTTGAATTTTCAAGAATAATTGCTACTTATTGTGAGATGTGAGAAGCGCTCTTCTGGTAACCTGTCTCCTTAAGTGAAAATGGTACGAGTTAATCCAGTATTGATTCGAATTTGGAACGAAGAGCGGTCGAGCACGTAGAAAGAAAATCTACTAGTAGGCATAAGGAGTTTTGGCGTTAAGACTTGCGTAGTGAAGTTTGTTTCAGTTGATACTTCAATTGCGTGATTCCTATAGGTTTATTTGAAACTTCTAGTAAGTTCTTAATTGAGGTTTCAGATGCAAACCTTAATAGCTTGTCACGACTTGATTCGATGGAGTTTGGTTTAGATTGATCGGAAGTGCGGGTACCAATGTCGCTGTCTATGCGATGGACTGATTCCAAGCAGCTTTTCGGAGTCTCAAAGGATATCTGTGCAACTTTATCTCGCGAAGCAAATGTTGGAAGGGCGTGGTTGTACTGCTACGATCCAGACCGACTCGCCTTTGTGAAGATCGGCTTTGCGACTAAAGACCCCGACTCACCTTTGCTAGCCGATGTCCTCCCATCGTTCTGGCCAATACAAGACTCCAATAACTTTGTAGCGTGTTTACTCGACGAGATGGCGTCTCAGTCAATGCGCTTCGTCGAAGCCACCGAAAGTCCGTTTGTATCGCGGTTTTTAGTGGTGCCGCTTTTATCAACTTCGGATTCAAGTTCACTCTCAGGTGTGTTGATCACGAGTGCGTGCCAAAGTGCATCACTTCAGGAGTTTGGTTCAGTAATAAAACATGTTGGCATCCGGCGCACGGCGCGATTCGTAGAAGGTATTTACACGTCGTTTAAGACGAGTCGCTATCAGGACGGTTTTTCGTACCTCAGTGATGCGCTCCAATCTTTGGTGTTCAATGATGATGACGCAGTTGCATACAGCGATATCGCCCGCATCGCCTCCGCAGTAGTCAGAGGTAATTCGGCACGAATCGTTGTTATAGATAACGTCGAGTTATCGTCGCTTCTCGTAGGGAGTTTTGGGCCATTAGGCGGCGAGGTAGGCAGGCAGCGTAGGTCAACTGAAGGCGTCGCTGGCTTTGTCGCTCTCAACAAACGTCCGCTGCTGATCTTTCATCGAAGTAAAAAACGCTTTTACCCCCTGCTTGAGGGAGTGTTGAATTACCTTGATTCGGTCGTAATTGGTGCGGAATCCATCATTGTTGTTCCTCTGATAGGTCAAAACGATGACGTTGTCGGAGTATTGGGTGTGCTGTCCGAGGTTCCTGAGGTATTCGATTTGATCGACCTAGAGATACTTATGCACTTTGCTAGGTCGGCAACGGTTGCTTTTGAGAGAGCAAAGCTTCGACGGAGCGTAACGCGGAGATTCTTTGAACTCGAGGCGCTCATATCTCTCGTTGATAATGCAAAACTTGATATGACTCCACGTGAGATTGCGAATTTAGTCATCGATGCCCTCGAACTACATGGTGAATTCGCAGGTGCCGAAGTAGCCCTTTCCATGAAGGATGGCGAACTGGTTCACTTGGCTAACGTCGATTTTGGCGAACGCGGTCGCGAGTCAAGAAGGTCGAGTCTTGATAGCGAGAATGTAATTCAAGAGACGATAAAGGAAATGAGGTTATTTGGCGAAGGAGGGTCAACGATCGATTTGAGTGCGAGACCACTCGGTGGATCCAAGGGGCCAACTGCTGACTTTGTCAACGTTCTCGAGAAGCTCCTCAACTTCATAGTCGTAAGTCAGGATCGTCTATATCGGATAGATAGTTTGCTTCGTGCATCAGAGGTTGAAGCAGAGCGATTCCGGGCACTAACTGCAAATCTCCGTGACATGGTAGGGATCATCGATATGGCGGGCACTGTAGAGTATGGCTCTCCGTCGGTAGCAAAGATACTAGAAATCGATGAAGACGAGCTCGTGGGTATAAATCTTTTTAGCTATCTCGATTCCAATGAAGTCGATCTTGTGATTCCGTACTTTGAGAATTTGATAAGCGGCTTTAAAGAGGGCCGTCGAAATCATCTGGGTTCAATTGAAGTCAAAATAGTCTCATCTCGAGGTCGTCCATCGTGGATCTTGCTCAATGTGGAACCTATGGAAGGTCATGATGGTTCAATAGCTGGCTTTGTTTTGTCAGCGACCGATATTTCTGAACGACGGGAACTCGTCGCTCACATTAGGGATTCAGCAGCAAGGGATCCGCTTACGGGACTTGCTAATCGAACATCATTATTGGCTCGAATGCAGGGAGATTTAGCACTCGCCTCATCAACAGATAGCGGTATTGCTCTTATCGTGATTGACGTTGACGAATTTGCCAACGTCAATCACCTGTACGGTGAGGCAATATGTGATGAGATATTGAGTGTTACGGCAGCGAGAATCAGAGCCAAAGCACGCCCCGGAGAAGTTGTTGCGAGAATAGGGGGAGATGAATTTGCGCTATTTTTGCCACGAGTTGATGAAATTGACATTCCGCTTCTGCTTGCCGAAGAATTACGCGTTGAAATTTCACAACCCATCTTTACGGAACGTGGGACTGTAGTCATAACTGCGAGTATCGGAGTGGCTACAGCCTCGCCCGAAGTGGATGCTTCTGGTCTCGTGCGTATGGCTGAGAGTGCAACATACAAGGCCAAGAGTCTTGGTAAGGCCAGAGTCGAGTCCTACGAAGGCGGACTTCGTGTTGACGATATTCGAAGCGAGCTTCAAATGATCGTCGACCTCAGAAATGCCGTGTTGCGAAGCGAGCTATTCATAGTTCTGCAACCGATCTTTGCACCAACGGGAACGGAGATAGCTTTTCTTGAAGTCCTAGCCCGTTGGAATTGCCCGAGTCGGGGTAGTGTGGCGCCGGATCAATTTATTACCGCTGCGGAGCGTCATAATTACATCGTTCCGCTTGGGTGGCACATAGTTGAGCTTGCACTCGACGAGTTGGTGCGATGGAGGGAAGCTGGAGTATCACTTCGGTTTTCAATTAATTTTTCAGCACTTCAGTTTCTCGAAAGGGACTTCTGTTTGAAGCTGTTAGACAATCTTTTGCAGCGTGGATTGAACCAAGGGGACCTGATAATCGAGGTGACGGAGTCGGCTTCTGCACTTCAAAGTTCTGAATTCCAGTCACATATGCGCCATGCAGTGGATTTGGGCTTTCAGGTTGCGCTTGACGACTTCGGAGTAGGCAATTCGACGATCGATAATCTACGCAAGTTGCCTTTTTCGATTCTGAAAATTGACAAGAGTTACGTGCAAAGCTTTGAGGTTCAAGAAGACGCGAAGAGCGACATGCTCCCAGCCCTATTTGAAATCGCAAAGGCGGCAAATCTACAAATCGTAGCTGAAGGAGTTGAGACGAAGTTCCACTTAGAGCGAGTCATTGAGTTGAACACTGACTACGTCCAAGGCTACTACTTCTCTAAGCCCCTTAGCGCTGACGACGCACTCGCGTTGGCGAGCGGGGAGTGCGAGCCGACCTCAGGAGCGTGAGCTTGATGCTGATGGCCTGAGTGCGTAATTTACGCGTGTTCTATCGATGAGGCGTCTTGAAGGTTAAGTTCTTCGATCGATTGTTGCTTCATGACATACTTTTGAACTTTACCCGTTACCGTCATTGGAAATTCTTCGACAAACTTGATGACCTTTGGGATCTTAAAGTGCGCTATCTTTCCAAGGCAGAATTCGCGGATCTCTTCCTCGGTGACGTGAACATCTTCCTTCGGTATTACCCAAGCCATTATCTCTTCTCCGAATTTATCATCGGGAATGCCGATTACGGATACATCTTTAATTGCTGGATGACCGTAAAGGAACTCCTCGATTTCACGAGGATAGACGTTCTCCCCGCCTCGGATGATCATGTCCTTGGCTCGTCCCACGATATTGACATATCCATCATCGTCCATGATGGCTAGATCTCCCGTGTGCATCCACCGCGCGGAATCGATCGCTTCAGCGGTCTTTTCTGGGTTGTTCCAATATCCGAGCATCACTGAGTATCCTCGCGTGAGAAATTCACCAGGAACTCCACGAGGAACGATATGTCCGAAGGGGTCTACGATCTTTACTTCTAGGTGGGGCATTACCCTTCCGACGGTGGTGACTCGTTTCTCTAACTGGTCATCAACCCGAGTTTGTGTAGATACCGGAGACGTCTCTGTCATTCCATAACATATGGTCACTTCGGCCATGTTCATTCGATTTACAACTTGCTTCATAACCTCTACTGGGCATGGCGAACCGGCCATGATTCCAGTGCGTAGTGTTGAGATGTCGTATTTTTCGAGTGAAGGATCTGCAAGTTCGGCGATGAACATGGTCGGCACTCCATATAAAGAGGTCGCCCTTTCGACTTCGACTGCCCGCAAAGATGCTTCGGGTTCGAAGGTGAAGGAAGGTATAACCATAGTTGCACCATGTGTTGTACATGCGAGGTTGCCCATGACCATCCCAAAGCAGTGATAGTAAGGTACTGGAATTACTACTCGATCAACTTCGCTATATCCACAAATTTCACCAACAAAGTAGCCGTTGTTGAGGATGTTGTGGTGTGAGAGCGTTGCTCCTTTGGGGAATCCAGTGGTGCCAGACGTGTATTGGATATTGATCGGGTCATCGAAATCGAGGGAGGCGAGCGAAGACTCGAGCACATGCAATCCCTCCTCGTTGACCTCGATGAGAAGATCGTTGTATTGCTGTTCGCCGAAGATGAAGACTTCAACTGAGGAGTCGAGCGTGGGTATAACGGTGTCGAGCATGTCCTTATATTTGCTGGTTCTGTAACTCTCCATTGCAAAGACCGCGGAGCAACCTGATTGACGCAAGACGTATTCGACCTCGGATGTTCGATAAGCGGGGTTAATATTGACGAGAATTACGCCGATCTTTGCGGTTGCATACTGAACCACTACCCACTCGAACCTGTTAGGGCTCCAAATACCGATTCGGTCGCCCTTCTTGTATCCCTTAGCCAATAGGCCGCACGCAAGAGAGTTGACCATTTCGTTCAATTGACGATAGGTTAGGCGAACCTCTTGATGTAGTGCAACTACTGCGTCTCGGTCGCCATATTTGGCTACAGTCGTCTCGAAGTTCGCGCCAATCGTCTCGCTGAGCAGAGGCTCGGTGCTTGTTCCTTGTGTGTAAGACATTGTCACGTAAACAAGAATATGTCAACTTTGACATTTACGAGTGTCAAAGGTCACAAACTTTTGATATGGCTTAGCTTAGCCTTTAGCGCCGACTATCTGTGAAAGGGCTACGTCTAGGGTCGGATACTTGAACTTGTAGCCAGTGGAGAGTAGCTTTTGCGCTGAGACATTTGTGCTTGAAAGAGCTGTTTCTAGAGCCATCTCACGCCCCAAGAGGGTCTCAAGCGCAATGCGAGGTACCGTCAGAAATGCGGGTTTTTTGAGTGCTTGGGAAAGTGATTTCGTGAAATCGCCGTTTGTTACGGGATTAGGTGCAACTAAGTTCACCGCGCCGAAGGTGTTTGAGCGAGCAAGGTGAATCAGTGCATTGACTTCGTCGTCGATGTGAATCCAGCTCAAGTAGGATGATCCGTCACCGATCCTTCCTCCCAACCCTGTCTTGAAAAGTGGAAGTTGTTTCTTTAGTACTCCACCATCTGAAGCCAAAACGATTCCCGTACGTGCTAGGACGATATTGCCATGAACGCCGGTTGCGCTCAGGGCGCTATTTTCCCACTCGGAGACCACTTTTGCTAGAAATCCGCTTCCTTGCGGACTATCTTCATCGCATAGCTCAGGTTGGTCGGATCCATAAAATCCGATTGCGCTACCGATAACGAATCGCTTGGCATTGGACTCCTTTGATAGTGCTAGCACTACCTGATGCGTGCCCTCGACTCTCGAGGTTAGGATCTCTCGCTTGTACGATTCATTCCACCTTTTGTCAGCTACGCCTGCCCCGGCTAAGTGAAAAAGGGTGTCAACTTCGTCGATTGGCCCTGCGATTGTTCCATTTGACTGGTTCCAAATTGCAGTAGTGGCATTTGCCGTGCCACTGCGAGCAAGACGGATAACTTTAACGCCGTCGATCGTGAGTTTTTCTATTAGATGTCGCCCAATGAGGCCATTAGAGCCACTAACGAGTGCACACTGCATTATGTACTTCTTTCCTGACTATTTTCGCGTTACTACCGGACGGGGTTTCGTGGTGGCGAGTCCGCCATCAACATTCAAAACGGAACCATTCATAAATTGATTTGAAGGGTTTACGAGCAGCTCGACAACTCTCGCCATATCCTCTCCTTCACCTAACCTTGGAGACGTACACATTTCTTGTGACATTCTGCGGGCAACTTCGTCAGCAAAGATATTCAGCGTCATCTTTGACTCGGTCAGTCCGGGTGCGATTGCGTTAAACCGAATTTTATTGCGAGCATAGGTCGTTGCAGCGCTTCTAACCATCGCCTCGACCCCAGCCTTTGCGCTAGCTATGGCTTCATGGTTGGCAAGGCCGATTTGAGCCGCCGCGGAAGAGAAAAGAACAACGGATCCACCGTTCGACCTAAGTGCCTTAGCTGCTTCACGAATGACATAGTAACTTCCAGTCAAGTTGATATCTATAACGTCGCTTAGCTCGTCGTCGCTAGTACGATCGGGCGATTTGAGGTGTAACGATCCGACACAATTTACAACTGCGTCGAGACCTCCTAGGGCTTCTTTTGCCTCGCCGAACACATTAGCAATGGTTGCCGACGATTTGATATCAAACTCACCAGAGGACCTTGAATGTAGCCCCTCTACGCTTTGCAGCTCCTCGAGATTTCGTGCAGCTCCGAAAACTTGGTAGCCAGCGCTACTTAGATATTTTGACGTTGAACGTCCTACAGCTCCGGTGGCTCCGAGGATGAGTACTTTAGTGGTCATGAAAACTCCTTCTCGGACTTTAACCATCGAAGAGCCTCGGCTATTGCATTCCACCTAAAGTAACCGTAAGTATTTGCTTTACGACGTCACTTTGGTGATATCCGTATCGTCCTGTAGTTCGACTTCGTATACGCAGTTCGCAATGACATCTGCCATTACCGCAGGCTTTGAAAGGTGAATTCCATGATCGGCGTCTTCGATGAACTTGGACTTTGCGTTTGGAATCGCTTCAGCTAAGAATTCGGTGGCTCGTAGGTGGCGTCGAGGGGCTATCGATCCGCAGCATACGAGCGTCGGAATTGTGATCAATGAAGGTTCAAAGTTTTGATAGTGAGCCGCAGTTGACATCTCGGAGACCAGGGTGGGCCCTTCGGCTATCCGCCTTTCTCTTGTCGACGGAGGAAGCCGACTCCAAACTTCTTCGCCGACCATGCGAACCATAAATTCAGCAGCGAATTTAGCCGCGTACTCCAAATTAAGTTCATTGCGATTGAAGGAGTAGGGGCCATTTTGCCGCCAGAATTCCATAAATGGCAGCGGAGCTTCATAAGTAACTAAACCTAACGGCTTGATTAGCGACTTTGCTACTGCTGCGAGAGAGATTGTTCCACCGATAGAGTGACCAAAGACCAATCCCGGTGATTTACTGAGTATCGTTGCGAGGTCATCTAAGTGACTCTCAAATGTGGGGGCATCCTCGAGTACTTCGTAGTCACATGAAAGAGAGTCGCCATACCCACGGCGATCGTAAGTCACAGCTCGAATTCCTCGGTTTGCAAGTTGGGATGCTAATCGTCGGAATGAGCGACCTCTATCCATGCCGCCATGGACGAGGATAACTGAAATGGCGGACCTAGGCGTTGAGGGCAAATATTCGTAGACTCTGAGATCTGCAATGGTGGTGGCCGATTCGGTTATAGTGCTGTCTTTGTCTGTCACCCTTACGACAGTATCCGAAAGGCGTTACTTCTGGTCCGCCAAATTGCATAGCCCTCTTACGTAACCGGCTCCCCGTAGGGACGGCCCGCATCAGCGTAACACTCGGCATGGAAATACTCGACTCGCTGCCACTTCCCATCCTCGTAGACGTTAGCAATGACTTGCTTCGGTCTATTTTTCGCTGAAAAGCGTATGTGCTGTCCGCACAGGGCACAGTCGGACATAGAACCTGGGTCAACGGCACGTATGACCGCTCGACTTTTGCTAGGCGTAACAATTGTCATAGAGACAGAATCGGCCTGCAAATAAGGACTCTTTAATTTTGTAGCAAAATTACCTTACTTATTTCTACGTGCAAGCGACACAGACCGCCGAATGAGTCCCCTGACTTGATCCTCGGGGACGTTGTATTTAGAAACTATATTTGCTACATCTGCCTCTAAATCGTCGCTTGATACGTCGCTATATGAAATTAAGCTCGCCGTAGAGTCGGCCTTCAACGTTGTTGTGGATGCGATCATCACGAGAATTCCAATTGCGCCAAGTGATCCAAATGCGATAACTGATCCAATGTGGTTCAGTATTGCAGAAACAATCATTCCGGCGATGGCAATCACACTTGTTGTCCCAACTACGGTTCTCAATGTCTTTAGCCTCATTGGGGATTATCTCCACTCTTGAACTATGGCCGATAGGCGATATTTTAGCGCCTGGTTGTAGTA
>VFSW01005646.1_pt1 | contig 18477 bp, 9 predicted proteins | sample 5358111 | NCBI WGS metagenome assembly VFSW01 (sample SAMN11554181, study PRJNA540505) | mine drainage metagenome | isolation source: sediment from site ElyBrook_90M | place: USA: Ely Copper Mine, Vershire, VT | collected 2017 | reverse complement strand
CCCGGGCGGTATGTGTTTTTGCTCGGCCCGTATTGATCCCCCCCCAGTGCTCACACCACAAGCCCGGGGAATGGTGCCCTCCCGGGGCGGGCCGCCCCGCGGCGCGCACCTGGAAAGCCAAAGTCGCCGACGAGTTTTCAAGATGCACGGTAACCTTGCGCCCTTGCGGCGTGTTCTCGATTTCGGCGTGCGCCTGCACCTTTGCCGTCGGTAGCTTTGTGAGCGCCGCAAGATCCGCGGGGCGCGATGCCGGCGTGTGCGTGTAGTCGGTCCTGGCCCAATCGAAGGTGGTGAGCGTGGTGGGCACCCAGTAGAAGTTTCGGCTGATCACATGGCCGGAGGCGTTCGTGAGAGAAAGGTCGATAAACAATATTCTCTCTGCGCCGGAATAGAGCTTCTCAGGAATCGAAAAGGCCCTCTGCACGCTGTCTGCGCCGGCGTCAACCACTGTCTCGGCGGTATACAGCTCCTTCCAATCCAGATTGTGGATGCGTAGCGTGGCGCGCAGCCCTGAAACGGACTCATAGGTGCTGTTCACCACCTGGACCGATTGGTCGTCGTAGGCGTACTGGATGTGTACGGGCTCGCATGCCTTTTTTGTCGCGAAGTATCCGGCGCCGGCATCGAGGTAGTAGTCGTAGAGATGCCAGATCATGGAAGGCCATGCATTGTTGAGCATCCATTGAACGACGCCCGTTGAAACATACTTGTTCTTGCCGTATGCCTCAAACATGGCGCGCTCGGAGTCGTACTCCATGGTCTGCGCCATGCGCTCATAGTCGGCCGCCGAATTCGGCTTGGCGTATTCGGCTTCCATTGCCTGGTCAAAGACCTTCAGGTTCACGAACTCGCCGCCGCCGTAGTGCAGGCTCCAGGTGGCTGTCGGAGGCCAAGCCTGCGCATCGGGCAAGAATTTTTCGCGACTCGCCAGCGACGGGATCGCCGGCCCGGGGCTCGTCTCTGTGTTGAAGCCGAACGCCCCGCCGTTGTGCTTGTCAACATACCAGTAGCTGGGAGCGACGTAATCGTACGGGCCCGACATCTTTACGCCGCTTTCGCCGGTGACCGTGGTGGGCGTGCCCGTAGCGGACGAGAGCACCGGGTTGGGCCAGTGCGTTTCCGACTCGACCTGCAGGTAGGCGCGCTCCACGTCGGCCGGCGGAGGGTTATCGCTGCCGTTGAGCCAGACCAGCAGGCTGGCATGCTGGCGCAGGCGCAACATCTGCGCGCGCAGTGACGCGGTGGCGATGGTGAGATCTTCAGGTGTCCAGGTCTTCCACTGTTCCCAGTGATCGCAGCAACACCAGCCCAGCATCACCAGGATTCCCTGCTGGTCGGCGAGATGGAAGAAGTCTTCGGTCTCGAGTTTGCCTTCCAGGCGAATTGTATTCAGGTTCATGTCGCGGACCATGCGGATCTGGTCGCGGAGGCGATTCTCATCGGAGCGCAGCAGCATGTCCTGTGACCAGCCCGCGCCGCGAATCAGGATCGGCTTGCCGTTCACGCGAAACAAGCGGTTGCCGTCTGCCGTAAGTTCCGATGTGACTTCGCGAAAGCCAAAGTCCACACTCTGCTGGTCAGTCATCTTGCCTGCGGCGCTAAAACTCATGGTGAGGCGCTCCAGATGCGGCTGCCCCATCTGGTAAGGCCACCAGGGCCTGGGATTCTGAATACGCAAAGCCGGGACTAGTTCCGGAGTCAGGACCACCGTCCGGTCCTCATGCGCGGCCAACTCGACCGGTTGCTCGAAGTGGACTCCGGCAGCCGAGCCCGCGACAACCCCCTTGACCGGATGGCCGGTAGCGTTGTGCAGTTCCGCATAGAGGGTGAGGTCTGCAGAGGCGAGCGAACTGTCATGAAAGTGCGTAATGGCCATGGGCGAGCGCAGTGTGACCGCGCCGCTCGTGATCAGATCAACCGCACCCCAAAGGCCCATGTCCTTATCGGGTGGGCATGGGTTCCAGTCAACCCAGTTAATGCCGAGGTCCTTTTCCGTGGGCGCAAAGGTCTCCACTGCCAGCACATTCTTCTTGCCGGGCGCCATCTGCTCAGTCACATCGAGGTCATAGGTGCGGTAGGCGCCAGCCAATGTGGAGCGATCCGCAATTTTATGGCCGTTGAGCCAGACGTCGGCGCGATAGTTGATGCCTCCAAAATGCAGCCAGACGCGGCCATCCGGCGCGGAGGCGGCCGGGGCCGGAAACTCCGTGCGGTACCACCAGCCACAGGTATACGGGCTGTCGGCGGGCATGGGCAGATTGGAAAAATTATGCCCAACGGGGTAACTGGTGCCGGGAAGCTGACGCAAATTTGCGCCGTAGTAGGGGTCAGGGACAGCCCCCGCCGCCGCCTGTGCGGCCAGCACCGTGCTTGGCACAGAGGTCTTCACCCATCCATCAACAGAGAATCCCGCAGCCGCAATCGCATCGCCGGCAGCCCGCACTTTGCAGGATGATTGGAGACTCCAGCCGTCATGAAGAGGTGTGACGGTTGCAGCTTGCAGGGCGATCGGCAGCGCCGACAGCGCCAGGAGGAGAGGTAGACCTTTTACCTTCATGAGCACCAACACTTTAAGGTACGCAAAGCTCTTTGGGTTGACCGGCATCAGCGAAGAAAAGCTGATTCAAACGTTTGAATGATGGAAATCTTCAACTACGGCTGCGGTCCTGTCAAGTGCGAAGGTGTTCCCGCACCCTAAGTTTTGCAAGGCCTCGGCCAACGATGCCCCGACCGTGAACATCCACCGTTTTTCCTTGACAGCCGAAAGAGCAAATCCTAACATGACGCAACGGATTTGAAACGTTTGAATATCAATGTTTGGCTGAGAGGCGTGTAAATGGCGAACAGAAATGCAAGCATCTTTCATGCGCGGTATTTTCTTTCCTTTCTTTGTGCCTGGATTCTCGTCGTATCGGCGAGTGTGGGCGCATTTGCCCAGGCCGGCAGAGGCGGCATCAATGGTGTGATTTCCGACTCCACCGGCGCCATCGTGCCGGGAGCCAGCGTCACGGCCCAAAACAGCGCAACCGGGGCGAAGATATCGACGGTCTCGTCCGCGGCGGGTTTGTATTCCTTTGTCTCGGTCGCGCCCGGCGACTACCAGGTGACGGCAAGCCTGAAGGGGTTTGAAACCGTCGTGCAGAAGAATGTCCGCGTCAGCGTGGACCAGGTGACCACCGCGAACATCGCCCTCCGCGTGGGCAGCGTGAATGAAGTGGTCACGGTGAATGAATCCAGTTCGCTGGTGGAGACGAGCAACTCCACCGTGGGCCAACTCATCTCCGCGGAGACCATCGATCGCGTTCCGCTGGTCTCCCGCGACGTGTACGAACTGGTGCAGTTGAGCGCCGGCGTCAGTCCGGCCAATGGCACTCCGAATGCAGCCGATACGCCGGGCATTTTCAACGCACGCTCAGGCGCGGATGTCTCGGCCTACACCATTAACGGCGCGCTGCAAGGCACTGTGTATTACATGCTCGACGGCAGCCCGATCGGGATTGCCGAAAACAATGCGGCCAGCATTATTCCTGCGTTCCAGGTCCCGGAAGATGCCGTGGAAGAGTACCGCGTGGAAACGCAGAACACGCCTGCAACCTATGCGAGCGGCGGCGCCGGCGTAATCAGCCTGGTGTCTAAGTCGGGTGGGAATAAGTTCCACGGCGACGCCTTTGTTTACATTCGGCCCAATGCTTTTGCCGCAAACGACTACTTCGTCAAACAGAGTCAACTGGCAAGCGGTTCATCGAACCAACCGCCGGACTTTCATCGCTATCAGGAAGGCGGTTCAATCAGCGGGCCGATCTTGCATAATAGGCTCTTTTTCTTTGCGGACTACGAAGCGACGCAGCAGCAGAGCCTCGAAACGGGCACCTTTACGGTGCCTACAGTTGCGGAGCGCACCGGCGACTTCTCGGGGGATAGCTTCACCGTCTACAACCCGATGGCCCCCGACAACGCTGACGGCACCAGGCAGCCTTTCTCGGGAAACATCATTCCAACCGGCAACTTGAACCCGATCGCCTTGAAATTCGCGAGTAAGTTTCCGTTGCCCAATCAGCCCGGCGAGGGGGCCTATAACGTTAACAACTATTTCGCCTCGGGTCTGGATCCGAACGACGCGCAGAAGTTCGACATTCGCGGGGACTACATCCTCAGTGACAAACAGCGCATCTTCAGCCGATTCTCATTTGAGCGTATCTTCTTTTCAAATGCCAAGCTTTACGGCAGCGACAACATGTATGACCCGCTCTACTACCAGAACATCACCAATGGCCGCAATATTCTTTTGGCAGACGACTACACGCTGAGTCCGACCTCGATGCTCCAGTTGCGCTACTCCTTCACCCGGCATTATGAGGATCAAACTGGAGATCCGCGTCAGAGCGGATTCGATATTACGACGCTGGGATTTCCGCAGTCGCTTGCGGAGCAGGTCCAATACCACACCATTCCGGTCATCACCTTCGGCAACTTCACCACCACGATCGGCGGAACCGGTAACTACGATACGTTCATCTTTGCCAGTGAGAACAGCGATGCGAGCGCTGCCTATACCAATGTGAAGGGAAAGCATGAACTCAGCGTCGGGTTCGAATACCAGAAGAAGTTCATGAATATTGGCCAGCCTCCGTTTCCCAGCGGACAGTACTCCTTCGACAACTCAGCCACCAGCTCAACCACCTTTGCGGGCGATGGAAGCGATTTCGCTTCCTTCCTTATTGGAATGGGCGAGGCGCCGGGATATGAGTCGTATAACTTCACCAAGGACGTGTTCGCTGCCCAAGCCAGCCCATACTATGCAGCCTTCATTCAGGATAACTATCACGCCACTCCCACGCTTACATTCAACCTGGGGCTGCGCTGGGATATCTTCGGCGGCCGCACGGAGCGCCATAACCGCCTGGAATATTTCAATCCCACGATTCCGTACTCCGTCAACGGAGTATCGCTCACGGGCGGGGAACAGTTCGTGCACAGCGGGGCTCGCTCTCCATTCACCACCAACTTAAAAGATATTGGCCCGCGCGCAAGCTTTGCATGGCAGCCTTTGCCTCGTTTGGTCGTGCGTGGCGGGGCAGGCATCTACTACGGGCCGAGCACGCAGATGGTGGCCAACCCGGTGTTGAACAGCGACGGTTTCGGAACCATCAGTAACTGGAATGCAACGACTTACAATGCCGACGGCAACACCATTTATAACAGCACGCCGGACTGTCCGAATGCAGGCAGTGTCACCGGCTGCTATTCACTCAGCAACCCGTTCCCTGAAGGCGTAATCCAACCCACCAACGCGACGCTAGGCACGGCAACGAATCTGGGCGCTACCCTCAGCACCGTGCTTCATTCACAGCGCACACCGACGACTTATAACTTCAATTTCGGCATGGAGTATGAGTTACCCCACAAGACGGTGGTCAGCGCCGCATACGTCGGCAGCCGGGGACTGTTCCTCCCTCTCTCTTCCGTGGATCTAAACCAGCTCTCGCTGGAAACGATCCGCAGTTACGGTGCCTCGTTGTGCGTCACGGGGGATCCAAGCTGCATGGTGCCGAATCAGTGGGCGGCAGTTCAGCCAAGCACGAACGCCAACTATGGATCATCCACCGTTCCGCAGTGGGTTGCGCTGCAGCCGTTCCCTCAATTCGGCAATGGAAACTACGGCGCGGGCAATGGGGTCGTGGTCAACGGCTATCCCGGAGGCGACTCGGAATATAGTTCCCTGCAGGCCAAGGTTGAAAAGCGCCTGACCCAGCACTTCACCACACTGGCCACGTTCACATGGGGCAAGCTGATGACAGACGACTTCTCGCCGCCGCTGGCCTTTATCGGCTATCACGGCGTTGCGGCTCCTCAGGATTGGAGAAACCTGCGCCTGGAGTGGTCGTTAAGCGCGCAGGATATCAAGCATCAATTCAATTGGCAGATGTCCTATGACTTGCCGATGGGCAAAGGGCGAGCTCTAAATCTGAATGGGGCCGCGAATGTTTTGTTCGGCGGCTGGACTGTCAATAGCATCGCCTATCTGAGCACGGGTGTTCCAGTAAACGCGCCGACTGGCACCGGAGATCCCTACTTTAACCAGCGCGTCAATGTAACCTGCGATCCAGGCAAGGGTGCACAGCATACCGCGGCACAATGGTTCAACTACGCTTGCTTCTCCCAACCAGCAGATCCATTAGTCGCGGGGAATGCATCGGCATTCCTCGCCCACGTTCGCACCAACGGCGCCCACGACTTGGATATCTCTCTCTTCAAGACCCTCTCGCTGGGTAAGGATCGGAGTATCCGGTTTGAAGTGTCGTCTTATAACATCACGAACTCCGTCCAATTCGGCTACCCAAGCGTGTTTTGGAATCCTTCGCCAACCGCCGATAACATGGCGGGGTTCGGCCAGGTAACAAACGATGTCAACACGCCGCGCCAGCTTCAGTTCGCTTCCAAATTCTCGTTCTGAGGCATGAATTACCGGGGTAAGCGAGCATGAAGGCCCGCTTGCCCCGGCTGAAAAAGCAGGAGATTCACCCTGTGATCCTGATGAGAAATGAAGGAGATTGTGGGGTACTTCTAGGGTAAGTGCCGGAGTATGGACATCATCACTTGTTGCGATTGAGCTTAATCTTGCGCGTCGAATCGCGTCGAATCAGGGAGGGCGGCATAAGTTGCAGAAGTTTTCCTTTGGGAAGAGAGGAATCGGGTGTCTCGATCATATTCAGAACTAACTTGGTTGCCATGCCTCCCATTTCGCGCTTGGGCTGATGGATCGTGGTAAGTCCGGGGGTAGTAAGTTCTGCGGGCAATACGTCGTCATATCCAATGACCGAACAATCTTCAGGTACACGGCGGCCGGCTTTCCATAATGCCCGAATCGCCCCGAGGGCGGTAAGGTCATCGAATGCCAATATCGCCGAGAACTTCTCTCCTGCATCGATAAGTTCCGCGGTCAATTTCATACCGCTGGCAAACTCGCAATTCGGATCGATGTCGGGTGGAAGTTGTGCTATCAGTTTTGGATTGAGGGTTAGACGCCTTTCCTTTGCAAAGCGCCGAATCCCCTTCCACCGAATATGGCTGTCTTCCAGCCCTTCCGGGCCCTTCAAGATGGCTATCTTTCGATGCCCAAGCGCGTAGAGGTGCTCCATGGCCGCATAACCACCTGCGTCATTGTCCACAACGACCGACGGAATCGACCGCGAAGTCAGGTCGCGCGCGACCACTACCGTGGGGATGCTGTTCTTCTCGATCTTTGAAAGCGGATCGACCTCAGAGAAGAGCCAGTTCGCCACCACGACCATGCCTTCCACGCGCCGTTCGAGCAGCATATCGAGATAGCTCTCGAACTGTTCCCGCCGATTATCGGCGTCCATGATGATAGGAAGATATGAAGTGGAATACAGGACGTGTTCAATTCCGCGCAGGACCTCCATGCAGAAGGGGTCGGAGATGTCGAAGATGAGAACGCCGATGGTATGGCTGCGCCGGCGCCGCAGGGAGCGCGCGAACGCATCGGGATGGTAGCCCATCTTCTGGGCCACAGTGCGAATATGTTCCTTGGTTTTGGCCGCAATATAACGGGAGAGGGGCGCATCATTGAGAACAATGGAGACTGTCGAGGCGGAGAATCCGCTTTCACGCGCTACGTCGACGAGAGTGATGCGGTGCGATTTTGCCTTGACCGTCGGCACGTTGATTAGCCTCGCTGGAAACGACAATCGATTATGACCTATCCTTACTGGATTACTCAAGGATAAGTTAGGCGGAGAAGTAACGCGCGAATTCTCGGAATTGTAAAACCTGACGGCAATCGAAAGGGCGATATTGAATCGATTGAATCACCGTGAACAAGCGTATCGTAAATGTGGCCGGAAGGCATCGGGATTTTCGATTCTCGATCTTGCCATGCGCCTGCAGGTCCGCCGGTTTCCCAAGCCTAACCGACGTCTGGTTTGCGCAAGACGTGCGTAGTGAGTTGTGCGATTCTACTCTTCAAGGATCTCGATGGCACTTAATCAAGAAAGCACGACAGAACAGCCGATAGGACTGAAACGTACTCTTCGATTTCGCGATTTGATCCTGTACGGCATCATTCTTATTCAGCCGACCGCACCCATGCCGAGTTATGGGGTGATATCCGCGGAGGCGCATGGGCATGTCGTCACAGCAATTTTAATGGCGATGATCGCGATGCTCTTCACCTCGGCGAGCTACGGTCGCATGGCGCGCATTTATCCGCATGGCGGGTCGGCGTTCCTGTATGTTGGCAAGCAACTCCACCCCAGCCTGGGGTATCTCACCGGCTGGTGCATGATCATGGACTATGTTCTGAATCCCCTGATCTGTACCATCTGGAGCAGTCGGGCCGCAATCAACTTCGTGCCCGAAGTTCCTTACATTGTGTATGTCTGCCTCTTTGCGGTGCTCTTCACAACGCTGAACTGCAATGGCGTGGAGACCTCGGCCAGGATCAATGCCGGGATGGCTGCGACGCTGGGTATCGTGATTCTGCTGGTGCTGGTTTCAGCGCTTCGGTATCTATTTCACCTTCCGAGTTACCCTGCCGGCTTCCTGACCCATCCATTTTTTGATCGCGCTACGTTCACTTCGTCCGGACTTCTTCGAGGCACTTCGATCGCAGTGCTCACTTACATTGGCTTCGACGGAATTTCGACTCTGTCGGATGAGGCCAAGGATCCTTCGCGAAGCGTGCCGAGGGCGATTGTGGGAACCTGCATCATCACCGGAATCCTCGCCAGCGTGGAGGTTTACCTGGCGCAGCTTGCGTGGCCGCAGACGAGCGCATTTCCGGATATCGACACAGCCTATGTCTTCATCTCCGGACGAATCGGTGGGCCGGTGCTGTTTGCGATTGTGAATGCTGCGCTGCTGCTGGCGACAATTGGCTCAGGAATGGCCTCGCAGTTAGGCGCGGCGCGCCTGATGCTGGCGATGGGACAGGATGGCGCTCTCCCACGGCGGTTCTTCGGCGTGGTGCATCCAAAGAACCGGATTCCGCGCAACAACGTGCTGCTGATTGGCGGAGTATGCCTTATCGGCGCATTGGCGTTCAGTTATCAGCTTGGGACGGAGTTACTGAACTATGGTGCCCTGCTCGCGTTCATGGGCGTGAACGTTGCTGCGATGCTTCAAGCATGGAAGGAAGGCAGGTTTCGTCTTTGGTTTCCAGTGGTGGTGGGCATCTGCGGCTTCGTCACCTGTCTTTTCCTGTGGCTGAATCTCGGCCTTCTGGCGCGAATCGTTGGAACGGCGTGGGCCGCGCTGGGCATCTTGTTGTGGCTCTTGCGGCGACGCTATACGCATCTTCCGGGCGACGAGCTTCCTGAGCAGGCATAACGGCCCGCGACCTGTTTGATTGTTTTGAAGGCATTCGTGATTTTCCGGAAAGCGCCGTTCTGAAACGAAGGCAATTGCGTTATGCGTTCCGTTGCTGCGTCTCCACGGCGCACAGTGCCAGGCCGTGAGCAACAGAGGTAAACTCGTTGCCGCTGCTGATGCGTCCTTCTCCGAAGCGGGTCGCGAAGATCCGGCGTACAGCGGGCACGAAGGAGCTTCCGCCGGTGAGAAAAACGCGGTCCACTTCGCTGGGCTGGATGCCCGATGTCCGCAGTAGCCCGTCGATACAGCGCTCGATGGCGCGCAGGTCGTCCTCAATCCACTTCTCGAATTCGGTGCGTGTGATTGGGATGCGAAGGTCCATGCTGCCATCGCGAAAGCGGAACTCCGCCCTGGACGCGATCGATAGTTCGAACTTGACCTGCTGGACGGCCTGGTGGAGTTGATAGCCCAGGTCCTCTTCAATGAGCGCGATGAGGGCCTCTATCTTTTCTGGTTCCAGCGCACGGATGCGTGCGCTCTTCAGAATCTCTCTCACGTTATTGGTGCGCAGGAACGATAGATAGTGCCAGCGCTCGAGATTCGCATAGATCCAGGCTGGAACGGCGGGCAGCAGTTTGTTCAGCGAACGAGCCTCGCTGTTCGACCCCAGCGCGGGCGAAACAAGCTTGCGTACGATGCGGGCGTCGAAGGCGTCTCCGGCCAGGCCCACACCGCTGTTGCCCAGCAGGTCTCCTGGAGTGCGTCCGCGCTTCCGCACGCCGGGGCCCACGCGCAGGAGCGAGAAGTCGCTGGTGCCTCCGCCGAAGTCGCCAATGAGAATCAACTCGTCGCAAGCGAGCGTGGATTCGTATGCATAGGCGGCGGCCACCGGCTCAAATTCAAAATCCACATGATCGAAGCCGGCGAGCAGGAGCGCCTCTCGCAAGCGCGTGACGGCGAAGTCGTCGTCCTCCTGTGTCTCCGCGCCCACAAAGCGCACCGGCCGCCCTACGGTTGCAGAGCGGATAGGTTGCCCAAATTGCTCCTCGGCGGAGATGCGAAGATCCTTCAGCATGCGGGAGATGAGTTCCTCAAGCCGATGACGGCGACCGAAGATCTCGGTGCCGGTGAGCGAACGGCTGGGCAGATGTGATTTGAGCGATTGAATGAGCCGCCCCTTCTCCTCCGCCTCGAGATAGTGATGAATCGCAGCGGGACCGGAGAGCGAATGAATGCGCTTGGCGCCGTTGGCTGCTTTCAGTTGCTCAAGATAGAGAACGGAACGAAACGACGGTGTCTCCGCTCCTCGAAACGGAAACAATGCGAGCGCAACCTGCGCATCGCCGATGACTGCGGCGACGGAGCTGTTCGTGGTGCCGAAGTCTATGCCGAAGGCACCACCCGGGTTTTGCTTCGCATGCGGTTTTGACATTTTATTTGTTGCGCAAGGGCAGGGTCACACACAAAGGCGCATCGGAATTTGCGTTTGCGTGATCCCCATTGGGTCTGGATTGCTGGGTGGCAGCGCACCCCCCCAGCCACAAAAGACAGAAAATAAATTGAAAGCGTCAGGATGCGATTCAGGCGCTGCACAAATGTGGCTGGTTCCTGAAGCGGCACGCCCTCCATGAGGAGAGCCTGATCCAGCAGCAGCCAGGCGGCGTCGGTGGCTATGGGGTCGTCGGAGCGCGCGAGAAGCTTCTTGACGATCTCATGATCGGGGTTGATTTCGAGCGTGGGCTTGGGCGCTGGAATGTCTTTCTGGCCCATGGCGCGCAGAATCTGCTGCATCTTCATCGAAGGCTCTTCCTCGTCGGAGACGATGCAGGAGGGGCTATCGGCAAGCCGTACAGAAGCACGCACATCTTTCACGCGATCGCCGAGAATGGCCTTGAGCTTGTCGAGCAAGGGCTTGAGCGTTTCGGCCTTGTCGGGCTCGGCCTCATCTTTCAGGTCTTCGCCGGTAGAGGTTTTGTTAACGGCCTTGAGATCGATGTCTCCATACTTGTCGATGCCGGAGAAGACGATCTCGTCGATTTCGTCGTCGAGGATGAGAACTTCAAGGTCCTTCTTCCTGTAGATCTCGAGAAGAGGCGAGGTGCGTAGCAAGGACTCAGCGCCTCCGGTGATGTAGTAAAGGCTCTTCTGCCCTTCCTTCATGCGCGACTTCACATCGGCAAGGCTGGTGAGTCCCTCGACCTTGGTGGATTTGAAGCGGATGAGATCGAGGAGCGTTTCGCGATTGGCGAAGTCGCCGTAAAGACCTTCTTTCAGCGGGCGGTTGTACTCGGTGATGAATTTGAGATATTGATCGGGCTGGTTGGCCGCGATGTTTTTTAGTTCTGAAAGAATTTTCTTTACGCTCGAGGTTCGGATACTGTTGACGACGCGATTCTGCTGCAGGATCTCGCGACTCACGTTCAGCGGAAGATCTTCGCTGTCGATGATGCCACGGACGAAGCGCAGATACTGCGGCAGAAGATCCTTGGAGTCTTCCATGATGAAGACGCGCTTCACGTAGAGCTTTACGCCGCCCTTGTATTCGGCCTGGTAGAGATCGAGCGGAGCCTTCGCAGGCACGTAGAAGAGGGTCGTGAATTCGAGGCTTCCTTCAGCCTTGGTGTGAAACCAGAAGAGAGGATCTTCCCAATCGCCCGAGATGGATTTGTAGAGCTCCTTGTAGTCGTCTTCTGTGAGTTCGCTCTTGGGGCGGCGCCACAGAGCGCTGGCGGCATTCACCTGCTCCGTGGTGCGGGTCTTGATGGACTTCTTCTCCGCATCGTTCCACTCGCTCTTGTCGAAGGTGAGAAAGATGGGGAAGGCGATGTGGTTGGAGTACTTCTTTACAACTTCCTGCAGGCGCCAGCTATTCGCATACTGCGCGCCGTCGTCGTTGAAGTGTAATAGCACCGTGGTGCCGGCGACGGAGCGTTCCGCGGGCTCAATCTCGAAGCCGCTTTTTCCGTCGCTCACCCAGCGCCATGCCTTGTCTTCACCCGCTTTGCGCGAAACGACCTCAACCCGGTCCGCGACCATGAAGGCGCTATAAAAGCCCACCCCGAACTGGCCGATGAGGTTCGAGTCCTTTTTTGCGTCGCCGGAGAGTTGCTGGAGAAAGTTCTTGGTTCCGGAGCGCGCGATGGTGCCGAGATGGGAGACCAGGTCTTCCTCGTTCATGCCGATGCCGGTGTCGGCGATGGTGAGGGTCTTCTTTTCCTCATCGAGCTCCAAATCGATGCGCGGATCGAAGGGGAGAGCCTTGTAGGCATCCTCGACGAGCGTCAGGTGGCGAAGCTTATCCAACGCGTCAGAGGAGTTGGAGATGAGCTCGCGCAGAAAGATCTCAGGATGCGAGTAGAGAGAATGGATGATCAGTTGCAGCAGTTGGCTGACTTCAGTTTGGAATTCACGCTTGGACATAGTTTTTGGTCACCGATATCCAATATAAAGGGCTGGGATCGTGGCGTGAATGTACGGCGGAGAGGGGAGATGCGGGAGGGAGTGTGGCTGGCTGGTCGTCCCTGAAGGCGGCAACGGCATGATCCGCCGCAAAAAAGTACGAGGAGCCGTATGGACTCCTCGCTGTGAAGGACGTTCGCGCGAGGTCTTTCGTTCCCCTCTGTCGCTTGACTATGGTATCAATCTGGCTCTCAAATACACTCCCTCTAAAGTGTCACGAGGGTTGCCGACTGCTCGGGCTGGCAGATGGCGGCCGGCTCGTCCTGCTGGCGCGGAACCCAGTTGCGCGGCTGGTAGATGCAGCAGGGCTCCTGCGCCAGGGGGTCGCCGGTAAGGGCGTAGGCGCGGGCGCGCGAACCGCCGCAGATCTCCTTGTATTCGCAGGCTCCGCACTTGCCTTCCAACTGGCTGGTATCGCGCAACGACTTGAAGATAGGCGCGTTGCGGTAGATGTCCTGGAGCGGAGTCTCCCTGATGTTGCCGGCGTGGATGGGTAAAAAGCCGCTGGGATAGACGTTGCCGACATGGGAGATGAACATGAAGCCCTTGCCGTCGTTGACGCGGCGCGTTGCCCAGCCCACGGTGCGGGTCTGCGCGTCTGTGGTAGGCGCGCCGGGTTCGTACTCGTGCGCGGCGGCCCCTGGATGCTGCGCAACGGGGTGGCCGCCGGCGTGTGCCATGCGGCGTTCTTCCAGGTTGTGCTGCAACAGGTAACGGCGGTAGTGCATTGCTTCAGTGGTCTTGATCTGGAAGCTCACACGGTGAGACAACTCATAAATCTTGCCAAAGACCTCTTCGAACTCCTCGCCGGAGAGCAGGTCGGCGAGCTGGCCGCGGCCCACGGGAACCAGGAAGAACACGTTCCACATGACGATGGCGAGCTTCTCGAATAATGCGCAGAGATTGTCGAGGTCGTCGGCGTTGTGGCGGCTGATGGTGGAGTGGACCTGGATGGGAATCCCGGCTTCGTTGGCCCACTCAATGGCCTGGATGGTCCGCGCCCACGCACCGGGAAGGCCCCGGAAGGTGTCATGGATCGCCGGTGTCGAGCCGTCGAGCGAGATGCCGAGCCGCACCAGGCCGGCTTCCTTGAGCTTGAAGATGGCCTCGCGGGTGAGAAGCGGGGTGGCGCTTGGAGTGAGTGCAACCTTGACGCCCTTGCCGGCGGCATAGCGGATCAGGTCGTACACGTCAGGCCGCTTGAGCGGATCGCCGCCCGTGAAGACGAAGATGGGAACGTGCATGTCGGCGATCTGGTCGATCAGCGCCTTGCCTTCGTCCGTCGTGAGCTGGTCAGGATGGGCGATCGGCTGCGCGGCCGCGCGGCAGTGCTTGCAGGCAAGGTCACAGGACTGTGTGACTTCCCAGATAGCTAGAAAAGGGGTTTCGTCGAAGTTTATCCCGCCGCGGGCGGGGATATTGTGCATGGGCTGCATGGAACCTCCAGCGAAATCGCGGCGGACGACCCGAAAAATGTCTTCTGCGGGGGAAATCGCAGCGATCACTTACCAAGGAAAGCAGCCGGGCGGCCGGCAAGGCTGTGATGAGGATCACTTTTGACGACGACGAGTATGACGAAAATTCAGTTGTTCGGCTAAAAGTGACTTTTTTTTGGCCAAGCAACCTTTTTTGGGGTGAGATACGTCTCACCCGCAGTTAGCAACCGGAACAGCAATTGTGATAGAGGTCACTCGGATGTGTGCCTTTCAGCACCGTCCTAAGGATCGAGAATCTGTCATGATTGTTATCCGCAAAAGCCAGGAGGTTCCCAATGGCTAACGCCTTGAAGTCGGGATGGAGCAAGCCTTCTACCATCCTTTTCGCCTCCGAAGTCCCCGCCAACGAGAAAGCCTTCGCATACGCCCTGGCTCAAGCCTCTGAATTCGGCGCCGATCTCATTCTCTTTCACGCATATGACACGCTGGTGGTTGCCAGCTCTGAAACCTCCGGCATCCGATACTACGACTATGCCGCCGCGGCACGGGCGGAGATGCATCACCTGGAGCCCTTTGCCGAGCGCGCACGGGCGGCAGGTCTCCGCTGCGAGGTTGTGGTGCGTCCGGGGCTGGCCGCCGACCAGATCTTGCGGTTCACGCGTGAGCGGGAGATCGATCGCATCGTGATGGGCACCCACTCGCCCGGCCCTATCGGCAAGCTTCTGGTGGGGTCGGTGGCAGAGGCCGTCCTTCGAACCGCGACCGTTCCGGTATTCATTGTGGGTCCTGATGTAGTGGACGGCTCGTACCGTAACTATGCAACCCGGACCATTCTGTGTGCGGTGAGCCTGCTCGATACCAGCTCCGTGGTTGTCAGCTTCGCCGCTGAGCTGGCTGCGCAGCACAATGGCCGCCTGGTGCTGCAGCACGTGATCAAACCGCAGGAGCGCAGCGAGGTGCTGGCGGGCAGAAGCATTGACCAGATTGAAAGCGACCTGCTGGCAATGATTCCGCCGGAATTGCAGGGAAAGCTGGAAGCGCAGGCCATTGTGGTCCCAGGCGATCCAACTGAGGAACTGCTCTACCAGGCAAAGGCGCAACAGGCCGATCTGATTGTGCTGGGCGCGCAGGGGGCTTCGGCCTTTGCGGCCATTACCCGCCACGGCATCGTCTACAAGGTGCTGGCGCACGCGCAGTGCCCGGTCTTGACGCTTTCACCGGCGGTGCTGGCGCTGAGCGGCGCCACGGGCGAGAAAGTCTCATCGGTTGAGACGTTTCTGGCCGGGGTCTTTTAGGTTCTTTCACGACCGCGCGGGACGGATCGAACGCGCTCCGCCCCGCGACGCCTCTCCTGTGTATCTTTATAGCGATTGCTTGGAACTCTGGCGTTTTGGTCGCCTGACAAAGCTTTCCGCCGCACCGCAAAACTTCCACTTGATTGAATGGCCCTAGTGTGCCGCGGGCTTTTTCGAGTCTGCGGCCGCTGGCTTCGCCGTGTCCGCGCAGGGTGCGCCGCCGCAGAGCGCGTCCGTGATGCCCGCGCCTTCCGTGATAGTAAAGATGCGATCGACTGCCGGCACCTTGATGGTTTCCTTCGTGCCGTCGGGCCAGTGAATCTCTGCCGTTCCCCCATCGGTCGCGTCGCCCAGGCCAAAGTGAAGCCGGCGATCGTTCGAAGAGATATAACTCCCGCTGGAGAGCACATCCTGGCGCATGCGCATGCCGTTGGCCTTGAGAAACACCTTGGCGCAGGTGGCATCGCGCGGACCTTTCGGGCCGCCGACCAGCTTCATCTCCACCCAGTGATGATTATCGGGGTTCACGTTCCTCAGCAGCACCGGCGGACCGTCGATGGGATTGATGACCACGTCGATCTTGCCGTCGTTGAACAAATCGCCGAATGCCGCCCCGCGTCCGGGAACGACCACTGCCAAGCCGGTGTCTTTGACCGCTGGAATGTTTTCAAAACGCCGGCCCTTTCCTGAGGATTCCGGCACATTGTGAAAGAGCAACGGACGCTCGGCAAAACTGGTGCCCCAGTCGTGCTGGTCCACCTGTGGGTAGACGTGGCCGTTGGTCATGAAGAGATCGAGCCAGCCATCGTTGTCGTAATCGAGAAAGCCGTCGCCCCAGCCCACGAACGGGATCGTGGTCTGCGCGATGCCGGCCTTGTAGCTGACGTCACTGAAGCTGGCGTCTCCATCGTTGTGGAGGAGCACCTTGTAGTCGTCGCCAAAGTCGGTCACGAAGAAATCGATCAGGCCGTTGTTCTCATAGTCGCCCGCGGTGATGCCCATGGACGCGATTTCGCGCCCGTCCTTGTTGAGCGCGAAGCCGGAGACATAACTCTGGTCGTCAAACGTGCCGTCGCCCTTGTTGATATAGAGATAGTTCGGTTCCGAATCGTTGCCCACCACAAGGTCCGGTTTCCCATCGTCGTTGATGTCGACAAAGATGGTGCTGAAGCCGTAGTAATGGTCTTTGTCCTCAACGCCGGCCTTCGCGGTGACATCGGTAAACGTGCCGTCGCCGTTGTTGTGGAAGAGGTGGTCGGGCTCGCCGGGAAGGCCGCGCGGGCCGCAGTTTACCGTGGCTCCGCGATACTGGCACTGAGCGTAACCCACCGCTTTGGAACCGGCGACGGGCAGGTTGTCGCGATCGAAGTGCACATAGCCTGTGACGTAAAGATCGAGCCGTCCGTCGCCGTCGTAGTCTCCCCAGGTTGAGCCGGGTGACCAGTTGCCCAGCGCAACGCCGGCCTTTTCAGCCACATCGGTAAACGTGCCATCGTGATTGTTGTGATAGAGACGGTTCTTGCCGTAGTTGCCCACGTAGATATCGGGCCAGCCATCGTTGTCGTAGTCGGCAACGCTGACTCCATATCCCCAGCGATCGTTGGTGACGCCGGCCTTGGCTGCCACGTCGGTAAACGTACCGTCGTGATTGTTGTGGAACAGCGCGGCGTGCGGCGACGCTTCTTTTCCATCCAGCGAATCGAATGTCGCTCCGTTGACGAGGTAGATATCGAGCCACCCGTCGTTGTCGTAATCGATGAGAGCCAGGCCCGAGCCGTTCGTCTCTACGATGAAGTTCTTTTCGGGCACGCCCATTTTGTGTTGCCAGCCGGAGAGGCCGGCCTGTTTCGTGATGTCCTGAAAGATCACGGGGCCCTTGTCGACAAACCCGCCGGCGGTGATCGGCCGCTTGAATTCGTCATAGACCGGCGCTGCGCCAATGCCTCCCGCGATGCCGCTCATGCCACTTTGCCCAGGCTTGGGAGGGGGTGCTTGCTGCGATTGGCAGTCGCCGGGAAGAAGAAGGACCGTTAAAAGTGCGCCGCAGACAAGACTTTTAAGAAGCAAAGACGATGATCCTCCACGGGTTGCAGTGTATCGCATTGCTCGTACGACGTGCGATGACGGTGGACCGTCGAGCGTATCCTGTTCAGTCTCCAGCGGCTCAAACTGCACCCGTATGAATTGAAGAATCATCGCGGTGAGACCTTCAATCGGAGATGCCGGCAGGCAGGCATCTAAAGCAAAAGAGGGCCGATTGATGAGCAGAAACACTGTGGAGATCCAACGCGAGACTGCAACGGGCAATGACCGGTTCGGACGGTTTGCCAGCAGCGCATCTTACTGGCTGGGATCGAAGTGGGCGTTTCTCTGGGCCGGTTCAATCATTGCGGCGTGGGCGTTGACAGGCCCCATCTTTCATTACTCAGATACATGGCAGCTCATTATTAACACAGGAACAACCATCGTCACCTTCCTCATGGTTTTCCTCATCCAGAACACGCAGAATCGCGACGCGCGAGCCATCAATTTGAAGCTCGATGAATTGATCCGGGCTATCGATAAAGCCCGGGATCACATGATCAATATTGAAAAGCTCAGTGACGTGGAACTGGATGTCCTGGAGGCGCAGTTTCATGAGATGCGCGCTGCGGGCGTCGAGGGCCAGCAACGGCGTGTGCACGGCACTGCCGCAGACTAAATACGGGGAGCGAGCAACAGGATTGCCGCTCTGAATATTCCCCGCGGCCCTTTCACAAGAAAGCGCCAGCCGAAGATTCTGCTTTGAACGGGTGCTCGCTTCAGATGAGTTTGAGCAGCAGCAGGATAAGCACGATGGTGAGGATCAAACTCAGTCCGCCGCCACCGTAGTACCCCAGACCCGGGCCCGCCCTGTAGCCACCGTAGCCGAATCCAAAGATCAAAACGACGAGAATGATAATAAGCAGCATAGTCTT
>VFSW01005645.1_pt1 | contig 18482 bp, 17 predicted proteins | sample 5358111 | NCBI WGS metagenome assembly VFSW01 (sample SAMN11554181, study PRJNA540505) | mine drainage metagenome | isolation source: sediment from site ElyBrook_90M | place: USA: Ely Copper Mine, Vershire, VT | collected 2017 | reverse complement strand
GGGGTGGAGCGTTGGCGGGGCGGGCTTCGTCGAAGTGATGCCAGCCAGGGGCGGGCTGAGTGGCCTGGGGCTGCGGCTGAGCTTGCCGCTGGTCCTGTGGCTGGTCCGGCGGCTGGTCCTGCGGTTGATCCTGGGCGGAGGCGACGGCGGCGGCGAGCAGAGCGAGGAGGGTGAGGCGAAGGCGCATGGGCGGAAAAGTCCTTTCCTGAGCTTCACCAAGACTCAGGGCATTTGACGTGCCATTTGTAACTCATTGACACGGCGTGGCGGCGCCACGGGGCGCGTGGTGGAAATTCACCAGCGACGGTTCGATTGGGCCAGCCGGGCGGCCGGCGGAGGGAAGTCCTCGCGAGCCTCGGCGCTGGCTTCGGCTCGCCCATACTCCCCCTCGCCTCGATCCGCGTCAACGCGTCAACGCCCACCCGGCCGCGCCGGGCGCTCCGGCGAAAATATCGCTTGACTGTTCTACATAACTAGTACACTATATGTCTAGTGAGCGCCGCGGCGAAGCCACGCAAGCCCTTCCGGTTCGGCCTGGACCCGCGCAGCGGCGTCCCCGCCTACCGCCAGGTCATCGACCAGGTGATGGGCGGCCTCGCCTCGGGCGCGCTCCTGGCGGGCGAACAGCTTCCGACGGTCCGCCAACTGGCGGTCGATCTCACGATCAATCCGAATACGGTGATCCGGGCCTATCGCGAGCTCGAGATTCGCGGCGCGATCGAGACGCAACAGGGCACGGGCACGTTCGTCAGCCACCAGAAGGTCGAGCGCGACAGCGCCGAACGGCAGCGGAGGCTGACGCAGCTCGCCGGCGACTTCGTGGCTCGCGCCGGCTCGGCCGGCTTCACGGTCGAGGAACTCATCGATCGGCTGCGGGAATTTCAAGCCGATGCGGGAAAGAAAAGGAGATGAAGCGCTATGACGCGTGATCGCAACAGGAATCAGATAAGCGGCGTCGCTGTGGGGCTGTTCGCTCTGTCGGGCCTGACAGGACTCGGGCTCGCGGCCGCGCTCGGCCATCGTGGGCCGCTTTACGCGGGACTTCTGCTCGGCGTCTACCTGTTGTTCGCCATCAAAGTGGCGGACCAGTGGGAGCGCGTTGCCGTGCTGCGTCTGGGCCGCTTCATCGGGCTGCGCGGGCCGGGGCCATTTCATGTCCTTCCGATCGTCGATCGCCTCAGCCGCCGCGTGGATCAGCGCGTCCGCGTCGCAAGCGTCACCGCCGAGTCGACGCTCACGCGCGACACGGTGCCGGTGAACGTCGACGCGATCGTCTTCTGGCTGGTGTGGAACGCGGAGAAATCGATTCTCGAGGTCGAGGATTTCGTCGAAGCGATCAACATGAGCGCGCAAACCGGTTTGCGGGAGTCCATCGGCCGCCACGAGCTGGCGCAGATGATCACCGAACGCGAATCGCTCGGACGCGAGCTGCAACGGATCCTCGATGAGAAGACCAACCCGTGGGGCATCACCGTGCAGTCGGTCGAGATCCGCGACGTCCGCATTCCGCAGGCTCTCGAAGACGCGATGTCGCGGCAGGCGCAGGCTGAGCGCGAACGCCAGGCGCGGAACATCCTCGGACAAGCGGAAACCGAGATTGCCGACAAGTTCGCGCAGGCCGCGCTCACCTATCAGAACAACCCCGTGGCGCTGCATCTGCGCGCCATGAACATGCTCTACGAAGCCATCAAGGAGCGCGGCTCGATGGTGATTGTTCCGTCCTCGGCGGTCGAAACCATGGGCCTCGGCGGCACGCTCGCAACGGCCTCGCTCGCCGGCGCGAAGCCGCAGTAGACGGCGCGGGACCCGCTCGGAATGTGGGGACGGAATTCACTCGAATGCCTCTGGCGGGATGCGCGCTACGGCCTGCGCGCAATGCGGCGCAGTCCTGGGTTCACGGCGGTGGCCGTTCTGTCGATGGCGCTCGGCATCGGCGCGAACACGGCGATTTTTAGCCTGGTGCGCGCCGTGATCCTTCGCGTCCTGCCCGTGCGCGAGCCCGGCCAGCTTGTCGAACTCCTCGACAAGTACCCCGGCGAGCCTCGCGGCAGCTATTTCTCGCTCGCCAGTTACGAGCACTACCGTGACCACAACGATGTCTTTTCGGGCCTCGTCGGCGTCTCTGCCTCCCGCTTCACGGCGCGCGCCGCGGGACACGAACCGGAGACCTTGGACGGCGAGTGCGTAACCGCGAACTATTTTCTGGTCCTCGGACTCAAGCCCGCGATTGGCAGACTGATCGGGCCGGAAAATGAACTCACGGGCCGTAACGGTCCGGCCGTGGCCGTCGTAAGTTCGTCCTACTGGAAAAACGAATATAACCTCGATCCGGCCATGATTGGCGCACAGATCCTTGTGGACGATGTGCCGCTGACCATTATCGGCGTGGCGCCGCGCGGCTTCTTCGGATTGCAAGTGGGGTTCAGGCCGGACATCTGGCTCCCCGTCGCGGAGGAACCGGCGATCCATCACCCCAGCCGCATTGGCGGCGGCGGATTGCACCTGATGGCTCGCCTGAAACCCGGTGTGTCCTTCGCTCAAGCGCGCGCGGAAATGAGCGTGCTGTTCCAATGGACCATCGACGAACGAGCCAGGAGCAGCACCGACCCGCTGATGCGTCAACTGCGGTTCGAGATGGCGCCGGGGAGCGCGGGGTTCTCGCTGCTGCGCGACCGGTTCGCGCGACCGCTTTTGCTGCTGATGGCCCTGGTGAGCCTGATCCTGCTGGCGGCGTGCGCCAATGTAGCCACGATGCTGCTGGCGCGCGTCGCGGGCCGTCAACGCGAAATGGCCGTGCGCGTCGCGCTGGGCGCCGGGCGGTCTCGCCTGGTGCGCCAGATCCTAACCGAATCGCTGCTGCTTTCGGCGGCCGGCGGCGTGCCCGCCGTTTTCCTCGCATACTTCGGCGCCGCGGCGCTGGTGCGAATCCTGGCGTCCGGGCGGCGGATGCCGGAGCTCCCGTCTCCGATTGCGATTCAGGTTAGTCCGGATCTGCACATACTGCTGTTTACCGCGGGAATCGCTACGCTGACCGGGGTGCTCTTTGGACTCGCCCCCGCCTGGAGCGTGTTCGCTTCCACGCCCGCGCCGTCGCTCAGGGAAGCCTCGAGCGCCGGTGGGACGAGGTCCGGGCGGCTGTTGGGAAAGGGCCTCGTGGTCGTGCAAGTGGCGTTGTCAGTAGTGCTGTTGAGCGCCGCGGGCCTGTTTATCGGGCGTCTGTCGGCCCTCGAGCGTCTCGATCTCGGATTCCGCCGCGATCACGTTCTGCTCGTCACTCTCGATCCGGCGCACAGCGGGTATAGCGGCGAACGATTGTCCCTCGCCTACCGGCAACTGCTCGATCGCCTCGAAGCGATTCCGGGCGTCCGCTCGGCCACGATCTGCGCGCCGTCCCCGCTCTCGGGCGCCGGAGCGAGCCGTTTCGCCAGCGTGGAGGGACACGAAGAGAAGCCCGAGGATCGCCGCTACATTTCGCTAAGCTGGGTTGCGCCGAAGTATTTTCAAACGCTCGGAACGCCGTTGCTGCTGGGTCGCGACTTCCGCTTTGCGGACCAAGGCCGCGCGCGTGTCGCGATCGTCAATCAAGCGATGGCGCGGTATTACTTCGCCGGCCGGAACCCCATCGGACGGCGCGTCACGCTCGACGGCGACGACCGGGCATACGAGATCGTCGGCGTGGCGGGCGACGCGAAGTACTACGAGATTCGCGAAGCCACGCCGCGCACGATGTACGTCGACACCTTCCAATATCCGGCGCCGGCATCGCAGTTCGCGCTTCGAACCGGCATCGATCCATTCGCGGTGGTCCCCGAAGTGCGCGGCGCGATCCGCGAAATGCTTAAAACAATTCCAGTGGTGCGTGTTACTACGCTCGCGGCCCAGGTCGATGCCACCATCGTTCCCGAGCGTCTCATCGCCGCGCTGTCCGGCTTGTTCGGCGCCCTCGGCTCGACGCTCGCGGCCATAGGGATCTACGGGCTGCTCGCTTACACGGTCACCCGGCGCACCGGCGAGATCGGCATCCGCATGGCGCTGGGCGCGACGCGGGCCGTCGTAATCCGGATGGTGCTGGGCGAAGCGCTGGGCGTAGCCTTCGGAGGGCTGGCCATGGGCATCCTTGGCGCGTACTCTGCCAAGCGTTTCGCCATGACCTGGATCGACGGGCCGCAGCCGGACATCGCCGTTCCAATTGCGATAGGTTCTGGCGCCATGATCGCGCTCACGCTCGCCGCCGCCTATGCGCCGGCACGCCGCGCGGCAAGCGTCCACCCTATGGAAGCCTTGCGGCACGAATAGTCGCCCGCGCCGGGCGGCGATTGCATTACCGCACGCGACCCAAAGCCGGGTATACTGGCGCGTGACCTTCGCGGACTGGCTGCTGGCGGACATCCGTCCGCCGAAGGGCTTCTACAGCAAGGCCGAGCCCGAACATGCCTGGTGGCGCGTGATGTGCCTCACCGGCGTGGACTATTTTTCGACGCTCGGCTATCAACCGGGCATCGCGTTCCTCGCGGCCGGTCTGCTTTCGCCGCTCGCCACCCTGGTCCTGGTGCTGGTGACGCTATTTGGCGCGCTACCCGTGTATCGCCACGTGGCGGAGGCGAGCCCGAACGGGCAGGGAAGTATCGCGATGCTCGAAAACCTCTTCCCGCGGTGGAGCGGAAAGACGTTCGTATTGATCTTGCTCGGCTTCGCGGCCACGGATTTCGTCATTACCATGACGCTCTCCGCGGCCGACGCCGCCGCCCACCTTACCGAGAACCCATTCATGCCAGTCTGGCTGAAAAGCCAGATGGGGGTTACGCTTGTGCTGCTGGCGATCCTCGGAGCGATTTTCCTGATGGGCTTCAAGGAAGCCATCGGCGTCGCGGTCGTGCTGGTGGGGTTCTATCTTGCGTTGAACGTCGTGGTCACGGGAGTGGCGCTCGAAGCGGTGCTCGGACATCCGCGGTCGATCCCGGACTGGAAGAGCGCGGTCCTGCTCCAGCACGGCAGTCCACTCGCCATGATCGGCATTTCGCTGGTTCTGTTCCCGAAGCTCGCGCTGGGACTCTCGGGCTTCGAGACCGGCGTGGCGGTGATGCCGCTCATCCAGGGCGAAGGCGTGGCCGGCCGCGTTCGCAATACGCGCAAGCTGCTGGTCACCGCGTCGCTCATCATGAGCGTCTTCCTGCTGGCCACCAGCGCCGCGACCACTTTGTTGATCGAGCCGGATAAATTCAAGGAGGGTGGAGAGGCGAATGGCCGCGCGCTGGCATATCTTGCGCACAAGCTTCTCGGCAACGCATTCGGGTCGGTGTACGACATCGCAACGATTTTGATTCTCGCCTTCGCGGGCGCGTCGGCGATGGCGGGACTGCTCAACCTGATCCCGCGCTATCTGCCGCGCTTCGGCATGGCGCCCGAGTGGGCGCGGGCGTCGCGTCCGCTGGTGCTGGTGTTCATGACGGTCGCTTTCGGCGTCACGGTTCTGTTCCGGGCCAGCGTGGACGCGCAGGGCGGCGCGTACGCGACGGGCGTGCTGGTGCTGATCACGTCCGCCGCGTTCGCGGTGACCATTTCGTTATGGGAAAGCTGGCGGCGCTGGCCGTTCCTCCTCATCTCGCTGGTTTTCGTCTACACCACCGCGTTGAACATCTACGAGCGGCCGGAGGGCATCAAGATCGCGTCGTTGTTTATCGGAATGATGATCGCCACCTCGCTGATCTCTCGCGCCATGCGCTCGACCGAACTGCGGATCGCCGGCGTGCAAACGGATGAACAAGCGACGGCGTTGCTCGACGAAGACGAGGATCGGGTCATCCGTCTCGTCGCGCGGCGGGCGCGAACCGAAACCATCGATGCGCTCGACCGGATCGACCGCACCGTCCGCTCCATTCACAACCTGGACCCCAGGGAACGGCTGTACTTCTTCGAAATCGAGCGCGGCGACGCTTCCGAATTCGAAGACACGCTGCGCGTCACGGGCGAGCGGATGGGCCGGCACGCCGTGCTGCGCGCGACCAGCCCCGCGATCGCCAACGCGATGGCCGCCATGCTGATCCATCTCGAGCAGAGCACCGGCAAAGTCCCGCATGCCTACTTCAACTGGACCGAGGGCAATCCGGTGGGAAATCTTTTCCGCTTCCTGCTCCTCGGGGAAGGCGACGTGGCGCCCATCGCTCACGAGGTGCTCCGTCGCGCGATTCCCGATGTCGAGCGCAGGCCCGTGATTCACGTGAGTTAGGTCTTCGACCGTCTGAAGAAGTTTAATAAAACACTTCCATATACGTGGATCCGGCGTGAAGAGCGCGATTTCAGGGCTGGATGGGTCTGAGCGTTCTGACCTTCGCCAGGATGTCGTCGGCGAGTCCTTGTAAGTGCGGCGACTTCGGCAGTCGAAGGTTGGGACGGTTTTGCGAGCGAGTGAGTTTGCCGGGAAGAAGGAAGAGTTTGTAGCGGAGCTTTTCAAGCGGCAGGCTCTGCCGCGATTCCCGCAAGCAATTGCGTTGGAACGCCGCGACCAGATTGTAAGCCAGACGGATGATCTCCACGGACGATCTCCCGGTACAGCGCATTCGCGGCAAAGGAGGCGGTTGGAATTTCTAAGTTATTGGGAAATTGGTAGCGCTAACGGGAATCGAACCCGTATTTAAGCCTTGAGAGGGCTCCGTCCTAACCGTTAGACGATAGCGCCGCGGGCGGGGGCGATCCTCGAAAGAACCGCTACAAGCAAAGCATAGCAAGGCGCTCGCGACGGCACAATCGGGATAGCCGGCGGGCAGGTATGGAAGCTGCCATCTACGGATGACGCAGCTCGCCGGCGAGCGCGGCAAGGCCGTGCTTGAGGTAGATCTCGAGCAGGCGCTGCTCCTCGGGCGACGGGGCTAAAACGCGGCTGAGGCGCGGGTCGGACAGATCCGCGCGTGTCGGCACCCACAGGTTGCCGTCGGCGAACTCGACGCTGGTCACGTAGGCGGTCAGGCCGGCGATGTCGGCCGGCGAGCCAGGGCGGCTCGGGAACCGCAGCGTGACGTCCTTCAAAATGTCCCGCTGCTCGCCGGGTGCGAGAAACACATCGGCGGGAATGGTGCCCGCGGGCGTTTCACGTCCCTGGCGGTCGCGGACGATCCAGCCGAGTTCGACCCAGCGCACCGTGCGGGCCGAACGATTGCGCACCTCGAGACGCGGCGTGCGCGCCTCGCCGCCGGCGACGATGGCCACGCCCTCCTCGGGCTCGACCGGCGAGCCGGGCAACGGCACGAAATTGAACGCCAGTTCCCTGCCCGGCACAACATTCGTCGCGCGGCCGGTATGGACCACCTGGGCTTCCATGCCCTGCTGGGAAGGTCCGCGCGCGAGGCTGGCCAGCACGCCCTGCCGCAGGCGCTCGACGCCCGCCTCGAGCAGCGACTGGTAGTAGCGGCGGTCGCGGCGCGCCTCCATTTCATAAACCAGCAGCGCCCGGCGCGAGTTCAAACGGTCCGGCCCGAAGAACGTCAGGTCGTCGAACAGAATTCCGTCCAGGTGAACGGTGACGCCCCCTGAGCCGAGGGCCTGCACGGGCCGGAGAAGACGCAGGTCGAGGCGCACCGGAAAGGACTCGCCCGGGCCGACCGAAAGGCTGGGAAGCGTGACCGAGGCCTTGCCGCCGGGCGTGACGGCGCGCGCCTCGACGAGCAGTGTGATGCCGCGAATGCGCGCCGGGGAAATATTGCGCAGCGTCAGCGCGGCGCGAAGATCGAGCACCATCGCCCCGCCGCGGGCGGTCTGGTTCGATCCGGTATAGTCGGCCGAGAGCAGGGCGACCGGCGAATCCTTCGGAAAATCGATGCTCGCAAGCGGAAGATCCGCCGCCCGCGGAGCTGTCGAGAGCGCGGCGGCCAGCGCCATCGCGGCCGTAAGCGCCAACCGGTTACTGCTCATAGTAGACCTTGTCGATGGTGACCTGGCCCGAGTCGGCATCGACGTAGCGGGCGCTCACCGAGTCCTGCAAGCTGACCGAGACCGAGACCGGCCCCGAGGCGGCCGGGGCAAGCATCTGGAGCGCCGCGCCGTTGGCCGTCACCGTCGCGCCGAGCGGGGAAGCGTCGAGCACGACGCCCTCCTGCGAAACAGTTTCGGTGTGTCCAGTCAAGCCGCGCCAGGCCCGGCCGAACGCCGACGCCATGCGCAGCTTGGAGTCATGCGGGAAATTCACGGCGAACCCAAGAGCCAGCAACAGGCAGGCCGAGGCCAAGGCCGCGCCGAGGCTCCAGCGCAGGCCACGCAGGCGCGCCGGACGCCGCGGCTCGTCGACGCATTGGCCGGCTTCGAGGCCCACGCGGATATTGGCGGTCATCTCGGAAGCGAGCGCGCTCCAGTCGAGCGAGGGAGCGAGCGCGGCCGCGGCGTCGCGGATCTTGCCGCGCGCCTCGCTCACCGCGGCGGCTTCCGAGGCGCAACGCTCGCAACGCCGCACATGAAGCGCCACGCCAATTCGCCGGATGAGGCCCAGATCCCCGCCCGCATGCAGCGCCAGATCGATGGTGGACGGATGTCTCATGACGGCACGCTCTCGAGGAACCGGCGGAATTTCACGCGCGCGTTGGCGATGTGAGAACGCACGGTGGCCTTCGAGCAGTTGAGCCGCTTGGCGACTTCGGCCGCCGGCCAGCCTTCCACATCGCGCAGCAGCAGCGCCGTCCGCTCGCGTTCTGTCAGCACGGCAAGCCCCTGTTCGAGATAGCCCCGGCGCTCGGCCCGCAACATGGCGACTTCGGGGCTTTCCGGCGCGCCGGCCCCGCTCTCGCCGAGGATCCGCGCCGAAACCGCCTCCGGCATCGCGTCGATCTCGCAGAAGTTGACCTTGCCGTGGCGGCGCAGGAAATCGATCGCCGTATTGCTCGCGATGCGCGAAAGCCAGTGCGTCGCGCGCTGGGCGTCCTTAAGCTGCTCGTGGCGTTGTAGCGCCTTGATAAACGTTTCCTGCGTAAGGTCCTGGGCGTCGGCCGCGTTGCCGACAATTCGATAAATCAACAGGAAAATGCGGCGAAGATTCTCGGAGATGAAGCGCGCCTGGCGCTCGCCCGCGCCCTCGGCCGCATCGCAGGGAAACGCTTCAGCCGGCTCGCTCATCCCGCCTCCAGCCGCCAGCGGAAGTAAAAGCGCACTTTCCGCTTCGAGTTGAATTGCCAGCGCCATCTCTACCAGTAGATGACGCGAGCGCTCGCCAAACGTGCAAACCGATCATTCGAACCCAACCGCGTCCCCCGGCGCTATCCTGATTGTATATGAGACCCGTGGCCGTGATTGGGATCGGCAAAACGGCCTTTGGCGCGTTCCCCGGGCGCGACCTCCGCTCGCTGGCCGTCGAGGCCAACCAGAAGGCCTTGCTGGACGCCCACGCCAAGTCAAGCCACATCGAGGCATTCTTTCTTGGGAACTTCGCCGGGCCGTCTTTCACCGGGCAGAGCCACCTGGCGCCATACATCGCCGCCGCCAGCGGCATTTCGGGCGTGCCGGCGACGCGCTTCGAGGCCGCCTGCGCGTCGAGCGGCGCGGCGTTCTTCCACGCGGTCCGTTCGGTGGCGGCCGGTCTCTACGATATTGTCCTCGCGACCGGGGTCGAGAAGATGACCTCGCAGCCGACACCGAAGGTCGCGGAGATCCTGGCCGGGGCCGGCGATTTGAGCGGCGAGGTCAAGGCCGGGGCGACCTTTCCGGCGCTGTTCGCGATGATCGCCCGCCGGTACATGCACGAGTTCGGCGCCACGCGCGAGCACCTGGCCGCGGTAGCCGTGAAGAACCACGCGAACGGCGCGAAGAATCCCGACGCGCACATGCGGAAGACCATTACCCTCGAGCAGGCGCTGGCCGGCAAGCCGGTTGCCGAACCGCTCACCGTGTACGACTGCTCGCTGGTAAGCGACGGCGCGGCGGCCGTGGTGCTGGCCCCGCTCGAGCGCGCCGCCGAATTCACCTCCAGCCCGGTGCGCGTGCTCGGCGCCGCCCAAACTTCGGACGTGGTTGCGCTCGATGAAAAAACCGACGTCACGCCGTTTCGCGCCGTTCGCGAGGCCGGGGCTCAAGCCTATCGAATGGCGGAGCTCGAGCCCTCCGACATCGAATTCGCCGAGGTACACGACTGTTTTACCATCGCCGAACTGATCGCCATCGAGGATCTCGGCTTCGTGCCCAGGGGCGAAGCCGGACCGTTCACCCTCGCCGGCCACACGTGCCTTAAGGGGCGGCTGCCAGTGAATGCGAGCGGGGGGCTGAAATCGAAAGGTCACCCGGTCGGCGCAACCGGAGTTGGGCAGATCTACGACATCGCGCAGCAGATCCGCGGCCAGGCGGGCGAGCGCCAGCTTGGCCGCAACCGGATCGGCCTGGCCCAGAACCTCGGCGGCTCGGGCGCCACATGCGTAGTAAGTATCCTGGGGGCCGCATGACGCACACCCACGCGACAGTGTATACCGAGACCGTCGTGTACTCGCCCCCGGTGCAGTATGCGAATGACGCGCCTTATCAATTGGCGATTGTCGACCTGGCGGAAGGCGGACGGCTGACCGTGCGCGTGCTTGGGGAAAGATCCGCGATCGGCGACCGGCTCGAATTCGTCGAAGAGCGCGACGGCGTGGCCTATTTCAAGAAAGCGGCCGGTTGAGCCGGCCCGCTGGATGGAGGCTGCGCGGAGAGCCGGGCGAGCGGCGCAAGCCACGGCTCGATGGTCTTAACGAGACCATCGAAAGAAATGGGCTTGCTGAGGAAGTCGTCCATGCCGGCGGCCAGGCAGCGCTCCCGCCAGTCGTCTCCCGCGTGGGCGGTGATCGCAAGAATCGGCACGCGGAGGCGAGCGCCGGTCTCTTGCTCGCGGATGCGGCGCGTGGCTTCGAGACCGTCCATTTCGGGCATCTGGCAATCCATCAGGACGAGCTCATAACGACAGGCGGCGCACATCATGACCGCCTCCACCCCCGTGGTTGCAACGTCCACGGTGCAGCCCAGGCGCTCGAGGAATCGCCGCGCGACAAGCTGATTCACCGCGTTGTCCTCGGCCACCAACACCCGCGCCAGGATCGGCGCGGACGAGGCGCCCATGGAAGTCCCTGTCTCCGGCGCCTCGAGCTCGGGACCTCCCTCGGCTACCGGGAACGGCAGCGTGAAGCGGAATGTCGATCCTTTGCCAACCTCGCTTTCGACGCCGATCGACCCACCCATTCGCTCGACTAACTCCCGGCTGATCGACAAGCCCAGGCCGGTGCCGCCGTGCGAGCGGCTCAGCGATGCGTCCCCTTGCGAGAAGGGTTGAAACAGGCGCGGCAGCGTCTCCTCAGAAATGCCGGGACCCGTGTCGGCAACCGTGATGCAGACGGTCGCCTGGCCTTCCGTCCGGCCGGCAAGCCTTGCGCTCACGGAAACCGAGCCATGGCCCGTGAACTTCACCGCGTTGCCAGCGAGGTTCAGAAGGATTTGGCGGAAACGCAGCGCGTCACCCACGACCCAGAGCGGCAGCGCCTCGTCGAGCGTCAAATCGAAACGCAGTCCCGCCGCCTCGGCCTTGGGTCCAAGCAGCGCCGCGGCAAGATGAATCTGGCGGCGAAGATCGAAGGGAGCGCGCTCGATCTCGAGATTGCCGTTTTCGATTTTGGAAAGATCGAGCAGCTCGTTCAACAGCAAGAGAAGGTGCTGCGCCGATTCCTCGGCGATCCGCGCATAGTGGCGCGCTTCGCCTTCGATCTTTCCGCCGAGCAGCAGTTCGTGCATGCCGAGGATGCCATTCATCGGAGTGCGCAATTCGTGACTGACCATCGCGAGAAAATCGCCCTTAACCTTTAGCGCGGCGCGGGCCCGGCCGGACGCCTCGCCGAGCACGCGCCGCTGCTGCTCCCAGGTGCTCGACCACCAATAGGCGATGGCAAGCGCCGCCAGCGTGAGGATGACCAGCATGGCGATCGCGCACCAGGCGCTCAACCGCCAACTCGCCACCGCGTCCCAGACAGCGGACTCCACTCCGTGTGCGCTGCGGCGCTGTAAGACCGACTCGAGGCGGGACGTAGCGGCCTGGCTCGCGGAGACGAGGAACGCCGCGAGCACGAGGCCCGTCGCGCCGATGATCGCGGCCAGTACACGAAACGGCACGCCCGTTCGCCGAGGCGGGGGAAACCGGCGATTGCGAAACTCGTACCAGGGCCGCGCCCAAAGCCGCAAGCTCGGAGCCACAAGGCAAACATTCCCCAGGACGGCGCCCAGCACCCAACCCTCCCAGATGAGGAACGTGTGCGCGGTGTCGGCGCCCAGCGCGGCGCTCAGCGTGAAGGCTCCGCTCGAAACGAGCAGCGTCGCGAGGGTCGAAACGCCCAGGTAGCTAAACCAGGCGCGCCACGAGCGCAAGTCGATGGGCAAATCGAGAGCCCCGTAGGCCACGCTCAGCACCGCCAGCCCGACCGGATTCACGAGCGCCACCAGCAGCGCCGGGCCAAGCGAGACACCCAGCCCCAGACAGGTCAACAGGCTGGCAAGGAAGACCGGTGGCAAGGCCCACTCTGGACCCAGGCCGAATACAATTAGCTCGCTCAGCAGTATTGGCGGATAAATGTAAAGCGAACCCTCCGCGCTCGAAAACGGGAGATAGAAGCTGAGATCCATCGCCGTGCCCGCCAGGAGCAGGCATAGCGCGACCGCGCCCAGCCAGCCCCACAGCAGCCGGCGGCTCGAGCGGCAACCTGCGCGCGCCTTCCGTAGGACCGGCCACAACCCGAGCGGTTGCCAGAATACAGCCGAATTGGGGTCAGGCAATTGCGACTGGTTCCCTTCCGGACACGTCACCTACCTGCTTGAACTATCGGCACTTGCGAGCATCTCTTTAGGATTCGCGGCCCCTGGCATGACGGGCGCCGCGCCGCCTCCGCAACGGAGGCCGCGCAACATGAATACGACTATACACTGCCGGTGCCCCGGCGCCAAACCCTGCCCCTTTAACTCAGCGATTCCGCAACCACCAGTGGCGACTGCCGAAAAGTGTGACACGTGGATGAACTTTGGGCAATTAGGGGCGTCGAGGCGAATCGCAATGGTGTTTAGGGCGGGGAAGAGCACCGGAGATGCTGGTTCGGGCGAGGGCGGGGCGCGCTCGGGCGACGGATTCGGGGCGAGACGGCGGGGCTGATTCCAGCATAGATTTCCGCCGCCATAAACCGGACCGGAAGACCTGGGTTCTGCCCGTGCGGATCTCCGGTTTGAGATTCAGCGCGAAGGAACGGTGAAAGATGTTGAACCCAGGATTCCCGATATCCCATCGTTGGTGACCGAAAACGACGGCCCGCCCCGCCGGCGAATCGCCCGCGCATTCTCTTCGCTCACAATGCCGCGATCAAAGACCCAGATCCGCCGCGCGTTGCCCTCGCCGGAAACCCTCACTGTTGACGATGAGCGCAACCATCATCTGCACGCAGTCGGTTCGTACAGCGGCACGTCAAACTCGGCGCCGAACAGCTTGCCATATCGAAGCCTGAGATGCCGTTCCAGCTTCGTCTTCTTCTGCGGCAGAATCCGGCCCAGCAAGTAGTACAGCCGCGTTTCGTTGCGCTTGCCTTCCTCGATGCCCAGCAGATCGCCCAGTGCGGTGGACGGGCGCGAGCGCCGCTCGAACGGCCAGCTCGCCGCGCGGCGCGCACAGCCGCTTGATCGCCAGCATCGCAACTGCCGCGTGCGCTCCAGCCGCACCTGATTCACAAGCACCCGGGCGACCTGCGAGGGGACCAGCTTCAGTTGCCGCGCCTCGGCCTGCTCGTTGAAAACGTCGATCGCCTTCAGCCAGCGCGCCTGCGCGGAACTGTTCAGCTCCCCCAGATAGCGCAGAAACATTCCTGCCCGATCTTGTCATGAGGCGGGAATCCCTTCAAGAGGGTTGGTCTGCACTTCATCGACTTTTCGAAACACCTGGATTGAGAATACGGCACTTGCGTCGCCGGAGGCGTCACAAATCGCCGATTCCTGCCGTCTCGCGACGAACTTGGGTTAGTAGGGTAATACGCAAGCCGGGGGGAAGCCGGCGCCGTTAAATCGCGATCTCTCAACACGTTATCCGAGGGTCCGAGCCGCCGCCGCCGGCGCTGGCAGTAAACTCCCGTCAGCCAGTAGCGCCGCGATGACATCCCGCGCGTAGTACACGTCTCCATCCGGCGCCAGATATTGGATGATCGCGGGCAGATCGTTCCCCGACGTCACCAGCCCCACCTCGCACCGCGAGCCATTCCGCAACTGCGGAAACCCAGCCGTCGCCAGCAGGCAATTGCACAGGCATTTCCTCCCCTCCGCATCCTCGGCGCGCCCGCCCTTCGACACATACAGAGTCACCGGCTCGGCCGGACAGCGGTACCCGATCGAGCCGTCCTCCATCCGGTACGCCTCGCGCAGAAAGCCCAGATCGCAGATCCGCGGCCGGTCGCGGTATACGCTGTCGTCGGTGAGCGAGCCTTCGAGTTCCACAACCTTGAACGGGAAGCGCGTCGGTGAAGCGGCAAGGTCGGTCACTACGCGCGCCGCTCCGCTCCGCACCTTCCGAATTACGGCCCGCTTATAGTCTTCCCGCACGCCCGACTCGGCGCAGAAGGCGAACGGCGTCCCCGTCTGGATGCCGGCCGCGCCCTCGCTCCAGGCCTCGCGCAGCTTCGCGGCGGACCCGTACCCGCCGGCCAGCCAGAACGGCGTCCCGATCTCGCGCATCCGCGCCAAATCCACCCGGTCCCGATCGCCGTAGATCGCCTCGCCCGCCCCGTCCAGTTTCAGCTTCCCGCGCGGAGGCGCGTTATGCCCGCCCGCCGTCGGCCCTTCCACCACGAACCCGTCCACCCTCCCGTTGGCCTTCTTGTGCAGCGTCTCCGCCAGAACGTGCGACGAAACGATGGCCACAAACTTCGGGCGGGCAAGCGGCCCCACGGCCCCTTCCCGGTACTCGGCGGGTGAAAACTTCATCAGCGCCGCGTCCTGCCCGCCGCCACCCGCCACGTGCAGCGGGTACTCGCCCGGCTCATGCTGGACGAAGCGATCCAGCACGCCCGGAATCCGCGCCGGAATCCCCGCGCCCACCAGCACGTACCCAACCCCCGCCAGCATCGCCCCGTACAACGACGCAAGATGCGGCAACTGCACCTTCTCGAGATAATTGATCCCCACCGGATTCGCGTGCCCGGCACGCGCCAGAAACACCTCGGCGAAGTTCGCCACGATACACAACTCGCGCGTCGCGCGCGGGCCTTCGGCCGTGTGCGTCGGCAGCAGGCGGTAGGGAACCGCCGTCCCCCGCCCGCCCGGGATATAGTGCTCGTTCCACGCCCGCCGCGCCATCTCGGGAAAGGGAAACGCATCCAACGCCCGCCGCATATGCCCACCAGGGTCGCCGTCCTGCAGCCGCCGTGAAAACACCTGATCCAGCGCCGTGCCCGACACCACGCCAAGCTGCCCGAGCCGCGATACCTCGCCCGCCAGGCGCCACGTCGAGATCGCGACACCCATGCCGCCTTGAATGATGACCGGTTCGTCCCTCATATCCCAGCATTTCACACGCCGTCCCCCGCCGATTGTCAGAGTTCTGTACTTTCCGGAGCCTCCGCGCGGACCCGGAACTTCACAATCGCGTATATGGCGAGCACAATCTGGGTCTGCTGCGTCCTGCTGTTGTAAGCCGGCTGGATGTAGGCGTGCTCGAACCGCGGCTTCGACCGGATGAGCGGATTATTCCCGATACGGCGCCCGGCGGCGATGGTGTGCTGGCTATAGGTGGGCTTGTATCCGGCGCGCGGCCCGCGAATGTCGTCAAGGTGTTCGTTGCGGAAAGTCGGATAGTTGTCCCCGTTCGCCTCGCCGGGCTCGCGCCACGCTTCTTCGACTCGACCTGTCGCAAACTCCCCGCCTTCCTCAACCAACCCAAGCTCTGAATGGCCAGTTACCCACCGGTTCCACCGGGGAAGCGAAAGTATAGAGCAGCGAATGGCCTTAAGTAGTTATCCGGCGCTAACTGCGCTTCGATGCCGGGCAGCGAGATATAGCGGCAGATCCGTACGTCCATGCCTTTGGAAAGTCTGAACGAATTCGGGATCTGATCGTAAGCCGCCGGAGCGTTGGCGAACTCGCGAGAACTTTCGCCTCTCATCCGGCCGGGTGCGGCATTACTCGCCGGACGCGTCACGGCGCTTGGCCGCAGGAAGGGTTCGCAGGCGGGAGTAACTCAAGGGGGGCCGTGAGAGAGACGATGACGACGAAGAGGTCCTGAAGGCCGGAAGAATCGCCGGGCAGGCGTCGTTTAGAGGACAATCGGACTGCAAACGTAGCCTGCGGCCGGGCCTGTATCGACCTGAAACCAGAGAACCCCTTCTCAAGCAGGGGCTGACCCCGGCTGACGACACAAAAGTCTTCGAAGGACTAATCGACCTGGAGCATGAGTTAAGCATCGATTTCACAAGCTACGGGCATCAACTAAATCCCCTGGGCTACGCGAAGACTCAGATCGATTGGTATTTTCCAATGCAGCACCACGGGATCCCCACTCGTCTGCTGGATTGGACCACCAATGCCCTCGCCGCGCTATTTTTTGCGCTTGAGGGCTATCAAAGGAGGGTGCGAGAGAGCAGCATCAGTCAGGTGAACAGCGCAAGTCCGAGCGACGGCACGGCAGGACTTGAGGCGAACCAAAGCCGTTTCGCCGTCTGGATGGTCGACGCGTACTGGCTAGCAGATCGCCTCTCAGAACAATGGGGCGCACGGCTCCTGCCATGGGCGGAAGAAGCGTCGCAGTACTTGCCAGCACTGGAGCAACTGCTTGAAAACGGCAGGGCCTCGAAGAAGCTCATTCCGGAGGGGGCGATGCCCATTGAGCCGCCGGCTATGCACCCGCGTCTGGCAGCCCAAGAAGGCCGGTTCATCGCTTTTGGGCAAAAGCAAGATCTCCTGGAACACAAAGTCTATCGGGAGCGCGAAAACAACTGCGTGCTTGAGAAGGCTAGAATCATGCAGATTTCGTTCGTAGTCGGGGGAACCGCCGACGCCCTTTTCGACGAACTGGCACATCTGGGTGTGTCGAGAAGAACGCTGTTCCCGGATCTGGATGGGCTCGCGGAATTTGTCCAATGGAGGCACTTTTCACAGAGGCGGAAACCATGATCTCGAGTCCCGCGAGGGGCAAATAGGGGCATTCCAGGCAGCATGCGGCTGGATACGTCCCGAAGTCGGCCAGCGACTCGGCGCCGGGCGGTTCCAGAAGCGTCAGTCGCGATCCAGAACCAGGACGCCAAGCTCGAGATCGGCCGCGAATTCCGTTATCCGGATGGCACGGCGGCGCAAAACCCGCTCGGCGTCTGTCGTCGGGTGTGTCCAGCGTCGAAGCCATACTACCTTGCGAGGCGGTCCGATTGTTGTGGCGAGGTCGTCGAAGTCGGAGTCGGTGCTCACGATGACGAAGTTCCCGGTCTTGGCAAACTCCCAGATCTCGCGATCCGGGCTTTCGAGCAAGGCGACCTCCGCCACATGGACCGACTCCGGGTGTAACTCAGCGAGCCGGACGACGAGCTTACGCGAGAGGTTCTCGTCGAACAGAAGTTTCACAGAGCTACACGCCTACCCATCCTGGCGGCAAACTCGTAGACCGCGCGAAAATCATCTGGCTCCAGTTCCGGCTAGTCATCGAGGATTTGCTGTTCCGTCATGCCTGCGGCGAGCCAACTCAACACGTCCCATACCGTGATACGCAACCCGCGGACACAGGGCTGGCCGGAGCGTTTGCCTGGCTCGATCATGATGCGGGGACTCATGCTTCGAGGATATCACCGTCGCCGAAACGGAGCGCCTGCGAGGGGTGTATCGGGCTGAAATCAGGCGAGTTCCTCGCTCCGAGGAAGCGCCTTGAACTTCCGCTTGGACGGCTCCCGCCCGAACTCCTGGCTGGCCTCGAGAAACGCCCACCCTGGACTCTTGGCGCGGGGCGCCGTTGACACAGCGCGCAAAGTGCGAATCGCGACCATCCGGGAGTTATCCGCCGGCAAAGACCTCGAGCGCCGATGAGGCGCGTTGCCGTTCGACTTCGAGCGCGCGTAGAAGGGTTGGGTATAGAGTCTGCGACGGCTTTCTTGCTGCGAATCCGCGCGGTCAGCGCGATTGTTGATGGCGGAGAGCGGACGCGCGGTCCTCAACTTGGCGCAGCATGTCGTCGAGATCGGATCGGGAATAATACTTGCCGCCGGCGAAGACCGACTCAATTTCCCGGATATGACTTATCGCTTCGAGCGGGTTCGAACGCAACAGAACCAGATCGGCTACCTTTCCTTCGTCGACTGTGCCCTCGGTCGAATCCGCCCCACGCCATCGGGCCGCGTTGATCGTCGCGATGCGAAGGGCGTCTAGCGGGGTAAGTCCGGCCTTCACCAGGTTCTCCAGTTCCTCATGCAACGACCATCCCGGAATCACATAGTTATTGTCGACTCCGCAGTCCGTTCCAGCCAACATTGGGACGCCGGCCTTGTAAGCGG
>VFSW01005644.1_pt1 | contig 18482 bp, 13 predicted proteins | sample 5358111 | NCBI WGS metagenome assembly VFSW01 (sample SAMN11554181, study PRJNA540505) | mine drainage metagenome | isolation source: sediment from site ElyBrook_90M | place: USA: Ely Copper Mine, Vershire, VT | collected 2017 | reverse complement strand
AAAGGGACACTTCTAACGAGGTAAGAAAGGGGACATTTCTAAAGAGGCTTGACACCTTCGGTTGATGTTTCTTGTTCGGCTGGACAGGCATCATGTATGATGTTGGTTCAATCAGTCGCATCATTGGAGAGAAGAATATGGCGATCGAGCAGGTAAAGGTTGGTTTGCAGGACGTTGTGATTGCAACGTCGGCAATATGTTCAATAGACGGACAGCGGGGCCAGCTCTTATACGGCGGTTATGACATTCATGATCTTGCGGCTAATTCGACATTTGAAGAAGTGGTTTACCTGCTTTGGTACGGGCGGCTGCCCAAGCGCCAGGAATTGGAGGATTTACAATTCCAACTGGCTTCCAACCGGGCCCTATCTTCCGACATTCTCGGCATTCTGAAGAATTTGCCTCCCCCGCAGCATCCCATGGAAACACTCCGCACCGTGGTCTCGGCGCTGTCGCTTTATGATCCTGAAGCAGAGGATATGTCGGTTGAGGCAAACCGGCGCAAGGCGATGCGTTTGACTGCGCAGATGGGAACGCTGGTGGCCGCATTCGGGCGCGTGCGCGAAGGCAAAGACCCGGTTCCTCCTGACCCAAGGCTGAATCACGCGGCCAACTTCCTCTACATGCTGCAAGGTAATGTGCCCAATCCCGAGAATGCCCGCTGGTTTGATGTGGCTCTTATCCTGCATGCCGATCACAGCTACAACGCTTCCACCTTTGCGGCACGAGTCACGGCTTCCACTTTATCCGACATGCATTCGTCGATTACGTCTGCCATTGGCACACTTAAAGGGCCACTGCACGGGGGCGCCAACGAACAGGTCATGCGCATGCTCCTGGAGATTAACTCGCCCGAACGGGTGGAAGATTACGTTCACAATCTGCTGGCCAACAAAAAGAAGGTGATGGGCTTCGGCCACCGTGTTTACCACACGGAAGATCCTCGAGCTACCGTGCTGCGCCGCATGTCGGAGGAATTGGGCCGCCGCACCGGCCAGCCAAAATGGTTCCAGATGTCGAGGCAGATTGAAGACCTGATGATTCGAGAAAAGAAGATCAACGCTAACGTTGATTTTTACTCGGCGTCAGCCTATTACGTACTGGGTATCCCGGTAGACCTGTACCCGCTCATTTTTGCAGTCAGCCGAATTTCCGGGTGGACGGCGCATATTCTGGAGCAATACGCGAACAACAAGCTGATCAGGCCTTTGGCCGAATACACAGGTCCCACGGGCCTTTCCTATGCCCCCATTGACCAACGAAACTAGGAACTGTTCCAAGGCTGGTTTTTCGAGGCAGCGTGAGATTTCAGGAGGGCCCGGCAAGCGCCCAGCGGCTGAGATTGCCGGCGATCAGCCAGTCGCTGCCGTATGATTCCATTTTGACGTGCCGCAGCCTCCATGCCTCATCCAGCTTTCCCACGCCTTTACCCGCAACAGCGCAGCGGCTGAGAGATGAGCCAACAATCAATGGAGACTGGTACCAATATACGCGGTCCACGCAATTTGAGTCGAAGAAGCTGCCAAGAATCGTCGCTCCGCCCTCAACGAAAAGCGAGATAATCCCATCCTCCGCCAGCTTCCGAAGTAGTGGGCGCAGCGGCACGCGCCTGCCCGGGAACTGCCATACCTGAGCGCCAACTTCCTGCAGGCGCCGAATCCTCATCGTATTTGCCGTCTGGCCGCACGCCACGATGCAGCGGCCGGTTTTAATAACGCGGGCAGCCGGCGGCGTTCGCAAGCGTGAATCCATAATCACCCGCCAGGGGTTTGGTTCAATTCCCGATTTGGAAATGCGCGGCCCAAGATGCGGATTGTCTGCCAGAACCGTGTTAACACCCACGAGCACTGCCTGGTGGCGGGCGCGGAGAAGGCGGGAGTTACGGCGCGCTTCCGGACCGGTAATCCATTGCGATTCACCCCGGCGCGTGGCGGTTTTTCCGTCCAGAGTGGCGGCAATTTTCACGGCGATGAAAGGTTGGAGAGTGGCGCGGAATTTCAGGTAGACTTCATTGAGCGCCGCGGCTTCCCGGCGCATGATTCCGGAGGTAACTTCTAAACCCGCGCGACGCAGGATTCCCGCGCCTCTGCCCTCCACGGCGGGGTTGGGATCGCGCAGGGCGTAGACCACCCGCCGGATGCCCTTTTCAAGAATCGCCTGCGTGCAGGGAGGCGTGCGGCCAAAATGGCAGCAGGGTTCAAGGGTTACGTAAAGCGTAGCGCCCCGGGCGCGAGCGCCGGCTTCATTCAAGGCCACGATCTCAGCGTGCGGCGTTCCGGCGCCGTGATGCGTGCCCTGGCCGACAACTTTGCCGCCCGCCATAACCACACATCCTACCCATGGGTTCGGATACGGCAGGCGCCGCGCCGCCTGCGCCAGCACAATGGCCTGGCGCATAATGCGCGTATCCATTTCGAAGGAAGGGTTTGCCATGAATGGCTATTGCACCTTGCTCAGCAGGTGGCCCAGCTTGTCCTTTTTCACTTTCAGGTAGGCGCGATTCGTGCTGCGAGGATTCATCTCCAGTGGAACGCGCTTTACGATGAGCAGCCCGTAGCGCTCAATGCCTGATATTTTCTTCGGGTTATTGGTGAGCAAGTGCATTTTCCTTACCCCCAGGTCAGCCAGAATCTGCGCCCCAACTGAATAATCCCGCATATCCGCAGGAAGGCCAAGGTGTTCGTTGGCTTGCACGGTATCAAGCCCCTTATCCTGCAAGGCATAGGCTCGAATCTTGTTGGTAAGGCCAATGCCGCGCCCTTCCTGATTCAAATACAGGATCACCCCTTCGCCTTTTTCCGCCACCTGCACCATGGCGGACTCCAATTGTTCCCGGCAGTCGCAGCGAACCGAATGCAGCGTGTCTCCGGTGAGGCACTGGGAGTGGACGCGAACGAGTGAAGGGCGGTCGGGGGAGATTTTGCCCATGACCAACGCCAGGTGCTCACGGTGCTGCGACGGGCAGCTATAGACGTGGGCGGTGAACATGCCGTATTCGGTTGGCAGCTTGGCGCTGGCCACCCTCTCCACCAGTTTTTCGGTGTTCTTGCGGTACTCGATCAAGTCTGCGATCGTAATCACGCGCAAGCCATACCGGCGGCTCATCTGCTGCAGCCGGCGCGTGTCGGCCGGCTTGCCCTTGGGGTCCAGAACTTCGCACATCACCCCCACGGCTTTCAGGCCTGCCAGGCGCGCCAAATCCACGGCGGCTTCGGTGTGGCCAGCGCGGTCAAGAACGCCTCCCGCGCGCGCCCGTACCGGAAAGATATGGCCGGGCCGGGCAAGATCGTAGGGCTTGCTGGCAGGATCGCTGATCAGACGTACGGTGAGGGCTCGATCCGCAGCGGAGATTCCGGTGGTGATCCCTTTCCGCGCATCAACCGAAACGGTAAAATTGCAGCCGAAAGGCTGGGTATTATCCTCTTCCGGCACCATGGAAGTCAGCCCCAGCTCGCTCGCTCGCTCCCGGGTAAGGGCCACGCAAATCAGTCCCCCGGCGTGGCGGATCATGAAGTTAATGTCCTTTGCCGTTGCCTTCTCCGCCGCCATCACCAGGTCCGCTTCGTTTTCGCGATCGTAGTTATCGCGAACAATCACCAAACGGCCGCGCCGTATGTCGCGAATGGCGTCTTCAATGTGGTTCAAATGCGGCGGCGTCATCTTATGCTCCGGATTTGCTGCAAGGTGGCCAGCACGGCCAATGCGGAATGGGCTGCTTCAATGCCTTTGTTGGTGTGGTCGCCGGCGGCGCGCAGAACGGCGTCTTCCTCTTTGTATACGGCCAGCACCTCAAAAATGATTGGGATTGAATGTTGCAGCGCTACTTGTGTTACACCGCGGGCGCACTCGGTGGCCACCAGTTCAAAATGGAAGGTATCGCCCTTAATTACAGCGCCTAACGCAATCACAACGTCATGGCGGCCAGCCTTGGCCAAGCGCTGGGCGGCAATAGGAATCTCAAAGCAGCCTGGAACGTGAAACACATCGATCCGTTTAGGTGGAACACCATAATCAATCAGTTCCTGTGAGCATGCCGCCTCAAGACCGGCCGTTATTCCGGGGTTGTATTCGGCGCGAATAATGGCAATTCGAGGCTTGTGCTTCCTGGCAAACAGCCTGAGGGCCGCGGTGGAATCATGGCCGGTAGCCGAAACCTTAGCTTGAGAAGGCTTTCTCATCGCGCGGCCAGCCTCTCCAGGTATTTGGCAACCATATCCACTTCAATGTTTACCCGGTCACCGGCCTTCTTACCCCCCAGCGTCGTGCGGGCCAGCGTGTAGGCCAGCAGCGAAACGGTAAACCGCGACCGGCGGGTCTCGACAACCGTAAGACTGACTCCATCAATGGCGATGGATCCCTTCTCCACTACGTAGCGCATATAGCGGGCCGGAATCTCAAACTCGTAGATACGCGCTTCGCCTTCGGGTTTCACAGCGCGGATCTTCCCGGTGCAATCCACGTGGCCTTGCACCAGATGACCGCCCATCAAGCTGTTCAAACGCAAGCTGCGTTCAAGGTTGACGTAGCTGCCGGTCCGCAAACTGCCCAGCGTGCTGCGGCGCAGGGTCTCGGGCATGTAAACGATGCGGAATTCGCGTGCGTTACTGCTTTGTACGGTGGAGCAAACACCTTCCACGCTCACGCTCTCACCGTCTTTCAGCTTCCAGCCCGCTGGTTTCCGGATGGTAACAACTTGCTGGCCTTCGGCCTGCCCAATTCTGGTCACACCGCCTGTGATTTCTATAATGCCGCTGAACACGATTTTGCCTCTGGTTATTTCGATGCTGCTGCATAAAAGGAAGACTTACTGACTGCATTCCAGCTTATCACAACTGATCAGCCGATGGGGTTTGGGAACGGTTTTGCACCTGGGAAACAACAGGCTGGAGGCATCGTTATTGGTGTTTGAAGCCGGGCCACCGTATTAACACGCCTGGGACTGGTGTGAAGGTTGATGTGCTCGGGAGGACGAAGTTCTGCGGCACAGCCATGCCCGGGGGGCGGGTAAGCACGCCAAGAACGCCCCTCTTTGCTGAACAACCGGATTACAGATGTGGAAAGCGTCGCTCTCGAATATCGCGCAGATGCTGGCGCAAACGACCCAGTATTTCTTCCTGCCTGCCGTTGCGGGCCTCACGGCGCAGTTCATCCAGGGCGAAGTGCACAACGTCGTGGTGGTGCAATTCCTCAGGAGCAACTTCGTTGCTATACTCCAGCCAAATGCTGTGCAGCAAGTCAATTTCCTTGGGCGACAGGTGAGGAGCATGAGGTCCCAAATAAGAGACGTGTTCATCCCCTGAAGGCGAGAAGATTTCGAGGGTCAGTTGAGGCTTAGGCGCGGGAAGACGCTCCCAGGCGTTGCCGGCCAAACGCGCTTCCTCTGTGGCCGTCATCTTGGGAGACTGCCCCAAGACGATGGTAGAAGACTGCAGGGCATTGGCGGAACGGAGTATGCCGTCCCAGATATCGATGGAGGGTACCACGGCGAGGTGAACTGTCTTTCCGTGTTTCTCCGCCTCGTTCAGGACGCGAGTGAACATCTCCGTCTCTTTGAATGTAAAAAGCTGTTCCGGCACCAGATCGTGTTCACCGGAGCCGCCGCGCGTCAGGATCCGGACGTGCAGCACCACAATGTCCACGCGCGCGGGGTTCACCCTTTGCAGAACGTTCGAAAGATGATAGAGCGTGTTGTAGTCGCGCACCATCACCAGGATGTTGCCAGGCCGCACGCCCAGTGCCTGGGGGGAAATGGATTCCTGGCCCTCCAGGTTGAATTGGTCAAGGGCGGTGCTTGCATCTCCCTGATGCTTGGTAAATTTCTCGGAAGCGGTGAAGACGCCAAAGAACACCAGTGTGAATCCCACGCCCCAGATCGTGGCGAATTCTTTGGTGAACAGGTTGATCACAGCCATGGAAAGCAGCGTTAAGGTGATAACGCCAAGACCGATGGGCAGTTCAAGCTTGCCGAAGCGGATATTGAAAGGCACGCGGAACTCGCGCGGCCCCGGCTCTGTAAAGCGCAGCACCAGCACCGCCAGGCCCTTCATCACAAAGCTCCACAAAACACCAAAGGCATAAGCCTGCCCCAGCAGGTTTACGTCGCCCCGGCTCACGATGATGGTCATCAACTGTAACCCGGCCACAAGGTTGATGATGCGGTGTGAGGTGCCAAAGCGGGGGTGCGGGCGCCTGAACCAATCCGCCAGTACGCCATCTTCGGAGACGCGGTTTAATACTCCATTGGAGCCGACGATAGCCGTGTTAACCGCGCCGGCCAGAATCAGCACGCCCACAATCACCACAAACGCGTGGAAGAGGAGCCTTAAGAAAAGCGGTCCCGCCACATTCATGGCCAGTCCGCCGATCAGATTGTCAAAGTATTGGGAGCGGACGCCGTCAGGAATGATCATTACCGCAAAAAATGAGACAAGCGACGTGAAGACCAGGCTGTAGACAAAAATGACAAATCCCGCTTTTTCCAGGTTCGGAAGTTTGGGGTGCTCAATTTCACGATACACCTGCGCCAGCGATTCCTCGCCGCTCATGGCCAGAACCGACTGCCCAAGCCCGATCAGAATGCCCACTACGCCGATCGCATAGGGGATGCGGCTGTACCGCAACCAACCCATATCCTCAGGGTTAAACCGCAGATTCTGAGGCTCAGGCAAAGGCGGAATATGGCCGCCGCGAACCATTAAAGTGTAGACACACCATCCGATCATCAGCACCACCATCACGGTGGTGAACTGCATAATGCGAAGGGCGCGTTCGCTGGATTCGTGAATGCCCTGCACATTGATCCACCAGAAATAGATGGTGACGATGGCCGCAAAAAAAGCCGCTGTCGCATCGGTGGGCAAGATGATGTGAAGATGGAGGTAGCCCATCAATTCGTTCAGAAACCCTACCAGATACTGTCCTGCTGAAACGCCGCTGATGGGCCCGGTCAAAATGTAATCAAACATCAGCGCGGAAACGGAAAACTTGGCCAGGGTGCTGCCCATGGCCTCTTTTACGACGCGATACACGCCTCCGCGCACAAACATACTGCAGCTTTCCACGTAGATAGCGCGCACTGCATAAGAAAAGAGCATGATGCCCAGAATGAACCAGGGCGCGGACTTGCCAATGGCGTGCTCCGCGATTCCGCCCGCGTAATAGGCGGAAGATGCCAGGTCATTCAAAACAATAGCCGCGGCTCTCCAAAAGGAAATAAAGGAGAGCATGGCTGTTGTTGCAACCAATACTCTTGGTAGCCCTTTATTTCCCGCTTCATTTCGAACAGAGGTTCCCATCCAGTGCCTTTTGATGCGAATTGGAATTCGCGATGAGTTTTAATGGTAAATCAGGCATGCAGTCCGGTTAACATCGTCGCGATAATCACACAAAGTTTGCCACAGAAAGGGATGGAATTGAAGCGGGAATTTCCGCACCGGAGGCGAGGTGAGCGGTCAAAGTCCTCTTGTCGCAAAATCAAGTGAGGCATCGGCGCAATCATGATAAGATCTCTGCGTGAGGATTGGTAAAGGCGCGATCAAGATCCTATTCGCCTTGTTCCTGGCCTGGTACATAAGCGGGCCCGTCGCCATGGTGATTGACCACTGGGATGGGGCGCGCGAAGAACTTAGGGACATTGTGTGGTCAGCGGGCGGTGGCGTAACGTTGATCGCCGCGGCGGCAGGATTCTGGCTAAGCCAGGTGCGCCGCCTGCGCCGGCTCTCCGCCGCACTAAGCCAGAACCGCGGGCCGCGATTCAAGGCCTGCACTACCACGCCAAGGTTCATTACTACCGTCGAGTCGAATCATTTTTTGAACTTCCTTTTTGAACTTCCTCCTCTTTTGCCGCTCCGCGTATAGATCACGGCAAATCTCCCTGGCTGCGTGCCACCGGGGGGCAAGGCCCATTCCACGCACGCATTCTCACTTAAAAACCACAAATCCCTGTCTTATCAGGAAGGCAGGATTCCGTGCGCCCAACTTCCCTTTGAGTGCGCGGCAGCACGATTGTTCTGAAGTCGTTCCTGGCCATGGGCGGTGTCCCGGGCGGTTCCGGAGGGGATAAAGACGATCAACGTGCTAAAACCGCCGCGGCGCCGGCAACCAGCGATGGGTCAATTCACTTGACCGCTGACCAGATCAGGCTGGCGGGTTTGCAAACCGCGCTTGCGCGGCGGAGTTCTGTATCCAAGGCTACGTTTCGGAAGCGCTTAATGGAGTAGTGAGAAGGTAAGGGTGTGCCATGAAACGCATTCAATTGCTCTTGATCTTGAGCCTCACTGAAATCCTTGCGGTGAGTTGTGCAATGCAGCACTACCACCCTGTCGTCATTTCGCCAAGGGAAACAGCCTCAACTCTTGAGGCGCGAACGCTGGCGGATCCCGGCGTGAAGGAGTTTATCAGCAAGAGCTTGGGCCATCCGATCGCCTGGCCTCCGAAGCAATGGAACCTGTGGCTGCTGACGCTCGCGGCGTTCTATTACAACCCCCAGATTCAGGCCGCGCGGGACCAGGTCGCGTTTGCCCAGGCTGGCGAGGTGACGGCGGCCATGCGGCCCAATCCTTCGCTCAGCTTTTCTCCCGGCATCCCGAGCCCGTACCTGATTGGAGTCGGCTTTCTAGCTCCGGTGGTGACCGCGGGCAAACGGACCTACCAGATTGAGGCCGCCAAAAACCTGAGCGAGGCGGCGCGGCTGAACCTTGCACAGACGGCGTGGGATGTGCGCAGCGCGGTTCGCGCGGCGCTGATCAATGAGCTGGCAGCGGAGCACGCGAACGCCGCCCTGCGCTCTGAGGTGCAGTTGCGCACGCGGCGCGTCGCGCGGCTGGGCGAACAGCTCACCGCAGGCGAGATTGCCTCGCCGGTGGTGACGGCTTCGCGCATCAATCTTCTAAACGCCCAGCTTGCGCTGCAAGCGGCCGAAGGACAGGTGGCCCAGACCCGAGCCGTATTGGCGGCGGCGGTCGGCTTGCCCGTTTCCGGGCTTCAGGGCGCGCATTTCGACTGGCCGGAAATGGATCAGCTTCCGCTCGCCAGATCGCTTTCGCCGGCTGTGGTTCAGCACGATGCGGTGCTCAATCGGCTGGATGTGCGGCAGGCGCTGGTGCAATACCGGGCCGCGCAGTCCAACTTACAACTTCAGATCGCCCGTCAATATCCCGACGTTGACATTGGACCGGGCTATCAATTTGAGGAAGGCCACAGCTTTTTTGCGCCCGATTTCGGAATTACGCTGCCTGTTTTCAACCGCAACCAGGGCCCCATTGCCCAGGCGGAGGCAGCCCGTAAGCAGGCGGCAGACAATCTGCTGGCCATCCAGGCGCAAGCCATGGGACAAAGCGAGCAGGCCCTGGCTCGCTACCGGGCAGCATATCAACAGTTTCAGAAGGCGCAATCCGTGCTCGTGAGCGTGGGGCAAATTCAAGTGCCGATGGCTCGAAGAGCCATCAGTGCAGGTGAAACTGACTGGCTCAGCCTCAACACCGTCCTGCTCCAGCAGTCGGCGGCGGCCGGGGTTGTGGTGAACTCACTACTCCAGGCGCAAACCGCCCTCGGCCAGCTCGAAGCAGCGGTCGAGCGGCCTCTCGAACCGGCAGACGAAGTGCCGCTGGTCATTCCCATGTGGCCTGCGTCCCAGGCGCCGTTTCCGTCCAAGGGAGGAAGAAAATGAAAACATTGAAATGGCTTTTTGCTATGGGGTTCGTCCTGCTGGCGGCCTCAGTGTTTTTTCGCACTTACTCGCACGCAGACCAAGACTCTGATGCGGATGAGGAGCAGGAAGAGTCGGAAGCAATTCATTCTCCCTCGCGCGTCAAGGTGGAGAACGGAGAGAGGGTGGTGACGCTGGACGCTGCCACGCAGAGACGCCTGGGCATTGCCGTCTCTCCGCTCGCCGCGATCAATGTGCGCCGCCAGGAATCAGCGCCCGCAACCGCGCTCTCTGCTCAAGGCCTAGTGACGCTGCGCAGTGTCTACGCCACTGCGGAAGCGCAGGTTGAGACGGCAGAGGCGCAGCTCGTGGTTTCGAGCCAGGAATACGAACGCCTCAAGACGCTCTATGCCGAAAATCAAAACGCCTCGAAGAAGGCGCTTCAGGCTGCGGAGGGGATGGTGCGGACGGATCGCGCAACTCTTGACGCGGCGCGAAAAGCGCTGGAGCTTGCAAGGTTTGCAGTGCAACAGAGCTGGGGGGGCGCGGTAGCAGGCTGGGTGGCGGATAACTCGCCGCGGCTGGCAAGCGTGCTGGGGCAGCAGGCAACACTCGTGCAAGTGACGCTGCCGCCGGGCGGTTCTTTTGAAGACTCGCCTGAAATCAACCTTTCCACGCCCAATGGAAATTCTGTGGACGCCTCCTATGTATCACCTTTTCCTCAGGTCGATCCGCGCATTCAAGGCGCCAGCATGCTTTATCTTGCCCACTCTTATCCAGCGGTTGTGCCGGGCATGAACCTGGTGGCTCGTCTGCCCGTGGGAAAACGCCTGCGTGGCGTTCTGATTCCTCGCGCGGCCATCGTCTGGTGGCAGGGGCAGGCCTGGGTCTACGAGGAATCTTCTCCAACTCGTTTCACCCGCCGGGCTGTGCCAACGGATCAGCCTTTTGCCGATGGATATTTTGCGGCAGGCGGATTCGCACCGGCCGCCGCGGTGGTGACGCAAGCTGCGCAGGCGCTGCTCTCGGAAGAATTCCGAAACCAGATTCAGCCGGAGGATTGAGATGAGGGCATTTTCTCCCATCGCGCAACCCACCGCACCGTTGTCTCAAGCCGGCAGTGGCGTCAAAGACAAAGGAATAGCATGCTGAAATCCATTGTTCGCATCTCGCTTCGCCATCGGGGTGTCGTGATCGCCTTGGCGTGCGCATGGCTGTTTTACGGGGTCTATTCACTTCGCACGGCACGCTATGATGTGTTCCCGAACTTTGCGCCGCCGCAGGTCTCCATTCAAACGGAGGCGCCGGGTCTTGCGCCCGAGCAGGTGGAGCAGCTTGTAACTACGCCTATCGAAAACGCCATCATCGGCGTCACCGGAGTTGAGACGGTCCGCTCCGGTTCCATCCAGGGGCTTTCCGACATTACGGTGATCTTTCAAAACACCGCAAGCATTTATCGTGACCGGCAGGTAGTAGCGGAACGGCTGGCAACCCTTGCCGGGCAACTGCCGGCCGGCATCACGCCGGTTATGGCACCGCTTACCTCCACCACGAGCTGGGTGATGGAGATGGGGCTTTATTCCGAAAAGTTATCGCTGATGGACCTGACCACCGTGGCACAGTGGGTGGTGAAGCGCCGATTGCTGGTGGTACCCGGCGTCGCCAACGTCTCGGTGTTCGGCGCGATGACGCGGCAAATCCAGATTCAGTACAACCCCGAAAAACTCATCCAGCACAATATCGCTGTGACCGACGTTATTGCCGCCGCGCAGCAGGCTACGGCCATTCGCGGCGCGGGGTTCATTTCCACCGCCAACCAGCGCATTATTCTTCAGACCCAGGGCCAGTCATTGACGCCGGAGGCGATGAGCCGGACGGTGCTGGTGCGCTCGCGCGGCGCCAACCTGACGCTGGGAGACGTTGCCAATGTGGTGAATGCGCCGGCGCCGCCCGCGGGTGGGGCTTCCGTGGATGGCCGCCCGGCGCTCGTTCTGGTCATCCATTCGCAGTATGGGGCCAACACCCTTGAAGTGACGCAAGGTATCGACCAGGCGCTCGCGGAGCTTCGCCCGGACCTGACGAAGGAAGGAATCGAGATCAACTCAAATGTATTCCGCTCGGCGGATTTCATCTTCACGTCGCTCGCCAACGTCCGCGCGTCGCTTGAGATCGGCGCTGTATTGGTGATCGTCATTCTGTTCCTGTTTCTTTTTAATTTCCGCACCGCGGCGATTTCCTGCACCGCCATTCCGCTCTCGCTTCTGGGCGCCGTGATTTTACTGGGTCGTACGGGCCAAAGCGTGAATACCATGACGCTAGGCGGGCTTGCCATTGCCATCGGCGAAGTCGTGGACGACGCAGTCATCGATGTGGAAAACATCTACCGTCGGCTGCGCGAAAATCAGGCCGCGGCTCACCCCCGAAAGGCGTGGCGCGTGGTGCTGGAGGCTTCGGTGGAAGTCCGAAGCGCTGTGGTTTATGCCACCTTCGCTGTGATCCTGGTCTTTTTTCCCGTCCTGACTCTCTCGGGAGTGGCGGGACGTCTCTTCTCGCCGCTGGGGATGGCCTATATCTGGGCGATCCTGATCTCGCTTCTCGTGGCGCTCACGGTGACACCCGCGCTATGCATGGCGCTCCTTGTCAACCGGGATCTGCCTCCGGTTGAGCCGCCCATCGTGCGCGTGCTGAAGAGGGGATATCGCAGGGTTCTGCTTGGCGTTGAACGCTGGCCAAGACTGGTGATTGCCATGGTGGCGCTCATCATCTTTGCCGGCGTATTCCTTCTGCCCGCGCTGAAGACCACATTCCTGCCCCAGCTTCACGAGCGGAACCTTACCCTCCACCTGGCGATGGTGCCGGGAACCTCCATCCGGCAGTCGCTGCGCGAAGGAGCCCGCGTGACCCGAGCGTTGCTGAAGACCCCTTATGTCAAGGTGGTCGCGCAGCGCGCCGGCCGGGCAACGCTCTCGAGCGACGTGCTTGGCACCCATGCCAGCGAGCTCCCCTTCGTGCTCAACATACGTACCGGTGACCAATACGAAGCCGCCATGGATGATATTGACAAGACTTTGGCAAAAATACCCGGCGCCCTGTTATCGGTGAATGGCTTTCTGGTTGAGCGCGTCAACGAGACGCTTTCGGGGTACTCCGCGGGTGTGGCGGTAAATGTTTTTGGAAACGATCTCGACGCGCTGGACGTGAAAGCGCGCGAAGTGGCGCGGGCGCTAAGCGGTATTCGCGGGGTTTCCGGCGTTCAGCTCGTGTCACCCCCGGGCACGCCACAGGTGGTGGTGCGGCTGCGGCCACAGGCGCTGGAGCGTTGGGGATTTGATCCGGTACAGGTGCTGAACGCCGTGCGCACCGCCTACAACGGCGATATCACCGGGCAGATTTACCAGGGTGACCGGGTGTTTGATGTTTCCGTTATCCTTGACCCTACAGACCGGCGAACGGTCGCCCAGATTGACGATTTGCCGCTCCGCGGGCCAGATGGGAACTACATTCCACTGGGGCAGCTTGCGGATATCTACGAAAGTTCCGGCCGCTACATTGTTCAGCACGAGGGCGCCCGCCGCGTTGAAACCGTCACCTGCAACGTGGGAGGCAGCGATCTGAATGGATTCCTGGCCGCGGCTCGCCGCCGCATATCAAGGATTTCGTTCCCGCCGGGAACCTACGTGACGTTCGCCGGCGCTGCCGCAGCCCAGGCAAAGTCTCACCGGGATTTGCTGGTGCATTCGTTACTGGTTGGGCTGGGCATCATTCTGCTGCTCTCTTTGGTCATGGGAAACTACCGCAACCTGATGCTGGTGCTGCTGAACCTGCCTTTTGCTTTGGTAGGCGGTGTGTTTGCTGCCTGGATCACTCACACCGATCTTTCGCTGGGGGCGTTGGTTGGTTTTGTGACGCTCTTCGGCATCACCCTGCGCAACTCCATCATGCTCATTTCTCACTACGAACACCTGGTTGACGCCGACGGCATGAGCTGGGGCCTGGAAGCAGCATTGCGCGGAGCCTCAGAGCGTCTTGCGCCCATCCTGATGACCGCTCTTGTTACAGGGCTGGGATTGCTGCCGCTGGCGCTCGGCAGCGGCGACCCGGGGCGCGAGATTGAGGGGCCAATGGCCATCGTGATTCTGGGAGGATTGATCACGTCAACCATTTTAAACCTGCTGATCCTTCCGACTCTTTCGTTGCGCTTTGGCCGATTTGAACAGATCCGGGATGAATAGGCGCTCGCGCTGAAGGCCGAGCCCAATTTTGTATTCGCCGCCCCGCGGTGCTAAACTGACCTGGTCTTCCCACCCAGCAAAACATTTTTGCCCATGGAGTGTTTGACTTTGCGAGGCGCCTGCGCGCGGGGCAGCCAGTCTGGTACCCTGCGCCAGGTTCGGGGCGACACACAAAAAATATTCAGGAGGAAAAATGAAACTAAGGATCAGCATCTGGTTAACCGCGGTTTCAACCGTGTTTGTAATGGCGATTGCGCTGATGGGCCCGGCGCGTTCCACCCTGGCCCTGAACGGTGCGCCGGCGCCCATCGGCGGAGGACAGCAGGGGAAAGAGCGCCATCCGGAAATCGTTCGCGCCATGGCGGCCTTGCGACAGGCGCGCACGGACCTGCAACGCGGCGCGCACGATTTTGGCGGCCACCGGGTCAAGGCCATTCAACTTACCAACCAGGCTCTGGCGCAATGCCGCGCCGCGCTGGCTTACGATAAACACTAAACTGCTTTCTGCAACCACACGCGCCGGGGCTGCCAGCGTTCAAAGCCGCGGCGCGTTTGCTTATCGATTCTTCCAGAAGTTTCCAAGTTGCGCCTTCTGTCGCGGGTTTCTGGCCGCCAGAATGCGGCGCAGGTGGGCGAACTCGTCCGAGTCAAACGGTTGAACTGTGCCGCGCCCTCGCTGCGGTGTGAAGGCCAGGATATGGTCAAGCCACGGCTTGCGCTCAACCGGATTCTGCAATCGCACGGCCGATGTGGGCGGCGCCAGGCTAAGCAGTGGCGCGCCGTCACCAGGTTCCGCGGCCGCAACCACCGGCGCCACTCCCACAATGCGCTTGCGGTCCACCTCGTAACAGAAGATCACGTCGCCCGCCTTTACTTCAGTCCGCAAATAGCGCAGGCTGGAGGCGCTGCGAATCCATTCCTCATCGCCCAGCGGAAAAGGACCGCGCCCGCGGGAGCGGAAATACTGGTCAAACTCCCAGCCCCGCCTTGTATTAATTTTAAAGACCCAGGCGCGCATCCACGCAGCCCTTCCACGACGTTGGTGATCGATCGCCCGCATTCCGCATCCGCCGCCGGCTTCCATTCCGTTGCCGCAGCACGCCGCCTGGGGCCTTGCCCTGCCGCAACCGCCGCGCTGTCGCCCGCCCATTATCCGGCCGCGGCCACCGGGCGCTCCAGGCCCGCCACCTTGACGACCTGGGCGTTGCGAACCGCCGGTATGGAGCGAATCTCCTCCAGCACCGAGGCGGGAACGTCATCGTCCACGTTAATCAGGCCGAGGGCCTCGCGCGTATCCGCGTAGCGGCCCAGCGCAAAGCTGGCAATGTTGATGCTGCGGGCGCCCAGCAGCGTGCCGATGCGGCCAATCACGCCGGGCACGTCCTGATTGCGGATAAAGATCATGACGCCGCGCAGCGTCGCTTCCACATCCACGTCGTTCACGCCCAGCACGCGCAGCCCGCCCCGCATTCCCACCATGCCCAGCACAGAGCAGGTTTCCTTATCGGTCTTAAGCGCCAGCCCCAACGAATTTGAAAACTCCGCGCGTCGCGCGCTGCGCTGCTCCATCACTTCAATGCCGCGCTCCTTGGCCAGCGTGGAGGCGTTAATCAGGTTGGCGTGCGGCTCTGAGAGCACCTGGTTCAGCGCGCCCTGCAGCACGGCGTTGCGCACCAGATGGGTATTCAGCTCCGACAAACCGCCGTCGTAGCTCAGTCGCAGCTCCTGCGGCGCACCGCTGGAAATTTGCGCCAGAAACGACCCCAGCCGCTCGCCCAGTTGGATGTAAGGCTCCAGCCGCTGGTACTCTTCCGCGGAAATAGCCGGCATGTTCACGGCGTTCCGGGCCACGCCCTGCAGCAGATAATCCCGCACCTGCTCGGCAATGCGGATGCCCACAATTTCCTGCGCCTCTTCGGTGGAACCCGCGATGTGCGGCGTGGCAATCACGTTGGCATGGCTTACCAGCGCGGAGCCGGCGGGCGGCTCTTTTTGAAAAACGTCCAGCCCGGCGCCGGCCACCTGGCCGCTTTCCAGCGCCGCCAGCAGCGCCGCTTCGTCAATCAATTCACCGCGCGCGCAATTGATAATGCGCACGCCAGGCTTGGTGAGAGCGAGGGTTTTGGCATTGATCATGCCGATGGTGTCGGGGGTGGCGGAGCAATGCAGGGTGATAAAGTCGCTCGACTGCAGCAACTCCTCCAGGCTAACGCGTCGAACGTTCACGCCCGCGGCCACGCTGGCGGAAATGTAAGGGTCAAAAGTGAGGGCGCTCATCTGGAACGCCTGGGCCAGGCGCGCCACTTCCATGCCGATACGCCCAAAACCCACAATACCCAGCGTTTTGCCGCGCAGTTCCAGGCCCAGGAATTTCTTCTTCTCCCATTTGCCCGCCTTCATGGAGCTATCCGCCTGGGGCAACCGGCGTACCAGGCTCAGCATAAAAGCAAAAGTGACCTCCGCCACACTGGTGGCGTTACCGCCGGGAGTATTCATTACCACAATGCCCTTGCGGGTGGCGGCGTCCAAATCCACATTGTCAACGCCAACGCCGGCGCGGCCAATTACGCGCAGATTCGCGGCGGCCTCCAACAGCCTGGCATTCACCTTGGTGGCGCTGCGCACCACCAGCCCCGCGGCGTCACGGATTTCCTCAGCCACGTTTGCACCGGCTTTGCCAGGCAGATAGACCACCTGCAAAGCCGGCTCAGCTCGCAAAACATCCAAAGCGCTTTCCGATACGTCGTCCGACACCAAAACTTTTGTGCTCATAACGTCCTTTTATGGCTGAAGCCATGCCCTGATCCAGCGCCCGCGGGCATCGCTTGCGGTATAAGTGAACAGCGTTGGGATGCAGCCTCGCGTTGCTGCGCGGCGGGGCGGAGAAGGCAATCATCCCCGCCGGCTTTCGTTTTTCGTTACGAATGCGCCGCGCGCGGAACGCCTTCATGCTTCAAATACACCTCCTGGGCGGCTCGCACGCCGCTGCCCAGCTCCACGGCGAAGCCAACCTTCTGCAGGGAAATTTCCAGCGCCGCCACCGCCGCAAACAGGTCGCAAACGTCGTAATAGCCCAGGTGCGCCAGGCGGAAAATCTGCCCTTTCATGGTTCCCTGGCCGTTTGAAACCACAGTGCCAAAGCGGGTTCGCATGTCCTTGATGATCACGCCGGAATCCATGCCCTGCGGCGCGCGCACGGCGGTTACGGCGTTGGCGGGCGAGCTTTCCGCAAACAACTTCAGGCCCAGCGCCTGCACGGCGGCGCGAGTGGCGGCGGCCAGCATGGCCGCGTTCGCAATCAGGTTTTCGCGCCCAAGTTGGCGGATATATTCCAGCGCCGTATGCAGGCCCACCACCAGCGAGGTGGCGGGTGTGTAGGCGGTTTCGCCCTTGGCCAGATTCTTGCGTTCCTTCAGATAGTCAAAGTAGTAGCGTGGCAGCCTGGCCTTTTCCATGGCCTGAATGGCCTTGGGGCTAAGGCTGGCAAATGCCAGACCGGGAGGGATCATGGTGGCTTTTTGAGATCCGCCGATCACGATATCCAGACCCCACTCGTCAGGGTTCAGCTCGCTGGTGCCCAGGCCGGTGATGGCGTCCACCACCAGGCAGGTTTCCGGATAGCTCTTTACGATCGCGGCCAGCGTCTTTACGTCGTTCATCACGCCGGTGGATGTCTCCGTGGCCTGAATATACACGGCGCGGAAGGGTCCGTTGGTTTCAAGCTGGCGCTTCATCTCCGCAATGTTTACCGGCTGGCCGTAAGGCGATTCCACCTTCACAGCCTCCACTCCGTAAGCCTGGGCCAGCGCCAGCCAGCGCTCGCCAAACTTGCCGGCCGTCCCTACCAGGGCGCGGTCCTGAGGCGAAAGCAGGTTGGTGATGGCGCCCTCCATCGCTCCCGTGCCGGAGCTGGCAAATACTACCATGTCATGCTGGGTATTGAAGTAGTAGCGAAGGTGCTCAACCGTCGCCTTCATGATCTGCCGGAATTCCTCTGTGCGATGGTGCAGGTTTCGCGCCATGGCGCGTACCTGGGCCTCCATCAGCACGGGGGTGGGACCGGGAGTGAATAGCCTTTCCTTGATGATTCCTGGCATGGTGTTCCTTTGGCTCGCGTTGGATTTGGCTTGATCAGGCGGCGCCAGCGGTAAATCGCAGATTTTCGTCAAGCCGAAGCGATTGGAAATTCTCCCTAAGTTTAGGGGATGGGAATAAATAAAGTCAAATTGACCAAATCTGTGGCAGAGCCGGCTCACATCGTATCCTCCCTGTGGGGTTAAAGCGCATGAGTGAGAGGAGGGGGATGGAGATTGCTGCCCTTCGCGTCCTTTCTGCTACGCCCCTTCTGCCGCGCCCTCTCTGTAGCAACGCAAGCTGTAGCGCCGGCGTTAAAGCCCTCGTTGGGGGGCATGCGCATGCGGCACGGCTGAAGCCGTGCCCTGATACAAGGCGGCCATTGTCGTGATCCCGTACCACGTTTGTCATTCCGAGCGCAGCGAGGAATCTCGCTCCGAGTCTTGCCGCGTTTTTGGCGGGCGTTGTATCAGGGCCCGGCTTCAGCCGGGCCGAAGAGTCGGCCCCAAAAAATATTTTTCCCCGCCGCA
>VFSW01005643.1_pt1 | contig 18482 bp, 15 predicted proteins | sample 5358111 | NCBI WGS metagenome assembly VFSW01 (sample SAMN11554181, study PRJNA540505) | mine drainage metagenome | isolation source: sediment from site ElyBrook_90M | place: USA: Ely Copper Mine, Vershire, VT | collected 2017 | reverse complement strand
GGGTCGCCTTGACCGCGTCGGGATCGCGGGCAGCACCCGGTTCGAGCGCCAGCTGAAAGGCGACACCGGTGAAGCGTTCGGCGAACGCTTCCGCAGACCGGGCGACGGGCACATTGGTGCCGGCTTCGAACAGCACGACCTGCGCCGCTGCGGCCTGAATGACGAGCGCCGGGCGCACCGCGGCGGAAAGAGGCGGCGCGCTCGCCTCTGCGGGGCGCCCGACCTCGGCTTCCGACGGCTTGCCGGGAGCGTCTTTCAGCAGGACCAGACAGGGAAAGTGGAGATGCGTGACTTCGTGGGCGTCGCACTCCTGGCGCTTGATCCGGAATCCGAGCGCCCGGGCCGCGTGGATCAGGGTGTCGCCCGTATAGGGCGGGGGAAACTGACGGATGAGGAGTTCGGCGTCGAACGGCTTGCGGTTGAGCGCACAGAAACTGCCGAGCGCCCAGACGACATCGCCCGGGGCAAGTCCGCTAACGCTGCCGGTCGCGGCGGAGCGCGATCCCGGGCGCTCGTCCGTCGGCCGCTCTGGCGGAGCGCTTGCGCTCGTTCGGTCAGACTGTGAAGCCGGGTGCATCGTTGAAGATTCCCTCTTTCATTATGATGCAAGGCGTCCGAAGCCTATGGCTCCGGGATCCGGCACGGTGCGCGCCCGCACGGGGGCGTCGCGGGATCGGGAAAGCCCCGTCGAACCGGGCTGGCATGGGGAGTACATTGCAGCACGAACCGTGCCAGGCACCATTGGGTTCAATATCGGGCCGAACGGCGCGATATTCCTGCGGATTACGCCCCGCCCGAGTGCCTCGTTCGGTCACGGTCTGACGCGCGGCGTCAACGCATCGGGCTGACGAAAGACCGGCGGCAGGGATGAGTGGTGAATGAACGCTCAGCGACAACAGCCGTTCCGCGGCCGGGCAAACGCCCGGGGCATTCCTTCCATGAACCATCGAAACCCCCCTTGTTCTGGTCGCGACGCGCCTTACCTTCAGCGCGCACGCGGGCCGGGGAGGCTTCGCGGGCGCCGAGGGCGTCACGCTTTTGTTATAAACTTTTGTATATAAACGTTTATAGGCCACGGAATCCCCGGGCGCAACCGGAGGCGGCAGCACCGGGATACGGTCCATGATGATTCAATGCGTTATTTTGAGAACCTCAAGAGATGCCTTGCTGTCGGCGGGGTCATGAGCCCGTATGCTGATTCGCGGATGAGTGCTCCACCCCCGGATTCTTTCGTCCCCGCACCGCCGCCTACCCCGGCATATTGCGGGCGCCACGCTACAGGAGGGTGCAGGCGGAGTTCTCCTTACTCGCAGGGCACTGCGGGCAGACAGCATTCTGGCAAAGCGGATCAAGGAACTTCACCTTGAAAAAGACAGCTCCCAGGAACACTTCGCCGACGTGTGTGGGGTGCACCACCGACATCGGCGACATAGAGCGGCTTCGCGGCAATTTCAGTCGACGATCTGGAGAAGATAGCCACCGGGCTGAAAGTTCCGGTCGCGAACCGGTTGACCGATTGGATGAAGGTCTTTGCATGGCTGGGCCACGGGCGCGGGCGGGCCGGATGAATCTTGATTTCCCGGGCTACGGATTAGGGATACCGCGCTTGCGCGCCGCTGAAATGGATGAGGAGATACCGAACGGCAAGACGGCTGCCATGGAAAGGCGCGAAAAGACTCTTTTGTAGAGGAAGCAAGACAATGACGCAGCGGATTATTCGGCTACCACAGGTGATCGATCGTGTCGGGCTGGCCCGCCCGACCATCTACCGCTACATCAGGGCGGGACTATTCCCAAAGCAGATCAAAATCGGACGGCAGTCCGGATGGATCGAGTCCGAAATCGAGTCGTGGATCAACGAGCGGATGCAGGATCGCTGTGAACCTGCGTACCCGTGACCCCCTCGGCGATGGCGTCAATCCAGTCTGCCCAGGCCTGCATCATGTCGCACCGCTTCGTGAGGTACTCGGCGTGGTTGTAGGCTGCCTTCACCTTGTTCCGCTCGGTGTGGGCAAGTTGCCGCTCGATCACATCGGGCTGGAAGCCCATCTCGTGCAACCGGGTCGAGGCCGTGGCGCGGAAGTCGTGCCCCGTCACCGACCCGGGAGCATATCCCATGTGTTCGAATGCCCGGTTGATCGTCGTTGCGCTCATCACGTCGTCCGGACGGCGGTTGTTGGGAAACAGCCAACGCCCGGCACCGGTAATCCGTTGCAGCTCACGGAGCAAGACGACCGCTTGCCGCGAGAGTGGCACGATGTGAGGACGCCGCATCTTCATCTTCTCGGATGGGATTCGCCACTCGGACCTGTCCAGATTGATCTCCGCCCATTCTGCCTTCCGCATTTCGACTGTCCGCACGAACGTCAGCAACAGTAACCGCATGGCAATGGCCGTGGTGCGGTTGCCGCCATACCCGCGCAGCTTCTTCACGAACCCCCCGATTTCCTCGCGCGTCATCGGCTTGCTGTGGTTGATCGGTGGGCGGATAACCGCACCACGCAGCGCAGCCGCCGGATCGATATCGGCCCGGAGCGTGGCCACGGCGTACCGAAACACGGCTGAACACCACTGCCGCAGGTTGAGGGCGACGGTCTCGGCACCGCGGTCGGAGACGCGGTTGAGAATGTTGAGGATGTTGGCGGCCGTCACGGACCGGATCGGCAGCCGCCCGACGTGGGGATAGACATCGTTTTCCATGAAACGCTCGACCTGCCGCAGGTAGTAAGGCGACCATGTCGTACGCTTTTTCTCGACCCACTCCTGGGTGATGGCCTTGAAGGTGTTGGCGTTTCCGACGATGTTGCGCGCACGCTCAGTCCGGCGGATGTGGGACGGGTGCTGTCCCCCCTTCACGAAATCGCGCGCGTCGTCGCGGACCTTGCGTGCGTCCGACAGACCCACCGCGGGATACTCCCCCAGGGCAAAGAGGTTCTCTTTGCCGGCGATCCGGTAGCGGTAGCGCCAGAGCTTTGAGCCATTGGGTTTGATCTCCAGGTAGAGGCCGTGGCTATCCGTAAGCTTGAGCGGCTTGTCGGTGGCCTTGGCTTGCCTGATCTTGACATCGGTTAAAGGCATCACAATCTCTCATGTTCAATATCGTTGTCTTGCGCCCCGATGGGGATCCAATCCGATCGAATCGTGGGTGGCGTGATCCCGGGTTTGATCATCAGACTCCGGGTGAACACAGCCGCAATGAGACGGTGAATCTCGTAGCAAGAATCACGGTTGGTTGCGCGAGCGACCTCCCCCGAAATTGGGGACGGATGTCCCGTGCGTCTGATTCATCACCCGTACCAGGAGGAGTGGGTATCGTAATGAGACGTGACGGCTATCGTAATTATACGTAAATGATACCCGCTTTGATACCCGCTTTTTTCTGGGCTGGCCGTGACACCGACGAGACGTGGTGAGCCGACAATGCTTTAATTTACAATATATTATGATTGATTAAGAGAGGCCCTGAAATGTGGCGAAACGTTAATGACATTTGTCGATCATCAATAGCATGTGCAAGACCCCTCGGAAATCTGCGTCAGAGATCCGGTCACGCGTCCGTTTCAAACCCTGCGGACATCGGCGCCTTTGTGCGCTTCACCCTCGTCCAGCCCCGCCGCCGCCAGGGCAGCCGCCCGGAAAACCGCACGTGCCTTGTTCATGGTCTCGTTCCATTCATTGCGCGCCACCGAGTCGGCAACGATTCCGGCCCCGGCCTGGATATGGAGTGTGCCACCGGCGATCACGGCGGTGCGGATCGCTATGGCGGTGTCCATGGCTCCGTTCCAGCCAATATAACCTACGGCGCCCGAATAGATGCCACGCTTCACCGGTTCGAGCTCATCAATGATCTCCATCGCGCGCACCTTGGGGGCGCCGCTCACAGTGCCGGCGGGAAACGTCGCCCGCAGCACATCGATAGCATCCAGGCCGTGCCTGAGTTCTCCGGTAATGTTCGAGACAATGTGCATTACATGCGAATAGCGTTCGATCACCATCTTTTCCGTGACTTTCACGCTGCCGATGCTCGCCACGCGCCCGACGTCATTGCGCCCGAGATCGATGAGCATGAGGTGCTCGGCAAGCTCCTTCGGATCGGACAGCAACTCGCGCTCAAGCGCCCGATCCTCCTGCTCGTCGCGGCCGCGCGGCCGGGTGCCGGCGATGGGCCGCAGCGTCACGCTGTTGTCCTCCAGCCGCACCAGGATCTCCGGGGATGAGCCCACCACGTGGATGTCACCCAAGTCCAGGTAGTACATGTACGGCGAAGGGTTGAGGGTGCGCAGCGCACGGTATAGGTCCAGTGGCGGGCGTTCGAACGGAACCGACAGCCGCTGGGACAGAACCACCTGCATGATGTCGCCGGCACGGATGTATTCTTTTGATTTTTCCACCGCCGCCTCGAAACCGGCCTGGGTGAAACCCGAAACAAAGTCTTCCTCCCGCAGTAGCACGGTTGGAATATCACGCCGCGGCAACGGCAAACCGTCATGCAGACGGCCTACCAGCTCGTCGAGCCGGCGCACGCCCTTGTCATATGCATGCTCGATCGCGGGATCGGCGTGGATAACGGCATACAGCTTGCCGGCAAGGTTATCGAACACGACCACCTCGTCGGAGACCATCAAAAAGATATCCGGACCCCCGATTTCGTCCGGCCTGCCGCTGTCTCCCAGGACCGGTTCGATCAGGCGCACGGTGTCGTAACCGAAGCAGCCGACCAGACCGCCGGTGAACCGGGGAAGACCCGGCAGCTGTGGCACTGAGTAGCGCGTACGCAAGCTGCGGATATAGTCCAGTGGGTCGGTGACGGTCTCGCGCTCGACAATCTCGCCGTTGCTTTCGACACTGACTTCGTTGCCGAAAGCGCGCACAACGGTTCGGCACGGCAGTCCGATTATGGAATATCGTCCCCATTTTTCGCCGCCATGGACCGACTCGAATAGGTAACTGTAGCGGCCACGGGCAAGCTTGAGATAGGTACTCAGAGGAGTATCGAGGTCCGCCAGGACCTCACGCATCAAAGGGATGCGATTTGCACCCTGGACCGCGTAACGGTCAAACTCGGATTTGCTGAGCAGCATGATTCACCACCGGATCGCAGAAACAAAGACGACGCACGTCCACGACGGAACGCCTGTACCATCGTTCCGGCAGCTGCATCCACTTCATTGTCATGCGTGATATGGCCAAATCCGGTGGTTGTGCGCGCTTCACGGGCACCGCCTCAGATAACGGGGTAAATCGGCAAGCGAGTCAATTACCGCATCCGGCCCGGACTCGCGTATATCGTGCCCATGATTATACCCATACGTAACGCAAATAACAGGCATTTGCGCGGCGCGGGCCGCCTGCACGTCGCTTTGCGAATCCCCGACGAGAACGCCGTGTTGCGGGTCGATGCCGAAGTGGGCACAGGCATGCTGCAGGGGCAGGGGATCAGGCTTCTTCCGCGGCAGACTGTCCCCGCTCAGGACCAACCCGAAGTACTGCTGCAGCCGCAGGTCGCTCAGCAAAGGATCGGTGAACACCTGCGCCTTGTTGGTGATACAGGCAAGATCGAACCCCAGGTTCTTCAATTGATCGAGCCCTTCGATCACGCCGGGAAATGGCCGACTCTGCTGCGAGACGCAGGCCGCGTAATGCTTCCGGAAAAGCGCATACGCCTGCTCAAACAGAACCGCATCTGGCTCAGCCTCCATTTCCCCCGTCAGGGCTCGCTTCACTAGGCGCGGCACGCCGTTTCCGATCCAGGCCTCCACGGTGGCCATGGCACGCACCGGCCGGCCGAGGTCGACGAGCATGCGGTTTGCCGCCGTCGCCAGATCCGGTGCGGTATGAATCAGAGTCCCGTCTAGGTCGATCATCACCATCCTGACTGCAAGCGGGAAATGCGTACTACCGGGGGGCGCGTACGACGTGTTCATTTCGCCTTGGCCAGTTCCGTGCGCATCTTGGCGATCGTCGCTCTGTAGTCAGGCGTGCTGAATATGGCCGAACCGGCAACAAAGGTATCGGCGCCTGCCGCAGCGATTTCCCGGATGTTGTCGACCTTCACCCCGCCGTCGATTTCCAGTCGGATGTTGCGGCCACTTTCGTCGATGATGCGCCGCGCCTCGCGCAGCTTGTCCAGGCTGGCACGGATGAAGCTCTGGCCGCCGAAACCTGGATTCACCGACATCAGCAGTACCATATCAATCTTGTCCATCACGTACTTGAGATAATCAAGAGGTGTCGCCGGATTGAACACCAGACCCGACTTGCAGCCCGAATCCCGCACCAACTGAAGCGAGCGGTCGATATGCTCGGTTCCTTCCGGATGAAAGGTGATGTAGGTGGCGCCCGCCTTGGCAAAATCCGGAATGATACGATCCACAGGCTTAACCATCAGGTGCACGTCAATGTCAGCCTTGACACCATGCTTGCGCAGCGCCTCGCACACGAGCGGGCCGATCGTCAGATTGGGGACGTAGTGATTGTCCATGACGTCGAAGTGGACAATATCGGCACCAGCTGCCAGCACCGCCGTAACTTCTTCGCCGAGCCGGGCGAAATCCGCCGACAGGATCGACGGGGCAATCTTGTAATCAAGCATGGGTTTTCCTCAGTCGTGCCGCAAATGGGCAACCACAAATGACGCGCGCGCTGCCCAAAGACGGCGACTTTACCGGATCGCGCGAAAGTTTTCAGCCTGTTGACAACGCTGCGCTCACCGTGAATGTCTGGCTGCGCGCGAAGTCAAGGCAGGCGTTCCCGCAAGCCCGGCATGGTTATTGCAACATGATATTCCACAACCACAGTGTGCTCGAACAGGGCCCGATAACAAGGCATCGGCGACCGCCTCGCGCAATCGCCGTACTGCCGGACCTGGGCACTAAGACAACACAGACGGGCGCCCTACCAAGGTAGGACTTTCATGACTGAACGGACGTTTCGTATGGTTTTCGGGTCAGCTTTGCTGGCTGCACTTTATTTTGACTTGCACTACATCATTATCGGCCTGATTGCACTGTCCCTGTTCAAGGGCATGACGTCATGGCGTATCGCCGGACTGGCGATGCGGCTGCATCCCGAGAGTGCCGGCTCGCGCCCCGAGGCCGCGGCAGTCACGGCCAAGATCGATTTCGAGGCTGAACGGGCATTGTCCCTGATGACTGCGTTGACGCTTATCTTGAGCTGTGTACTGTTTTCTGCGCAACTATGGTTCCTGCCATGGTTCGTGGGCTTCGCATTCTTCGGTGCCGGCTTGAGCGGAATCTGTCCCATGGTCCTGGGTCTGAGATGGATCGGCCTGAAATGACGAAATTTGGGCGCCTGCCTGCCTTCTTTCAGGATCTCCAGCGATCCACCCTGCCGATGAAGATCACGGGCATCGTCTTCTGGGGCATGATCCTGGTGGGCATAGCGGTCACCCTGGTACTGCTGCACGGCCAGGACCACAACATCGACTTTCGCAACCAGGCGAAGGCAGACCACTTTGCCTATTCCCTGCAGCAATACCTAGTGCGCCAGCCCCATCCCACCGCGGCACAACTGCGGGCCATGATGCAAGAACTGCGGCGTGCGAGCGGCGTGGCCGGCGCCGACATTCGCATCGGACCCGAATCGGTGCATGTGGGCAATACTGGCACCGGACTGACGACACTGCCGCGCGTGATCCGGTACGCCGCCGGCGGGCCGACGGAGCAGGCGGCCAGCGCTTTTGCTACGGTTTACGAACCTGCGCTCGCCAGCGCGGTGGCCACAGCGCGCCGGCGCGTACTGATATCCATGGGGGCGATCATCCTGGTTTTCGGGCTGATACTGCAATGGGTGCTGGGCCGCTTTCTGTCACAACCGTTCGAGCGCATGGTCGCCACCGCCCACGCCGTCAGTCGTGGCGAAACCTCGATACGCTTCGACGAGACGCGCGACGATGAGTTTGGTTTTCTGGCGAGATTCATTAACCGGGCGCTCGACTTCAGTGCAACCCAGCAGCAGGCGCTGCGCGAGGCGCTGACAAATGTCCAACAGTCCGAGTCGGCGCTTTTCGCGGAGAAGGAGCGCGCCGAAGTGACACTGCACTCCATCGGCGATGCAGTAGTCACGACCGATGGACATGCGGCGGTGGAGTACATGAATCCGGTGGCGGAATCCCTGACCGGCCTGCGACTGTCGGATGCGATCGGGCAGCCGCTCAGCGAGGTGCTCAAACTGGTCGATGAAGATACGCGCCACCCGCTTGAAAGCCCGGCGGAGCGATGCCTACGCGAGGGCGCCGTGGTCGGCCGCATGGATCACGTGGTCATGCTATGCCCGGACGGGCGGGAGTTGGAGATTGCACCGTCGGCCGCACCGATCCACGACCGCAACGGCACCCGGGTCGGCGCGATCATGGTTTTTCACGACGTCGGGCACGTGCGCCGGATGGCACGCCAGCTATCCTACCAGGCCACCCACGATGCACTGACCGGGCTGTACAACCGCCGTGAATTCGAGCGGCTGCTGGAGCTGGCCATGGACGAGGTTAACCTTGAAGGGCGAAGCCACTCCCTGTGCTTTCTTGACATGGACCAGTTCAAGGTTGTCAATGATACCTGCGGACACGCCGCGGGCGATGAGCTGTTACGAAAGTTCAGCTCAATACTGAGCGAGACCACCCGCGACTCCGATGTAATTGCGCGTCTGGGCGGAGATGAATTCGGAATACTGCTCAAGGACTGCGATCTGGAGCTTGCGTTGCGTATCGCGGAAGACCTGCTGCATAAGGCGCGTAGCCTGCGCTTCGCCTGGCAGGACCACAGTTTCGATGTGGGCGTCAGCATCGGGGTGGTGCCGGTATCGGTGGATGTCGCCACTATTGCCGAGATCATAAGCGCCGCCGACGTCGCCTGCTACGCGGCGAAAGACGCCGGGCGCAACCGGGTCCACGCATTCCGGTCCGATGACAATGCGCTGCGCCAGCGCCATTCGGAAATGCGCTGGGTGTCGCGACTGCGGCGCGCCATGGAACAGAACCGCTTCCGTCTGTTCTGCCAGCCGGTCTTCGCGGTGGCACATGATGCGGGCCCGGCTGAGTACTACGAGATAATGCTGCGCCTGGAGGACGAAAATGGCGGCCTTATTCCGCCCGTCGCCTTCGTTCCGGCGGCCGAACGCTACAACCTCATGCCGCAGATAGACCGCTGGGTTGTGCACGCCACGTTCGATGCGCTACGATCACAAAATTCCAGTAGCTCCGACTGGACTTTCGCTATCAACGTCTCCGCACAGTCGTTGTGCGACGATAGCTTTCTCGATTTCGTCATCGATGAGCTCCAAAACAGTGGAATTGCGCCTAGCTGCATATGCTTCGAAATAAGCGAAGCGGCGGCCATTGCCAATCACGACCAGGTCATGCGCATGATCACGGCACTGCGGGGCCGGGGCTGCCACTTTGCCTTGGACAACTTCGGCCGCGGCCTCAATGCTTTTGCATATCTCGGGAACCTAAAAGTGGACTACCTGAAGATCGACCGGGATTTCGTCAAGGACATCGCGCACGATGCCTTTGGCCGCTCCATGGTCGAGGCGACGAACCACATCGTTCACGCCGCCGGGATCCGCACAATTGCGGAGTTCGTCGAGAGTGACAACATCGTTGCCACCCTGCGTCGCATCGGCGTGGACTATGCCCAGGGTTATGCGATCGCCAATCCCTGCCCGGTGGAAGAGATACTGGCAGGCGGCATCAGCTACAGCACTGTGCGGCACATCGGCACATCCTGAGCACGGCGGCGGGAGGCCCAGCCATCGGAATCAGGAGATGACCTGGTAGTACAGGTTCTGCGGGTGGTTTGCCTGGGCGAAGAAGAACCAACGCTCCACTACCAAACCACAGTACTGCACGATAAAGGCAGCCAGCGCTGGCACCGGGCTGTGCGACAGCACCCCGGCCCACAGCAGCAACACGGGAACCGGAAACACCAGCAGCAGGAACACCCACTTCAACGAGCGCAGCAACATCGGGCTGGCACCGTGAAAGAATTCGCGGGTATTGAACGAGCCGCCCATGAATCCCTGTGCAGTCTGTGCGATCCTGGCATGACGTACGCCGATCGCCGTCTGCAGCGAGGACCGATGGCGGATGCGAGCGTTACGGATGAGTGAAGTAACACGCGTGACAAGCGCCGCAGCCGTGATGATGGTCGCCCAGGTCACGAGAAATGTCTCCAGTTGCGGCGACTGATACGCGCTGTACGCACTAGCCAATACAAATCCTGAAGCCGTCCCGAACAGTAAGTAGTTCGCCACCGTAAGCCATGTTGCCCATTCCTGAAGAAAACGGATGCAGGCATAAATCATACCGGTACAGAGAAACAGCACAAAGGTAGCGGCAACCGCCCCGGCGCCAACGATGAGCGACAATCCGTCGGGAAGCTGAGTGCCGATGCCGGGTACGACGATATTCCAATGCAATTGATGCACCAGTCCGTAGAGCATTATGGCCCCAGTCGCGACCGGCAGCGCTATCACCTCGCGCGCCAGCCACGAGGTACGCCACATTGCGGCCGAGCGCCAGGCGCGCTCCGGATGACCGAGGTGGAAAAACGACGCCACCAGCCCAGCGCAAAGGAAGCCGACCGCAATGGCGCTACCACGGCCGAAAAAGGCTCCACTCTGAGGCGGCAATAGTCCGACGCTGGCATAGGTCTCGATCGTAAACAGCGCGAGAAATAGGCCCTGGCCAACTCCGATGAGGGTTGTCAGGAAGATCACTGAAAATGCCGGACGCATAGCGACTCCTATGGCAAATGGCACACATACTGCGAGCCCGCCTGCTGCAGGTCTGGGCCCGCTGCTCGCAGATTTTTAGTCTTTCACCAACTGGTAACATCGTCCAGCGACGGATCGGTAAGCGCCGGCTTGGGCAGCTTGCCTTCTTTTTTCAGCGGATTGGCAGCACGCATCAGTTCATCGTCGTGAATTTTCATGCGTGTCTTGCGCCTCGGAAGATAGTGATTGGCCGGCTTCGTGCCCCACTCAGGCATCAACGCATAACCCCCGGACTCGCGGATCGCGACCGAGACTTGTGAGTCCGGGTCATACACATCACCGAAAAGTCGCGCGCTGGTAGGGCAAGCAAGCACGCAGGCTGGCTTGCGCTCAGCCTCCGGCAGTGTCTGGTCATAGATGCGATCGACGCACAAAGTGCACTTCTTCATGACCTTCTGATGCTCGTCGATCTCACGCGCGCCGTAGGGGCAGGCCCAGGAACAGTACTTGCAGCCGATACACTTGTTGTAATCCACGAGCACGATCCCGTCCGCGGGGCGCTTGTAGCTCGCTCCTGTGGGACATACCGGCACGCACGGCGGCTCTTCGCAATGCAGGCAGGATTTTGGAAAATGGACGGTTTCAGTGCGGGGAAATTCTCCCACCTCGAACGTCTGCACGCGGTTGAAGAACGTACCAGTGGGATCGACGCCATAGGGCCGGTCGTCGGACATGAAACCCGCCTCGCCGGACGTATTCCATTCCTTGCAACTCGTGACGCAGGCGTGGCAACCCACGCACACATTGAGATCGATAACTAGTGCCAGCTGTGTCATGGCCGTTTTCCCTTACCGGCAAAATAGGCAAGCCACGGCTGCCGCTGCGCGAGTCCGGGCATAGGTTCGATGGGGGCGAATTGCGGGTAGCTCTGCTGCAGCTCCGAGGGTCTGGCCTTGTACACGCGCACCCGTACGTCATACCAGCCTGCCTGGCCGGTGACCGGGTCAGAATTGGACAGGTGCATCCCGTCCGCGGAGACCGGCAACTCTTCCGAAATCAGATGATTCAGCAGGAAGCCCTTTTGCGCTTCATTTGCAGTAGGTTCGAGGTTCCACGCTCCGGCCTGCTTGCCGATGGCGTTCCAGGTCCAGACGGTGCCGGGGTCCACCGCTTCGCTGAAGCGGCACATACAGCGCACGCGCCCCCACATCGACTCCACCCAAACCCAGTCCCCGTCACAAAATCCTTCCTGCGCACCCAGCCGTGGGCTCAGATACAGATAGTTGTGGGTGTGTATCTGACGCAGCCACGCGTTCTGCGAATCCCAGGAATGATACATGGCCATCGGCCGCTGGGTGATGGCATTAAGCGGATACTTGCGGTGATCGGTGAGCTGGGACTCCAACGGCTCATAGTAGAACGGCAGCGGATCGAAGTACGTTGCAATGCGCGACCGCAGGCGTTCCGGCGGTTGCTTACCTGGCCTTTTGCCAAGGGCCGCCAGCCGGAACTTCTGCAACACCTCGGAATAGAGTTGTATGAGTATCGGCTCGGAGTAACGCGTGAGGCGATGACGCTGCGCCCACTCCAGGTAGCCCTTGTTCCAGTTGCGCAGGTACTGGTACGAGCGCGGCAACCTGTACTGATACACGCAGTTGTTCTTCTCGTACATCTCCCACTGGCGCGGGTTGGGTTCGCCCTTCATGAACTTCTCACCTCCTGCTCCGCGCCAGCCTGCGAGAAAGCCGATGCCCGACCCGGGTTCAGTCTCGTAATTCACGATGAAGTCCGGGTAATTGCGGAATTTTCGGGTACCGTCGGAATTTACGAACGCCGGCAGATGCAGGCGCGACGCAAGCTCGATCAGAACCTCCTGGAACGGGCGGCACTGGCCGGTTGGCGGCACCACCGGGATGCGCACCGAGTCAACCGGCCCGTCAAATTCGGAGATCGGCCGGTCCAGCATGCTCATAACATCGTGGCGTTCGAGATAGGTCGTGTCCGGAAGCACCAGGTCGGCAAATGCCACCATCTCGGACTGGAAGGTGTCGCATACCACCAGAAACGGAATCTTGTATTCACCGTCCTCACGCCGGTCGTTGAGCATCCTGCGGACCTCAACCGTGTTCATGGCCGAGTTCCAGGCCATGTTCGACATGAAGATAAGCAGCGTGTCGATCGAATAGGGATCGCCGCGCCAGGCATTGGTTATCACATTGTGCATGAGCCCATGCACAGACAGCGGGTATTCCCAGGAGAACGCCTTGTCGATGCGCACCGGCTCGCCCGTCTGATCCACGAACAGATCATCCGGATCTGCCGGCCAGCCAAGCGCCATGCCATCCATGACTGAGTTGGGCTGCACAGCTTCGGGTCCGCGCGGAGTCTTGGCGCACGGCGGAATCGGACGCGGGAACGGCGCCTTGTGGCGGAAACCTCCGGGCCGATCTATGGTACCGAGCAGACTCATAAGGACCGAGAGAGCGCGGATCGCATGAAAGCCATTTGAGTGCGCAGCAAGACCGCGCATCGCGTGGAACGCGACCGGGTTACCGGTAACCGTCTCATGCTCTACACCCCAAGCATCGGTCCAGGCAATTGGCAACTCGATCCTGTGATCACGCGCGGTCACACCCATCTCTTGGGCAAGACGGCGGATCGTTTCCGCCGGAACTCCAGTTATGCTGGCTGCCCACTCGGGCGTATAGTCCTTGACGCGGTCCACCAGCAGCTGGAACGCAGGCTTGACCGGAGTGCCGTCAGCCAGGCGGAATTCGCCGAGAAGAAATGGATCCGATCCTTCCGTATGGGTCTGCACCGGCTGGCCGCTGAGCCTGTCCCACCAGAGTTGATCCTGGGGATCGAAGCAGCCCTCTTCATGCGGCTCGCCGGTGCGCGCCATGAGACCCGACTCGGGGCCATCGGCACTCAGGTTCACGAGCTGCGGCCCGTTGGTATAACGCACTACGAAATCGCGGTCATACAGGCCCTGACGGATGATTTCATGGGTCAATGCCAGCAGCAACGCGCCGTCCGTGCCCGGCCTGATCGGAACCCACTCGTCGGCAATCGCCGAGTAACCCGTGCGCACCGGATTGATCGATACGAACCGCCCGCCGTTGCGCTTGAATTTCGATATGGCGATCTTGAGCGGGTTGGAATGATGATCCTCGGCGGTACCGATCATGATGAACAGCTTGGCACGCTCGAGATCGGGCCCGCCGAACTCCCAGAATGAGCCGCCGATAGTGTAGATCATGCCGGCAGCCATATTGACCGAGCAAAAGCCGCCATGCGCCGCGTAATTGGGGGTGCCGAACTGCCTGGCGAACAGGCTGGTCAGGGCCTGCATCTGGTCACGGCCGGTAAACAAGGCGAACTTCTTCGGGTCGCTGGCGCGGATCCGGGCGAGCCGTTCGGCCAACAGCGCGAACGCCTCTTCCCAGCTGATCTCCTCGAACTGATTGGCGCCGCGCTCCGCCCCCGCTTTGCGCCGCAGCGGCCGGGTCAAGCGCGCCGGGGAGTATTGCTTCATGATCCCGGACGCGCCTTTAGCGCAAATTACCCCCTTGTTGAGCGGATGATCCGGATTGCCCTCGATGTAACGGATCTGGCCATCGCGCAGATGCACGCGTATGCCACACCGACAGGCACACATGTAGCAGGTGGTATTTTTGGCTTCCACGCGCACACCGGGCTTATGAGACGGATCGTCTGCGACAGTCATGGGAAGCGTTGATGCGTGTTATTGATCACGGGGATTGTTCTCGACTATATTTGCCGTCATGAATTCACGCCAATCAGGATTATTAACGGGCGCATAAACAGCTTGCGAAAATCATGCCTGTTTTTTCGACCGAACTGACGATTCCGGTCAGGATCGACCACAGCGCAGACGAACTGCGCTCGCACGCAGGCATGTTCAAGACGCCACGCGCCAACTGGCTGTTGCTGCTGCTCTTCATGTTGCACGGAGCCTGGGCAGCAGTATCGATCGGCGTAGGAAACGACCTGTTGTTCGCGCCGAGAGCGCGGGCGCTGTTCCTCAGTTACCGGCCACCAACACAGCATTGGGTTTATTTCGCGGGCGGCTGGCGCGGGGAGAACGACGATGAGGTCTATGGCGCCGGATATCGTTGCGGGTTCGGCAGGCTGTCGCTTATGCTGGGCGCATCGTATTTGACCAGTGTGAATGACATCAATGGCACACGCTGGAACTTCGCTATCCAGGCCGCGTATCAACTCGGACAGCACTGGGCCCTGACCTACCGGCACTTTTCCAACGCAGATTTCATATTCCACTGGAGTACTGGCCCCAACCGTGGCTGGAATTTTTTGAGCATCGACTACCTGTTCAATGCACGGAACGACATAGCACCAAAGACATGCATCCCTTAGCTACCACAATCCGGCGTCTGCGCAGCGTGCAGCGTATCGCATGACGAACGATCCAGCGCAAACGCGGACGGCACTCAGGAACGACGCTCTGCTGTTCCTCGACAAGCTTCGCACCGCCTTCCCGCTGGAGCAACGCATCGAACAGGCGGCGGCAGCGACGAGGAATGCCTATGGGCGCGTGCTGATCCACTGGATCGAGGGAAAGATACCTGCGCTCGATCTTCTATCGCCCGCGGAACTGCAATCGCTGAGCGAACTGGACGCCATTGTGCCGGGTGCGGGCGGTATCGGCTGCTATCCGTTCAGCATCGACGATCGCGGCATTCGCGTACGCCTCGGGCACCACTGCGTGAGCGCGATGTGTGCCATCGACGCGCTTGCCATGGCACGACTGGCGCGCACGGTGAGCATGGTCGAAGCGCGCTGCGTAAACTGTCTGAATCCGGTCACCTGTGAGGTCCAGGCCGACGGCAGCCTGCAACATGAGGCATGCGGAGCGGTACGCGTCCTGTGGCGCAACAGCGTCCGCAACACCCACTCCTGCAGCGACGGTCTATGCCGCGACCTCATCTTCCTCTGCCAGCGGTGCATGCCACCGGACGGCAGCGAATGTTTGACACTGCCACAAGCGACGGCGGTTGCGAACGCGTTCTTCCGCTTTCAGCACCGACTGATCCTAACAGCATAGCGCCTAAACCGAACATCCGGGCGGCTGCTGGTCTTCCTTCGACACGGGACCCGGGGCACCGGACCGTGGCCAACCTGACCGTGACGCACAACCACCGCTTGTGTTAGCGTGCGCACACGCGCAATTGCTGCGCCGCGGTCCCTGCCCAAATAACGATTGGAGGTCGTCATGCCTGTTGCTCTTGCCCTGCACCTCGTGGCCGCCGTCATCTGGGTTGGCGGAATGTTCTTCGCCTACATTGCCCTGCGTCCGGCGGCAGCATCCATGGAACCGGCGCTACGCCTGCCACTGTGGTCACGTACCTTCGAGCGCTTTTTCCCCTGGGTATGGGCGGCGGTGATCCTGCTTCCAGCGACCGGCTACTGGATGATATTCCATGCCTTCGGCGGCATGGCCCACGCCGGACTGTCCATCAACATCATGCAAACGCTGGCGATCATCATGATCATGATCTACTTGCATGTGTACTTTGCCCCCTACCGGCGCTTGAATCGCGCGGTAGCGGCCGGCGACTTCTCCGCTGCAGGCAAGCAGCTCGCCCAAATCCGGCGGCTCATAGGCATCAACCTGCTCATAGGCCTAACGACAGTCGTGGTAGCTGGCGCCGGACGTTACTGGCGCTGACCCGTCATGCCCGGGGGCGCAACAAATCGCCCTCTGTTGGACTGTCAGCCGAGTTCGTAGCGGCGCAGCTTGCGGTACAAGGTGCGCTCGCTGATGCCGAGTGCATCCGCCACTGCGCGGCGATGGCCGCTAAAACGCTCCAGTAACTCGGCGATGTGGCCGCTCTCCATTGCACGCATGCTGGTGGGAGCACTGACCGCGGGCACGTCGGCGCCGGTCCTATGCCCCTGCTGATACAGCGCGCCGGAACGGACGCCCTCCAACCGGATGGCGGCAGCACCAATGGAGCCACTACCGGAGCCGGCATTCAGCGCAGCGGCACGCTGCAGGATATTGCGCAGCTCGCGCACGTTACCCGGGAAATCGTAGCTCACCAGCCGGTCAAGCGCCTCGCCGGTAAGATACAGCCGACTGCCATTGGCCTGGTTGATACGCACAAGCAGCGCCTCGGCCAACGCCGGAATGTCACTGCGCCGCGCACGCAGCGGCGGCAACTCTATCGTGATGCACGCCAGACGGTAATAAAGATCCTCGCGGAAGCTGCCCGACTCGACCAGGGTCATAAGGTTGCGATTGGTCGCTCCAATGACCCGTACGTCGGCATGCAGGACCTCACGCCCACCCACGCGCCGGAACTCGCCACTCTCCATTACACGCAGGAGCTTAGCCTGCATAGCGGCAGAAAGCTCGCCCACCTCATCGAGAAAAAGAGTGCCGCCGTCGGCAAGCTCGAACAAACCCCGCTTGCGTCCCACGCAACCGGTAAATGCGCCACGCTCGTGGCCAAAGATCTCGCTCTCGAACAGGCCTTCGCTGATGGCAGCGCAGTCAACAGCCAGAAATGGTCCGTTACGCAACGGACTATGGCGATGCATGTAGTGCGCCGCGAGCTCCTTGCCCACGCCAGACTCCCCGCACAGCAGGATGTTGGCGTGGCTAGCCGCCGCCAGTGTCAGCTGTTCCACCGCGCGCAGGAACGCCGGCGAACGCCCGATAAGACGCATCTCATCGCAGTTCAGCTCTTGCTGGGTGGCAAGCCGAAAAATGGATTCCGCAACGAGAAAACCGCCGTCCGGAAGCGGAATTGCAAATCCCTTGATCTGTACATGTTCGGTCGATCCCTGCTGGTCGTAATGGGTGTGCAGCATATGGCACTCCTTGCCGGAGGCCAGTACCTGCCGATGCGGACAATCCTCGCCGTGCTGATGACAGGGGGCCGTGCGCCGATGGGAAAGCTCATAACAGTACCGGCCCATTATCTGCATGGCCTCGAGCCCATATGCAGCCTGGTAAGCGTTGTTGGCGGCCACGATCCGGTATTCCGGATCGATAAGGACAAATGGGTTCTCCTGCGCGTCGATCAGCGCCTGCAAAGTTGCAGAAAGATCAGTCATGTTAGGAACATATCTCTATTGCAGCACAAACATTCGAGCAGATTATGTCATGCCATTCTGGCAGACATCACCTTGATCCAGATCAATATATCGGCAATTTCGATGCATTAATCCATACACCGATCGTGGTATCCAATTTGCTTGAATCGTCAGCTTGGCTGGTGAACATCGACGCCATGACCGGGCAACTGCTTCGGTCCGGCATGCGAGGTCGCATGCATTGTCGACGCCGAGCCACGCAAGCGCCATGCAGTACAAGTTAACCATGACCATAGTGACTAGCAAGCCGTACATCGACCACCTCGGCGGAGGCTGAGGCGGAGGCTTCGCTTTGCACTAACCACATTAAGACTCATTGGAGTTGTCCCCTCCGTAGACTGTGACGCCGGTGGCGCCAACCGTTGCCGACGTCACCGCACAGCGCACCTTGTTGCTGTGCTCGACCAGACGCCGAAGACCATCGCGAAGCGCCAGACCGCTCGCTGCGGGTCCCTATCATAGCCGACCGCACGCGATGTACCCGCAATACCAAGCTCATTGGTGAGAGTGCGAGCCATGGCTTTACTTTGCCGGCAAACGCCAATCCGGATACATGGCTTGTCCGGCTTTCGCGGGGCTGTTAAGATCAAAATTCTGACCGCTCGGTC
>VFSW01005642.1_pt1 | contig 18483 bp, 14 predicted proteins | sample 5358111 | NCBI WGS metagenome assembly VFSW01 (sample SAMN11554181, study PRJNA540505) | mine drainage metagenome | isolation source: sediment from site ElyBrook_90M | place: USA: Ely Copper Mine, Vershire, VT | collected 2017 | reverse complement strand
ATCGCCGAGTCCGGAGGGAGCCGGGAGCTTCAGCTCCCGGAAAACCTGCGAATTTCCAGGGCCTTCAGGCCCGGATTCCCGCGCCTCGCAGCCAAATTCAAATGGAGTACGAGCGTCCTTCTCTAAAGTCCGCATCAAAATGTGCTGTCATCCTGAGCGATAAAGCTGTCATCCTGAGCGCAGTTTGGTGCGCAGTTTGCGCCAAACGGAGTCGAAGGATCTGCGTCTCAGGACCTTAGCCTGGGCATCGAACTTCAGACTCACCAAACCAGAAGCGTCTCCGGCGAGAACGGCGTTATGGGGACTGATTACGCGGAAGATCTGAAAACCGTCTATTTCATGCGGCGGGAAGCGGAATCTCCCATCGACGCCGTGCAATCGGTTTTCCAGCCCATGGCGCGATTACTCACCCTTTTCCCTAGGCGGCGCATTAGACGGTAGACCCAATGTGCCGCTACAACTATCTGAAATCCGTATGGTTATAATTAGCTGTCCGTTAACTATCCGGCCCCAATTGTCGGTGTGCGGATAGAAGAGAGCCGGGTTTTTCATGGGAACCAAATCCCGGTGCGTGAAGAACAGAACACGGTCAGATCCCGTTTGCGGAGCGCGATGTCCTATCCCAGATTGAATGTGTGGCCTTCCTTGGCCGATAAGCAGATAATCTAATAGATCATCCTACGGAGCGCCGATGCCAGAGAAAGTTGCAATACCCCTTTCGATTTTCGATTTCAGTTCCGATTATGTCCGACCGGTCATATCGATCTGGATGGACAGGGCGACGCTCGTGCAGAACATGTTCAATGCACTCGCAAAATGGGGTTTAGACGTCGATAATGTCGAGCCGATCACGACTGGGAAACCTTCAGAACAGGGGATCACGATACGGCTCACCGGAAAACGAGCAAGCTTTTTCTTTGGTCCCTCAGGTTGCAAGTTCACACGCGACTCAGTGGATTGGAGTATCGCTCAGGAGACAGCGGAGATTCTTCAGACCTGTCTATCGACCTTGCTTGATGGCACTGGCGTACAGCTGCTGAATCAGAAAACCGCTTTGATCATGCATCTTCAGCCATCTAGTAAGAAGTTTATGGACCTGCTAAAGCCTTTGCTGCCCGAAAAGCTCCAAGCGTTCAGCGCAGGGGAGATCACGTCTGGCGCGTCGGTCGTGAAATGGAAGGATAGCCGGATTACGTTAGATGGCTCCAACCACGTCGCGAACGGCCTCTATCTGAAATACGAGAAAGAGTTCGACAGTTCAGTATCGTTTGAAACGATAGCTAGAGACCTTCGTGCTGCGGAAGAAAAGCTGTTCCATATCCTTGACGTCGAGGAGGGTATCTGATGGACAGTTCAGCAGCTTCTTACGCGAATGACCAGTTGGGAAATGGCTGGAACTCATTTATCCAACTCGAACGTCAGTCCAACAGAATCGCACATACATCAAGGTCAAGACGATCAATCTACCATCTGCTCGGTGGGACTCACATCTACGGAACTGAGAGCCAAAGCAGGCCAGTTGACCTCGCAGGAGTTCTCTCGTCATTCAGTGCCGACCAAGCCTCTATAAGGACAGCGGAAAACGATGATTATCTCAAGAGCCTCATCACTGACAACGAGATCGAACAAATCAGATCTGAGAATCAGGACCTTTTAAACGGACTTATGAGCGTGTATGTTTTCGAGGACGCGACGAAAGTTCTTCCATTCCTGGAAGATCATCCATCAGTTCCTCGCTTTCTCTTAGAGGCAGTGCCTTTCCTGAGGAAGTCGTTTGGAGACAGTGCGATTTTGCAGCTTCAGATTCCGCCGGATGAAGACGTGCCCCTCACAATCTATGCGGTCGCCCTATGGGATGGCACGGTAGAAGATGCCACAGCAGCCCTGAAAAAGTTCGATGATTCGTGGTGGACCGCAAATGGCCACAAGGCTTCAGGCAAAATCGTTATTGACTATCAACTTGTATGACAGTTTTCGATTGGAGTCGATATCTCGACCTTGCCTTGGAGATGCAGAGGCGATCAGACGAAGCGTCCCTTCGCACCGCAATCAGCCGGGCCTACTATTTTGTCTACAACGCTGCTCGACACCGATCCGCAGTAGCTCAATATCGACTTGATCCCAATCTGCCTGTGCATGAAGAACTCTGGAGTTTGTACGAGCGCAATGATGGTGAGTGCAGGCGGCTGGCAGACATGGCGAAACGCCTAAAAATCAGGCGGGTCAAAGCCGACTACCAGAATGGTTCGTATCCTCGGGCTGCCGATGATCTCAGAGGTGTCATCAGTGCCGCCAAGGATTGCGCTGCGATTCTCTCCAAGCTGGATGCTGACCTTCCGAAGCCCGTTCCAAAGACCTACAGTTTTGGGGGCTAGATTCCAGTCCCGATCTTAGGCGTACCGGCTTGAAACAGGAGACGTTTTCCTGAATTCGCGCATTGGGTGACCTACCGAACGCGCCCTTGAAACCCCGCACTATGTTCTCTTCATGATTACTCCTCGAAAGTCGGGCGGGTGGCCCACATCTCAATCAAGCACAAAGATTGGGTGCCCCAGGTCTCGATTTGAGACCTGGGAAAGCACAAACCTCAGCTCCGTGCCCATTGAATATTCCAGCCTCAATCGAAGCGCAATCGCCAATGCGGCTCTTCGAGCCAAGATGAATCCCCGCCAAGTCTCCAGCGAACTTCCGCAGCCTGAACTGTCAACTTTTGACTTCAGCCCAACGCGCCGGGCGAGCCGCTCTGCCGTTCTTCCCGCGTTCCGGGCTCAGGGCGCAATCTCCGCGGTGCCGTTATCTCCACACCGACGCAGAGCTCTTGCCGCGTTTTCTCCATCTCCGCATGCAGCATATCGGACCACTCTCCGCATCCCCGCGGAGTCACACCCGCACCCGGCAATCCCGTCCCGCAACCTGTTCCGCTGTACAATCCCAACAGGAGCTGTTCCCCAGGCCCGGCATCCGGAGCCCTAGCAGTTCGTCCAATACCCATGGTGGCCCTATGACCGCATCCCGTGAAAAAGCCGAAGCACGCAAGCTCCCCATGATGCCCATCCGCGACATGGTGATCTTTCCCTACATGATGACCCCGTTCGTCGTGGGCCGCGAGTCCAGCGTCCGCGCCCTCGAAGAGGCCCTGAATGGCGACCGCAAAATCTTTCTCGTCACCCAGCATGACGCCTCGATCGACGAACCTAAAGCTAAGGATATCTATCAGGTAGGGACCATTTGCAGCATCGTGCAGAGCGTCAAAATGCCCGATGGCAACATCAAGGTGCTGGTCGAGGGCGTCGAGCGCGCCAAGTCCACTGATGTCAATGACCGCGATGGCTTCTTTGTGGCCACCGTGCGCACCGGCAAATCCGAGTTTGAAATGACCCCGCCCGTCGAGCAACTCATGCAGCGGGTTACCAGCCTCTTTGAGCAGTACGTCAAACTCCAGCAGTCACTCAACTACGAGACCATCATTGCCGCCGTGCGCATGGACGAGCCGTCCAAGCTCTCTGACACCATCGCCGCCAACCTGCAACTCGGAATCGAAGAAAAACAAGAACTTCTCGCCATCTTTGACCCTGCCGCGCGCCTCGCGCGCATCGCCGACGTCCTCGACGTCGAGATCGAAAAACTCGACCTCGACCGCAACATCCAGTCCCGCGTCAAACGCCAGATGGAGCGCGCCCAAAAAGAGTACTACCTCAACGAAAAAATCAAGGCCATCCAAAAAGAACTCGGCCGCGGCGAAAAAAGCGAGTTCGACGAACTCCGCAAAAAGATAGAGTCCGCCGGCATGCCCAAAGATGTACTCGACAAAGCCATACAGGAATTGAAGAAGCTCGAAGCCATGCCCCCCATGTCAGCCGAGTCCACCGTCAGTCGCAACTATATTGACTGGCTGCTGGCTGTGCCGTGGAAGAAGCGCTCCAAGGAAACCCGCTCCATTGACTACGCCGAGAAGGTGCTCAATGAGGACCACTACGGTCTGGAGAAGATCAAGGAGCGCATTCTGGAATTTCTCGCCGTCCGCCAGCTGGTCAAGAATCCCAGGGGCTCGATTCTCTGTTTCGCCGGGCCTCCCGGCGTGGGCAAAACTTCGCTCGGCATGTCCATCGCCAAGGCCACCGGCCGCAAGTTTGTACGGCTTTCTCTGGGCGGTGTGCGCGACGAAGCTGAGATTCGCGGCCATCGGCGCACCTACATCGGCGCGCTGCCCGGCCAGATCATCCAGCACATGAAGCGGGCCGGAACCAAGAATCCTGTCTTCCTGCTCGATGAAGTGGACAAGATGGCCTCGGACTTCCGTGGCGATCCGGCCTCGGCGCTGCTTGAAGTGCTGGACCCGGAGCAGAACACCACCTTCCAGGATCACTACCTGGACGTGGACTATGACCTCTCGCAGGTGCTGTTTGTAGCCACGGCCAACGTCATGCACACCATTCCAGCCGCTTTGCAGGACCGCATGGAAGTTCTGCGCCTGCAGGGCTACACGGAGCAGGAAAAGCTGGAAATCGCCCGCCAGTATCTCGTGAAGAAGCAGCGCGAGCAGACAGGCCTGAGCGAGAAGAACATTATCTTTAGCGACGACGCCATCCTTGAAATCATCCGCGCCTATACCCGTGAAGCCGGCGTCCGCAACCTGGAGCGCGAGATCGGCAATGTGTGCCGCAAGGTGGCCCGCCGCGTAGTCAAGAAGAGCGCCAAGCACAGGGAAGAGATCACCGCAGCCAACATCAACGAGTTTCTGGGCGTGGCCCGATTCCGCGACTCAGAGGTACACGAAAAGAGCGAAATTGGCTTGGTAACCGGTCTGGCCTGGACTGAAGTGGGCGGCAGCATTCTCACCACGGAAGTGCAGGTGCTCGACGGCAAAGGCAAACTCACTATCACCGGCCAGCTCGGCGACGTGATGCAGGAGTCGGCACAGGCCGCACTCAGCTACATCCGCGGCAAGGCGCAGTCGCTGGGGCTCAGCCGCGAGTTCTATCGCAACGTGGACCTGCACCTGCATGTGCCCGAAGGCGCCATTCCCAAGGACGGCCCCTCGGCCGGAATCACCATGGCCACGGCACTGGCCAGCGCGCTGGCCAAGATTCCCGTCCGTCGCGACATTGCGATGACCGGCGAAATCACGCTGCGCGGCAAGGTGCTGGCCATTGGCGGGCTCAAGGAGAAGCTGCTTGCCGCCCTGCGCGCCGGCATCTTTGAGGTCATCCTGCCCCGCGCAAACGAGAAAGACGTGGCGGAACTGCCGGACAATATCAAGAAGTCGATCAAGCTTCACTTTGTGGACCAGATGGACGAGGTGCTGGCGCTGGCGCTGGAAAGCCCGCTTCCCTCACCCATCCACGCCGAAACAGAAGTCATGGCCGCGGTTCAGCCGGCAGAAGTCGTAAGTGGTCAGGTGGCGCGGCAGTAATAAGCTCGACATCTGCCCCGAACCCTATGCACTATACGACTCAATTCCTGCTCTCGGCCATGGCGGCGGCACAGTTCCCGGCGCCGGATGTACCGGAAATTGCCTTTCTGGGCCGCTCGAATGTGGGCAAGTCCAGCCTGCTGAATACGCTCGTGGGCGACAAGGCGGCCAAGGTCTCCTCGACGCCCGGCCGCACCCGCGCCATCAACTTTTTTGCTCTTTTGGACCAGAGCCAGAGGCGCCAACTGGTCTTTGCCGACCTGCCCGGCTACGGTTACGCCAAAATCTCGAAGTCCATTTCGGCGGGCTGGCCAGCCTTTATTGAGCCATATCTCGCCATCCGCTCGACGCTCAAGCTATGCATCTGCCTGGTGGACTCGAACGTGCCCGCGCAGCAAAGCGACCGCCAGTTGATTGACTGGCTGCGGCACGCAGGCCGCGACTTTGCCGTGGTGGCCACCAAAATCGACCGCCTTAGCGGCAACGAGCGCACGCGCAACATGCTGGCGCTGAAAAAAGGCCTGGAGCTGGACGATGTGCTGCCCATCTCGGCCAAAACCGGTGCGGGCATCAAGGAACTCTGGAACCGGATTGAGACCGCAGGCGGCGAGCGGGAATGAAATCAGGCCGAACGCTCTGAGCTTCCAGGTGGCGAGAACCGGTGCTCCTCGCACTCGCCCTCGCATGTCAATCGAATCTCCACCAGAACCCCAATCTCCGCGCGTTGAACCCGCTCCCGCACCCGTTCGATGAAACGTGCGGCAAACTGCCGGTCAGCGTGGAGCGAACGCACCCCATGCGCCAGACGGCCGAGGTAACGCGGGGCAAGGCGGAGCCAGCGGGTAGCCGGCCAAGCGTCAGGTTCGAGGCAATCGAGGGCGATCGCGTCGAGTTTGGGCAACCAATGCGCCGGCGCCGACGCTACACTCCACACGACCAATACCGGAATCTGCAAGGAATCCGTCGCGGCATGCTGCATTCCCTCACGATGGGGTCCGGTGCGCTCCATCGCGGAAGCCGCGTCTGGCCGCACGATGTCGGGCAGCACTCCGCGCTCCAGCATCTCGCGCTCCAGCGCATCAGGAGCAGCACCCACACAAACCGCAACCGTCTCGCGCTTGCGAATCTCGTTCTTCAGGATGCGGAGAGCCTCGTCGAGCGAGGTCACCAGGAAGTCCACCACGCCATCGCGAACGGCCTGCTTCTGAGCGATCAAATCGGAAGTCGCGGCCAGTGTGGCGGCGCCGGCGACGTTGCCCGCAACCACCAGTGCGCGGCCGGTCTCATCGAGTTCCCCGGCGTAGAACAACTTTCCGCCGAGGGTCGGCTCCTGACCAGCGGCGGGACCTGCATCCGCAGTTCGAATCAGACCCGCGTAGGCCCCTTCGACCTTGCCAACAAAGTCAATAGCAGCCGAACGGTTGAAATCGAGCGCCAAGGGGAAACTCTCTCTGCGGTCTGGTATGCGACCGGGCTTTAGCTTGTACTAGGGCCTGTTCACACTACTGGGGTGGATAGCGTTGCGAGCGAAAAACGGGCCGTGGCCACCGCCTCAGTAGTGTGAACAGGACTTAATCTTCTTCCCGCGATTTGAGCTTCCTGACGAATAAGACGAACTCTCCGGGTTTGGCGGTGACCTTGAATTTGCCGGCTACTTTGGGCTTGACGCAACCGTCAGGAGCCACAAGTCCAGAGGTCAGGATCTCTGAAACTGCGTACCATTGCTCGCCGGGGTTGGCGGCCGGCTTCGGCCTATCGCAATTGAAGTAAATCTCCATGGAGTTCTCATAGGTGGCTTGAATTGAAAGGACAGAGATACCTGCGGGAATGTTCAATTCTGCTGTCCCATCGTCATTCTTCTGCACCCATTCGCCATGAATGGTTGGCTGGTGATTGGCCCGAACCAGAAAGCCCGAGGGCGAAACGGATCGCCCGTTTTTTCCATCGAGTAACCGGAGGGTGATGGTTTTCCCGGCTTGCGCGTGCACGGTGGCGCAAATTGCGATCATCCACATCACCGGCAGCAGCGCGCGATAGGTTCTTAGAAGCATGAGATTGTTCCTGAGTCTACCAGGAAGAGTACGGCTGGCCGTCGGAGCCCATCTCGTCAGAGCCGGAGTGAATGTCGTCAATTCCGGGATCAGTCTGGTCCAGCGAGTATAGGGCATCGCTGGTATTGGTCACCCAGGTGTCCTTGCTGTGCGTCATGGGGTCATCGGGGATGCTCTTCAGGTAGCCGTTCTGAATCAGGTCGTCGAGCGACTGAGGGGCCTTCTGCTTGTCCATCGTGTAGGAGTCGATGGCGGCGCGCATGACGTGCAGATCCTCCTTGAGGACCGCCTCCCGGGCTGACCGGATGGCGCCGATAAAGCTGGGAACGGCCAGCGTGGCAAGCACGCCGATGATGGCCATGACGATCATCAGCTCCATCAAGGTAAAGCCCGCGTCTTGTTTACGACTGCCGCGCATGGATCCCTTTACACGCCAAAACACATGGCTACCACTCAGAATACTTGGTGCCGTCCAAGGCCGTGCCCGTGGACTTTGAATACACATCGAAGACGCTCTGCCCGCCATAGGAGTCCGATGACGGATCATCCTGCATGGAGTGCAGCCCCCACTGGGCGTTGCCGGTCATGGGGTCCACTGGAATGCGGCGCAAAAACTTCACCTTCTTGCCCTGAATGTCCACACCGTTCACCAGGGTTTCCAGGTCGGGTGGATAACCCTGGCTGTCCAGTTTGACCTGGATGGCGCCCTTGTCGGCGGCATCCTTGTAGTGGTCAATGGCGTCGCGCATCTGCCAAAGATCGCGGCGCAGTTCGCGTTCCTTTTCGCGCTTGACCTGGAAGCGCGCAATCGGGATAGCCGCCGAAGCCAGGATCGTGAGAATGGCTACGGTTACGATCAGCTCGACCAGCGTCAGGCCGCGCTCCCGGTTGCCGCGCATCCGCATTGGCCGCTCGAAACTCATCGAGGCTGCATCCTTACTTGACCACAACCCTAGCCGGCAGCACGCTCTGTGCCTGGACCGGCTGTTGGGCACTGGTCACGGCTCCTGGCCGCGTAATGGTGATGGCGCTTTCTCCCGCGGCCTTGGCCTGAAAACTGAGGACGCAGACCACGCCTGCTCCGCTCACGCCTGCGGTGCCTGGGGGACGCGAGGCGTTCAGCATGATGGAGCCCGGTCCGTCGTCGCGATGCACCAGGGCTACGGCCTGCCCGTCCCGGTTAAGGAAGTCTCCGACACCCACGTTGACCAGCGACAACTTGGCCGGGTCGTACTGAATCTGCAAGGGGACAGCCGCAATATCGTTTCCACCGGTGAGCACGACAGGAATCTGGACGGTTGCACCCACGGCGACTGGACCTGGAGGAGAATTGAGAGCAAAGTTCACCCGCGCTGGATTCTGCGGGCCGGGCGGCGGGCCGGTTTGAGCAGCGGGCTGGGCTGCGGGAGGTGGAGCGGTCTCCACATTTGCATCAGCGGCCGCACGCAACTGCTCCAACGCCGCCGGACCGGCAGCCTGCGCACTAAAGCCGGGGACCGTGCCCACGGCGGGCTGAGCCGCCACTGGACGCGTCTGGGCCGCCGCAGTGGAATCTGTGCCTACGATGGTGGAGACGTGGCGCAATTCAATCGCCTGCCCGGCGCCGGTGTCGATGGGGCGCAGATTCATGGGTGTCAGATCCGACGACCGGACAATGTGAGGCACGACGAGAAAGACGATCTCATCGTTGGTGATCGTGTGATCCTTTGATCCGAAGAGGTACCTTACCAATGGAATCGAACTCAACCCGGGAATGCCATTCCAGCTCACCGTCTCCTGCTGGTTGACAATGCCGCCCAGGATGCTGGCCTCGCCTTCGCGCAGTCGGATGACGTGCTCAACGGTGTGCTGCGCAATAATCGGCTCTGTCACGCCACTGATGGTCTGTTGACCGGCTACCGAGGACACTTCGATCTTCATTTTCAGCGTGACGTCGCGATCGTAGTGAATGGTCGGCGTCATTTCGATGTTCACGCCGACGTCCTGGTACTGGAACTGGGTTTCGGCCATCGGGCTGATTCCCGCGGTCACGCCGACGCCGGACTGGAAGGAGCCGGTGGCGATGGGGATTCGCTGACCGATCTTCATTGTCGCCTTCTGCAGGTCGGTGGCCCGGATGCGCGGATTCTGCAGGATCTTGGTATTTGAGTCGGTCAGCAGCAGGTTGGCGGTGGCTGTGCCGATGCTTACCGAGAAGTCTGATGAGTTCAGGTGGGCCAGATTGTAGAGGGTCGGATTCGTAGTCGTTGTGCCGGTTGTGGTGGACGTCGTAGTAGAAGTGCTGGTGGGCGGTTGCAGGGTGACGCCGGCGCTGCTAGGCCAGGCAATACCTAAGGTCTGCTCCCAGTTCTTGCTCACTTCGAGGACAGCGATATCGACCACCACTTCGGGCTGGGCCTTGTCGAGGTCGTAGATGAGCTTTTGCGCCAGCATCAGCTCGTCGGGCGTGCCCCGCATCACGACGGCGTTCTGGCTGGCCACGCCGTACACCTTGGCGTTGGGCAACACATTACGCAGGGCTGTCTGCACGTCGTTCAGGTCGTTCTGCTGCCAGGCATTGGTCAGATAGAAGGTCTGTACCGCTTCCTCATCCAGCTCAGTGCGCTTGGCGCGGGAGTTCAGCGCAACAAAGATGGTGTTTGAGGTGACCGGCCGCCAGAAGGTGTTGGATACGGTGCCCAAAATCCGCAACGCATCCAGCAGCGACACATTGTTCAGATCCACCTGAATGCGCTTCGAGGTATAGTCGGGATCGAAGAGCACATTGATTCCCGCGGCTTTGCCCACTGCCTGATACACCACCTTGGCGTCTTCCACCATGTGCAGAGTCAGAGGCTCGTTCGACAGAGGCTTGAGCGCGAGCGGCGAGCCCATGGAGTCGATGTCTGACTGCGTGCCTGGCGGCAGAGGAAGGCTGGTCGCTGGAGCTTGTTCTCCGTGCCGGGCGCGAACTTTGGCAATCTCCTGCTCTGCCGCTTCGTTTCCGGGATCGATTTCAGCAGCGCGCAAAAACTCCACCAGCGCGCCCTGCTCATTGCCGGCAGACAGCAGTTTGCGCCCGTTGCTCACATGGAGGGACGAAGCCGAAAGCCGCACGCGGTACAGCGCAGTGCGATAGCTCAGATCCTTGGGGGACATGGCATAGGCTTTCTGGAAATACTGATACGCTGCGTCGTAGTCCTCACGCGCCTCGGCGGACTGACCCTGCTTATACAGGGACTTGGCCGACTCCGCATGCAGCAGCACACAGTACAGGCTCGACGCGGCCAAAAAAACAACGAGCGCAATCCAGAAAGTGGCTCTGAAGGCAGCCGGAGCGGCAGAGCGGCGGTCCATCGTTCTCCCAAGCGTCCTGGCCGGTCCCATTCCAAAGGCGGAAGTCAGACCGTGTGGGCTGCCTTGGCCGCCCCGGACGCAATCCTTATTGGTGGTATAGCCCATCCAATGATGCCTCATTTTAGCAAAGCCCCGCTGTAACCCGCGCCGATGCTACGATGAAGAATCAAGGATGTCTCCCCATGGCTCGCCAAACCAGCCACGTTATCGTTCAGCCAGACCGCTCCGGACCGCAGAAACCGGTGCGGCCGCGCGACCCTGTGGCTTCTGGCGAACGCGACGCCGCGCACAATCGCGCCGCCAGCCATAACTACTTCCTGCTGGAGAAGTTCGAGGCCGGCGTTGCGCTGCGCGGAACCGAGGTCAAATCCATCCGTGAGGGCAAGGCCAACCTCAAGGACTCCTATGGTCTCATCAAGGACGGCGAGGCTTTTCTGCTCAACGTTCATATCGGTCCTTATTCCCACGGAAACATAGCAAACCACGACGCTCTGCGCACACGCAAGCTGCTGCTGCACCGCGAAGAGGTTCGCAAGCTACTCTCCAAGACGCAGATCAAGGGCCACACGCTCATCCCCACCCGGCTTTACTTTCGCAATGGGCGGGTAAAGTGTGAACTGGCTGTGGCCAAAGGCAAGCAGGACTGGGACAAACGCGAGACCGAGCGCCGCCGCGAAGCCGACCGCGAGGCCCGCGCCGCCGTCAATGCCAGCAAGCACCGCATGGGACGCTGACAGCCCGGCAAGCTTGAAAACAGTTCCGGCCGCCTGGTGTCGCACCTCAGAAGTTTTGCTGCACACATCGAACATCCCAGATGCAGGTCCTTCGACTCCATTGACGATGAAACCGCCAAACTCCGCTCAGGAGGACAGCCATGTATTTGCCATCCATTTCGGAGTCAGGGCACTAGAATAGGATCGAGGAAACCATGAAGACACACTTGTCTTTTGCGCATCTTGCCGGAATCGAGACCGAGTTGATGGCCGTTCTGGCCGTCGACCTTCAAACCGCCAAAGGCCCCGACGCCAAACCGGAACCCGCACTGCTGACTTCAGACGAAGCCGTCAAAGCTGCCGCGGCCGCCGTGCTGTCAAGCGGCGAATACAAGGCGGGCGCGAACGAAGCACTCCTCTTGCACGCCCCGGCAGGCCTCGCAGCCAAGCGCCTGCTGCTCGTGGGACTGGGCAAGCAGGCCAAAGCCACGGTGCACAGCGTGCGCAACGCCGCCGGAACCGCCGTGCGCTTTGCCAAGCCGCGCGGCATCCGGGAACTGACCTTCGTGCTGCCCGAATCGGAGCTTCTGCCTTCCGTCTCCGCAACCCGCGCCGCTGTCGAGGGCGCATTTGTAGGCGACTTTGACCCCGACACCTATCGCAGCGACCGCAAAGACCAGAGCATGCAGTCCTTCAATCTGGTTGCTGCGGCCGACGCCGACCAGACGGCCCTCCAGGCCGCGTTTACCGAGGGCGTCATTGTGGGCGAGAGCCAGAACTTTGCGCGCTCGCTGGTCAACGAGCCCGGCAACAAGCTCACTCCCACCATCCTGGGGCAGCGCGCCGCGCTCATGGCCCAGGAAACTGGTCTCGAATGGGCGGTCTACTCCACCGACAAGCTGCACGAACTGAAGATGGGCGCCTTCTGGAGCGTTTCGCAGGGCTCCGCGGAGCCGCCCGCCCTGATTGTGCTGCGCTATGAGCCCGAGGGCGTGACGGACGGCCCCGTGCTGGGCCTGGTCGGCAAGGGCATCACCTTCGACACCGGCGGCATCTCAATTAAACCAGCCGACAACATGGAGAAGATGAAGTACGACATGGCCGGCGGCGCAGCCATGATTGGCGCCATGCGAGCCATTGCCCTGCTGAAGCCCAAGGTGCGCGTGATCGGCGTGGTTTGTGCCGCCGAGAACATGCCGGACGGCAAGGCGCAAAAGCCGGGCGATGTGCAGACTGCCATGTCCGGCAAGACTATCGAAATCATTAACACGGACGCCGAGGGCCGCCTGGTGCTGGCGGACGGTCTGGCCTATGCAAAGCAACTGGGCGCCACCCATCTTATTGACGCGGCAACACTTACCGGTGCCTGCGTGGTTGCGCTGGGCATGGTGAACGCCGGGGCCTTCTCGAACGACGATGAGACATATGCAAAGTTCGACACGGCGCTTGCCACCTCGGGCGAGAAATTCTGGCGCCTGCCCCTGGGCGAGGAATACGCCGAGATGATCAAGAGCGACATCGGCGACATCAAGAACACCGGCGGACGGTGGGGCGGCGCGATCACCGCGGCTGAGTTCCTGAGAGTGTTTGCTGAAGAGACGCCGTGGATTCACCTCGACATTGCCGGCATGGCATGGGTGGAAGACAGCAGACCCTACATTGCCAAAGGACCGAGCGGCATTGCAGTGCGCTCGATTCTGGAGTGGGTGCGGAGCTACCAGGCGTAAACCTGCCAGCGGCGAGACTGTTCGCAGTTCCACAGCCTCACAGGAAAATCGGGGGGAGGGTCGGCTTAGGATACAGGCCGGTCACTTCCCTCGCACTGCAAGCCTGACACTGTAAGGAAGGGCGGCGCTGGCCATCGCGGTCTTCCTTCGGCGGCGTGGCGGCCGGATTCGGTCACTCCGGATGGTGCTGTTGCCGGTTTTTTCAGTGTATGGAAGACGAAGAATTGATCTGCAAAATTCCTCTGAAAATTACGGCGCGGCCCTGCAAGGCCCGTCTCAGACGCCGGTGATGTTCCCTTCGGCGTCCACGTCAATCGACAGGGCGCGCGGGGTGCGCGGCAACCCCGGCATGAGCATCATATTGTCGGCGACGGCCACCACAAAGCCCGCACCGGCAGACAGCGAAGCATCGGTCACCGTGAGTGTCCAACCAGAGGGCGCGCCCATGACCTTGGGATTGTCGGTGAGTGAGTACTGCGTCTTGGCGATGCAGACCGGCAGGCTGGCGAAACCCCACTCGGCATAGCGCTCCAGCTTGGTGCGCGCCGCATCGCTGAGGGCCACATTGGCAGCGCCGTACACCTGGGTAGCCACCTTGCGGATCTTCTCTTCGAGCGAGTCTTCCGGGGAATACACCGGCTGGATGCGGGGCGCAGGATTGGCCCCGATGGTGGAGACAACTTTTTCCGCCAGATCGGCCGCGCCGAGGCCACCCCTGCTGAACGCCTCCACGATGGAGCAGGCAACGCCCTGCCGCCCGCACTCGGCGACAACCGCTTCCAGTTCGGCGGGCAGATCGGCAGGAAAACGATTGATGGCGACGACGATGGGCACGCCGTACCCGCGCAGCGTGCGGATGTGGTGAGCCAGATTTGCAAAGCCAGCCTCAAGCTTGCCGTCGCCCTGCGCGCGCAGGCTCTGCACGGTGGCGACCAGCACGGCCGCGGCTGGCCGGATGCCGGAGACTCCCATCACGATGTCGAAGTACTTCTCCGCGCCCAGATCAGCAGCAAATCCCGCTTCGTTGACCACGTAGTCAGCGAGCCGAATAGCCATCTGCTGCGAGAGGATGCTGCAGGTGCCGTGGGCAATGTTTCCAAAGGGGCCGGTGTGGACCAGCGCGGGCGTTCCCTCTGTGGTCTGGACGAGATTGGGAAGAATTGCGTCATTGAGCAGGGCCATCATGGCCCCGGTTGCTCCCAGATCGGCGGCGGTGACTGGACGGCCCGCGCGAGAAACGCCCACCACGATTGCGCCGATTCGCCGACGCAGATCGGCGCGGCTCGAAGCCAGCGCCAGAATGGCCATGATCTCCGATGCGGCAGTAATGACGAAGCCCGTCTCGCGTCCCGCCCCATCGCCTTTGGAGCCAATCCCCACCGCGATGCGGCGCAGGGCGCGATCGTTCATATCGAGGGCTCGCGGCCAGGAAACCTGTGCCGGATCGAGGTTGAGCGCATTGCCGAAAAACAGATGGGAGTCGACCATGGCGGCCAGCAGGTTGTGCGCCGCGGTGATGGCGTGAAAGTCGCCGTGGAAGTGGAGATTGATCTTCTGGCTCGGTTCCACCTGCGAAAGGCCGCCGCCTGCCGCGCCGCCCTTGAGACCAAAGACCGGCCCCAGAGAAGGCTCGCGCGAGGTCACGATGGCCTTGCATCCGATGCGCTCCAGGCCCTGGGCAAGGCCGATGGAGACCACCGTCTTGCCTTCGCCGGAAGTGGTGGGCGTGGTGGCCGTAACCAGAATGAACTTGCCGCGAACGGGAAAGGCGGGATCGACGAGCAGTTCGAGTTTGAGCTTGGCGCCGTACGTGCCAACGGACTCATACTGCGCGGGCGAAAGCGCAAGCTTCTGTGCAATTTCCTCAATAGGCAAAAGTGAATGCGTCATAGGACCGTCATGGAATATACACCGGAAGATCAGGCTGCTCCTGTGATGCAGGGACCACAGGAGCAGCCTGCCTGTTACATCGCTTCAGGACTCTCAATGCCAAGCCAGCCGAGCACCGCGACCAGTTCGCGCAGCACCACAGCCGCCGTGGCCAGCAGGAACACCTTCCGCGCCGGATCCTCCTCGGTGAGGATGTGGTGCTTGTGGTAGAAGTTGTTGAACTCCTGCGCCAACTGGAAGGCATGCTTGGCGAGATACGCGGGCTCAGATGTGGAGATACATTGCTCCAGCACCAGCGTGCGACGCCCGGCGCGCAGCCACAGCGCCCAGATGTCTTCGACCGCCTCGCCGGAAAGGAACGGACCGGCGTCTGCCCCGGCGAACTGCTCCAGCACGGTCTCCGGGTTGATTCCAGCCTTGCGGAAGATGTTGCGCGCACGCACCACGGCGTATTGAATGTACGGCCCTGTCTCGCCCTCAAAGCTCAACGCATCTTTAAAGTCGAAGGCGATGACCGAGTTGCGCGTGACCTTGAGCATGAAGTAGCGCAGCGCGCCGATGGCGATCTGCTCGGCAATGCGCTGCCGCTCGGCCTCGTCGCGACCGGTCTGGCGCGCGTCCACCTCGGCGCGCGTGGCTGCAATCAGCTTATCGATCAGGTCGTCGGCCTTGACGCCGAAGCCCTTGCGCCCGCTGACTTCAATGTACGCGCGGCTCTGATCTTCCTCTGACACGTCGTAGCCAAGTTCAACAGCGCAACGCGGCGTGAGCGCCACCATCTCGTAGCTGAAATGCGTGTAGTGGTCGGCCTCGGCGGTGTGGCCCATGCCGCGCAGCGCCTGAATCACATTGGCCTGCGGATCGGACTGGCGCGAGTCGATTACGTTGTAAATGGCCTGGGCTCCGCCAAAGTGCGGATGCTCGGTCTCGCCTTGCTCGGTCGAAATCCAGCACTCGTGGTTGGGATAAGTGAAGAACGGCTTGTAGCCGAAGTCGCGGCCCAGCAGACCGAATTTCCAGAGGTGGTAGGCGATGTCCTTGCCGACATAAGTGACCGTTCCGTTAGAGCGGACGATCACTTTGGCGTCTTCGTCGGTGCTCTTCGGGCCGTCCTCGCTTTGCTCCGATTGCGCAGAGGAACCCGGCCGCGTCATGACCCAGCAGCCTTTGTTTTTACCCTCGGTTTCGAAGTAGAGGACGCCGGTCTGCTTCAACTGCTCAAAGGCCAGCGCCCAGAAATTCAGATGCAGAATCTCGCTTTCGCGGGGCAGAAAGTCGTACTCGATGCCCAGGCGGAGCATGGTTTCAAGATGGCGGCGGAGCACGGCCGTGGAGATGATCTCGGCAACTTCGGAGGTGTCATTGCCACCGCGCTCAAGCTCGTGCAGCGTGGCGTAGCGCAGCTTCTTGCGCGCGGCATTCTCTTCTTCGCTGCCCTGCTCGTACCATTGCGAAGTGCGCGCATAGAGGTCCCAGCAGTAGTAATCAATGCGCTCTCCCTTGCGCCTGAGTTCATCGAGCAGCAGGCGTACATCGGCCAGCGACTTGCCTTCAAGATGCAGGAATCCGACCACCACATCGGCCACCTGTACGCCGGTGTTATCGATGTAGTTCTGCACAGCGACCTGCTGCCCGGCGGCGCGCAGCAGGCGCACGAAGGTGTCGCCGAGAATCGCATTCCGCAGGTGGCCGATGTGCGCGGCCTTGTTGGGATTGATGCTGGTGTGCTCGACCAGCGCATGCAGGCCGCTGGCGGTGGGCGTCAGGCCTTCTCCGCGTGTAACTGTGCGTGCGCCGGCTGAGCGATCCAGACGGGCGTTGATGTAGCCCGCACCGGCGACTTCAAAGGACAGGAAGCCGTCGAGATGGCCCAGCGCGGCCACAAGCTCCTGCGCGATGATCTTCGGCGCCTTGCGCAGTTTGCGGGCCAGCTCAAAGGCGATGGGGGTGGCCAGCTCGCCAAAGCGCAGGTCCGGCGGGATCTCCAGCGGGACTGTCTCAACCTGAAGGTCGTATTTTGCCTGCAAAACTGTGCGGAGATGCGCCGCAAGCCTCTTCTGCAATTCCAAATACACGTCGGGATGCCTCAAAAATCCTTGATTTTCAAGGGCGATTCTAACAGAGCGGCGCGCACGGCCGGGTTTGACGCTCCTGCCCACGCACCCTAAGATTGAAGATAGATTGCCTGAAAATTCCCGCCCGTCCTTGAGGGAGAATCGAAAGCAACACCCCACAAATGACTAACTCTGCACAGAGCCCAGCCCGTTTTTATCTCACCACGCCGATCTATTACGTGAATGCGCGCCCGCACCTGGGCCATGCCTATTCGACCATCGTGTGCGACGCCATTGCGCGGAGGAAGCGCGCGCTGGGCATTGAGACGTGGTTTTTAACCGGCACCGACGAGCACGGACAGAAGATTGAGCGCTCCGCCGAACTGGCCGGGCGCACGCCGCAGGAGTTTGCCGCCGCCATTTCCGCGGAATTCCGTGGGCTGTGGGACCGGCTGGGGCTGAGCTACGACGACTTTATCCGCACCACCGAAGACCGGCACAAGAAGGGCGTGCAGCGGCTGTTTGCCACGCTGCGCGACCGGGGCTTCATCTACAAAGGTTCGTACACCGGCCAGTACTGCGTGTCGGACGAGTTGTATGTGGACGGCCCTCCCGGAACGCCCTGCCCTGACTGCGGCCGCGTTACGGAGACGGTGAGTGAGGAGAATTATTTCTTCAAGCTCTCGGCCTTTGAGCGCAAGTTGCTGGAGTTCTACGAGGCCAATCCCGGCTTCATGGGGCCTGAATCCACGCGACGCGAGGTAATTTCGTTTGTGCGCGGCGGCCTGAAAGACCTATCGGTCAGCCGCACCAGCTTCTCGTGGGGCATCCCGGTGCCCGGAGATGAAAAGCATGTGGTCTACGTGTGGCTGGACGCGCTGGCCAACTACATTACAGCGCTGGGCTACGGATCGGACGATCCAGCAGAACAGGCGCGCTTTGCAAAGTTCTGGCCAGCGGACATGCATCTGATCGGAAAGGAAATCAGCCGCTTTCACTGCGTCTACTGGCCGGCGTTCCTCATGGCGGCGGGCGTCCCGGTGCCGCGCTCGGTGAAGGCCAACGGCTGGCTGCTCTTCGACCAGGGCAAGATGTCGAAGTCGCGCGGTAACATCGTCCGCGCGGAGACGGTGCAGGAGGTGCTGGGCGCTGATGCGCTGCGCTACTTCCTGCTGAGAGAAATTCCCTTCGGTCAGGACGGCAGCTTCAGCTTTGACGCGCTGGTGCAGCGCTACAACGGCGACCTGGCCAACGGCTACGGCAACCTGGTGAGCCGCGTGGTCAACATGGTGCACAAGT
>VFSW01005641.1_pt1 | contig 18488 bp, 17 predicted proteins | sample 5358111 | NCBI WGS metagenome assembly VFSW01 (sample SAMN11554181, study PRJNA540505) | mine drainage metagenome | isolation source: sediment from site ElyBrook_90M | place: USA: Ely Copper Mine, Vershire, VT | collected 2017 | reverse complement strand
CTATTGCCGGGGGCTCGAAACCGAACATCCCGGCGAGCTGGGTGATCGAGAGGATCGTCACGAAGGCCAGCAGGGCGAGCGAAACCCAGCGATTCGCGCGCAACGGTTTCACCGGTCTCGATCTGAGGCTTGCGTCGGAACCCAGTCTGGCCAGCGGGGCGAGGAACCGGTCGTCGAGAAGGAACAGGCAGAGCGCGAGCGCCAGCAGATTGAAGAAAGTGTAGTTGCCGGTGAGCAGGATCAGGATCTGGAGCGCGACGGTTCCGGCCGCGGCGAGCTGCTTCAGCCGCCGGGGTCCGAACATCAGGAACGGCAGCGCCAGTTCCGCCACGAAGACGAGTCCGGTGGACATCTTCTGGAACCACAGAGGCGCCTGCATCATGTACCAGGCGAGCGGAGTGGGCAAGGGCTGAGTCTGATAGTGCACCGCAAGCGCCGTGAGGTTGCGCCAGGAGGGATCGTGACTCAGGAGTTTGACCGCGCCCGATTCCAGCATCAGACGGAAGAGCAGCCAGCGGAAGAGCCATACGCGCGTGAATGAGGGCTTCAGAAAAATGACGAGAAAGCCGGCTTCGAGCAGCAGGAAATCCCACTGGTAGGACATGAAGATCTGGCCGCCGTTCACGATGGACAGGTAATAGAGGAACAGCACTGCGAACGCGGCCTTTTGCCCGGAGGTGTGAGGGCGGCCGATGGCGGCCACGCCCGCGAGCACGGCGCCGCCCCAGGCGATCGATTCCAGCCCGTATTCGCTGTGCAGCCACCAGAAAAGGGTGGGCGCCTGCCAGAACGCCTGGGGTCCGAACTGCCGGCTCACCTGCGCGAGGAACTCAGCCACCGGCTGGATGCCCTGCGCTCCGATGAGCCCTCTGAGCTGGCGCCCGAAGGACACCAGAGCGATGAGGTAGATGAGCGCGATCGAGCGCGCGAAGAGCGACGACGCGACTCTATAAGTGGGCCGCTCGACTGTCCTGCCCCAGAGCAGGCGCGTGATGCGATAGCCTGCGTTGCGATGCGCGGCAACGAAGCGGTAGAGAAATTCCGCGATGGCGGAAAAGCCCGGCAGGTGGAGATACAGCCAGAGCGGCAGATTCCATAATCCGCCGGGCGCGAGCGCCATGAGGTGGAAGGCGGCCCTGGCGCCGCTCGAACGGGTATCGCCTTCGAAATATTGAACGGCGCGCTGGAAGTCCGTCCGGGGCACGGCGGGGAAACGGCCGGCCGCGGTTTGATACGGCGCGTATTCGACACGGTCGCCGGTCAGCGATTTCCAGTAGCCCACCCACATTTTGCAGAATGAGCAATCGCCGTCGAAGACGAGGACGGGGCGGCCGGACGAAGGCTCATTGGGTGCTGGCTGCATCGATTCCGAATATACACGGCGCGCTCAGGCGATGCCGGTCAGCTTTTCGGCGCGAGACCCGCGCGCGATGCCTCCGCGGCGCGGATCGCGATTCAGGTTTTATGTCAGGCGCATGACTTTGTATAAAATTACACGGATATGGAGTTTAATTATGATAATTATCTGAATAATTGCGTTGACTGCGCTCAGATCCGGCGATAACATCGCCTTGTAGAGAAATCCGGTCTGAGGAGGAATGGCCTTTATGCATCCCCTGAAGCGTTTTTCAAAGAGTCTGGCAGGTCTTTCACTGTATCTTCTCCCGCTGGCAATTGCACTGGGAAGCGGCGGCGTTATATACGTCATTTCCACCAGTCGTGCAAGCAATGAGCCCGTGACGGGCTACCGGTGGGAACCTTCGGGCGCGGCTGGAGCGACGTGGGCTCACGCCTGGGCCACTTATCCAGGCTCCGATACGGGCGCAGTCACTTCGTATGTCAGTGGCTGGGCCGGATCTTCCTGGAATGGCCCGACAAGGCTGACGGCGCCGAACGGTCTGGCTACGGGCGACGTAAATCTGTCGTGGGACGCCACTCGCGGTCGATTTGTATTTGCGCTGCTCGATCTGCGAGCCGGAAATCTGAATATCTGGTATGGACATTCCACGGATTCCACGGGTTCGTCCTGGGTATTTGGAAATAATTCCGGATCCGGGCCGCAGCCTGTCTTTTCCGCGTTGAGCGCCGATTGGGATTACCCGTCGATCGGGGTCGATGCGTCGGGAAGAATCGTCATCGGCGCGGTGGATTTCCCATGCAGTACCTGCGGCGCCAATGGGTACTACGCGGCCGTTTCGAACGACGGAGAGCATTTCTCATCGCCCGCCCGGGTGGGCGCCGAGACAGGAGCGCAGAGCAGAGTAACAGGCACAAGCAATCGTTTTGAGGCCTTTGTCCCGAATTTAACCAGTTCTCCGCCTTACACGCTGAATCGCGTCGACAGATACGAATCTTACGATGGCGTGTCATGGTCGGGGCCGTTTGTGCTCGAAAGCTTCGATCCGCCATTAAACAGCTATCAGCCGGGCGGTCTTTCCTACCCCATATTCTATGCTCCCCTGTTATCTGCCGCCGGCTATACGGATGGCCGCTGGATTGTCGGTTTCCAGCGCAACGCAAGCGGTTTTAACAACGTTGAACTCTGCAGTTCCGACCGTGGCTGCGGGACCGCCAACCTCGCCGCCGACGATCAATTTCTAACAGGTGTTTCCGCCTCGGCGGATGGATATTGGATCGCTTATCACACCTATTCGACGCTGAACACGCGCCAGCTTCCGCTGATTACGCAGGCTCTTTACTTCCGGACTGGAATGAGCGCCATCGGAGCAACGACAAATACCGGAATCGCTCCGTCTTCATGGGCCATCGCGGGGCTTCCTGGCCAAAACCCCCCGCCCCGTTGCACGACCGGACCATGCTACGCATCCGGCGATTTCAACACTCCATCGTCAAATCCCTACGCTGCGTCGTCCACCGCATTTGTGCAGCAGAGCGCCCGGATCGACGATCTCTTTCAGAGCTTTCAGCAGGACCCGCCGCAGGGCGGCAATGTGCCGAACTTCGTGCCGAATTTCGTGCCTCACGCACTTGGCGCCAGCGTTGCCGGAGAAGGCCTTCCCGTTGCGCCCTCATCGTATGCGTTACCCCCCGATCTGGCGCGCGGCGTTATCAGGCGAGGCTTGACCGCCCAGTAGCAAGAGTTTTCCCGCCGGGCGGATGGAACGTTCATCCGCCCGGCGCCGTCACGAGCATGAGGAGGATCGGGAAATGAAGTATGCCGGTTGCGCCGTTGCGCTTGCCCTCATCGCGACAGTGGCGATGGCTCAAAACAACATCACGATCTCCGGGGCCGGATATTCGAGCCCGGGGATCTCGATTGCGCCTGGACAACTGACGACATTATTCTTCACCGGGAGCAGCATCGTCTTACCCGGGCAGAACCGGATACAATGGGCGGCCACGGTTCCTTTGCCCACCGGTCTGGCCGGGTTTTCCGTTTCCGTTTCACAATCCGGCTCGCGATCCGCAACGGAACCGGCGCCCGTCCTCGGCGTGCAGCAGACGAATCTGTGCGGAACGGAGCCACCGCCCTCGCAGTCCTGCATTATTACGGCGCTTAGCGTTCAAATGCCGTCCGATCTTGCCGTTAACGACGGACGGATGTGCCCGGCATGTGGAGTCAGCACAACCATCTCGGTCCTCGAGAATGGCGTTCAGGGGGCATCGTTCATTGCGGCTTCTCTCCCGCAGAATATTCATATTCTGACGACGTGCGACACGATTATCTCCAATCGCGGGTCAGCTTCCTGTCAGGATCTGATCCTGCATGGAAACGGCGGCGCCGTTTCGGCGTCCCAGCCGGCGGTTGCCGGAGAAACGCTGGTTATGTACGCAGTCGGTCTGGGCGCAACGGATCCGGCAGTTCCCGCGGGCACTCCCGCGCCGTTACCCGCGCCGCTGGCTATCGGACAGTTTTCCATGCAGTTTTCCTACAATGGCGGCGTACCCGTTTTGCCCTCTTCCGGAAGCCCGATTCTTCAGTCGCCCATTACCTTTGTTGGGATGACTCCGACCGCCGTCGGTCTCTATCAGGTGAACTTTGTTGTACCTGCGCCGCCGGCGAATACAAGCAGTTGCCTGCAAAATCAGAATCAGACGAATCTCACGATAAGCCTCGCGGCCAGCGCCGGCGAAGATTCCGCGAAGATCTGCGTGAATATTCCCTGACGATACGAAGGCTCATTCGGCGGCGGTTATTCCGTTCGCTCGAATTCCGCTACCCCCACGTCGCCATATCGGAAAGAAGTACTGCGCCAGCGGGCGAATTCCGGCCGCGCGGAAAACCATTGGCGCCAGAAACGGACATTGCCCGCGCCGCCGTAGATTGCGAATCGCTGCGCGCCGGCGAGTGCGCCGTGCGCGAGATCCGCGGCGTAGTTCACGCCATCGCCGCCTTCGAACGGGAACAGATAGAGCTTGCCGCGGATCGGGTAACCCTCCAGATGCGAATAAAGGAATCCCGGCAACGGGTAATCCGGATACCAGACCGGAGGCCGGGCTTCGACGAACGGACTCGGGACGATCACGGGAGTCTCTCGCGTGCCTGCAAAGCGATCGATCTCGGCCGCGGCCGACCGCCAGTCCGACTGGTCGTGCCGGTACGTGAGCGTTTCCCAGTGGCCCTGCCATGCGAGCGCAGCCAGAGCCATGCAGGCGGCCGCCAGACGCCACTTATCCGCGGGAACGGAGCAGGCCGCCAATGCCGTTGCGGTGAGCGCCAGCCCCGGCAGCATGATCGAAAGATAGCGGTCCACATACAAACTGTTTCCGGCGGTCCATGAGTAGAGATAGAGCAGAATGGGCTGGCAAAGCCACCACCCGGCGATCGGTACGAACGCGCTCCATCCGGGCTTCCGGCCGGGCGCCGGCCATCCGCGCCATTTCGCGAAGAGCCAGGCGGCCGCGCCGCACAGCAGGGGAAACTTCCATTGCAGCAACTGCAGGAAGACGTGCGGCTTCGGCAGCGCCACGACAACGTGCGCGCGGGCGTCGCGGGCCATTGCGAGCGCATCCAGAGCGGGCGGGACGAGCGCGAGCGCCAGCGCCGCGGCCACCGCGGCCCACTGCCGCCACCGAACCGGAGTGCCGCCGCTCACAAGGCGCGACACCGCGTAAATGGCAATCGCGACGTAGAAAGGCCAGTAGACCAGGTGCACACGCCACACCAGCGCGGCAAAGAGCGTAAATAGCAGGGCATCGCGCCAGCGGGCCGCATCCAGCCACTTCACCAGAAAAAACAAACTGGCGGCTGCCGTCATCGTGCCCAGAGCGTAGGGTCTTGCGTCGATGGCCTGATAATCGATGCCGGGCAGCGCGAGGCAGGCGAACACCGCGAACCATCCGGCGCCCGGATGAATCAGGCGCCGGGCCAGAAGGGCGATCAGGCCGAGCGCGATCGCCATGGCCAGCACGGAAGGCAGGCGGTAGGAAATCTCAGAGGCGCCGGTGAGCGCGCGGGCGGCGCGCGGCAGCCAGTAGTAGAGGGACCGGAACGCCGGCCGCGCGCTGCCGAGCGCGGCGTGATCCGGATGCGCCGCCACAAACACGGTTTCCAGTTCGTCGACCCAGCAACTGGACGAAAGCGGCACGAGCCACAGGCGCGCCACGCAGATGCCGAGCAGCGCCGGCAGCAGCAATGGACCCGATAACAATGTGCGGAACCGGCCTGGTGTCATGAACGCTCGCATGCGTCAGGCAGGCACGCGGCGCGCGACGATGAGCGTAATGTCGTCCGCCGGCGGAGCGCCGCCGGTCCACGCGGCCAATGCCCGATTGACTTCGCCGACGATCGCGTCTGCCGAAGCGGTGCGGTTCCGGATGACAGCCTGGGCCATGCCGTCGACCGCGAACTCCTGGCCGGCCGAGTTGACCGCCTCGGTGACTCCGTCGCTGTAAATGACGAGGACGTCGCCTTCGGCGAGTTGCGCGCGATACTCCCGATACTCGCTCGACGGCAGGATTCCGAGCACCGGGCCGCCTCCCTTCAACGGCTCGTACACGCCGCCGGCGCGAACGATGAGGGGCGGGTTATGGCCTGCGTTGCAGAACGTCAACTCCCCGGTGTCTCCGTCGAGAATACCGAAGAACAAGCTGATGAACCGGTTCGAAGGACAGTTGGCGGAAGTGATGCGGTTCAGACGGGTCATGACCTGCGCCAGGCTTTCCGGCTCTTCGATCAATACCTGCACGCGCGCCTGCAGCCCCATCATGAGCAGTGAAGCCGGCATGCCTTTGCCGGAGACATCGCCCAGAGCCATGGCGACACGGTTCGGCCCGTAAGGGAAGAAATCGTAATAATCGCCCCCAACCGTGCGGCAGGGCGCGTTGTGCCCGGCGAGATCGAGCCCGCGCACTGCCGGCGCCGCCGCGGGCAGAAGGCCCTGCTGCACTTCGGCGGCCTGCTGCAAGTCGCGCGCCAGCAACTGCTCCGCCCGCTCCAGTTCGGCGAAGCGGGTGTGTTCGATGCGGATCGCCGCCACGTTCGCCATCACGGTGAGCAGGTTGAGATCGTCCTTCGTGAACTCGCGCAGCACGGACGGCGAATCGACATAGACGATTCCGATGATGCGCGCGCGGGTTTCGAGCGGCGCCGCCATCAGGGTGCGGATATTCTGCCCGGCGATGCTGTGGCGCTCGCGGAGCGCGTCGTCGAGCGACGTGTCCCGCACCAGAACCGAATCGCCGCTGTTCAGGACGCGATCGCGCACGGCGGTGCTGATCCGGAAGCCTTCGCCTTTGTGGGCGCGGACAACCAGTTCGCCGTCTTCGAGCGTCATCAGCACGCCACGGTCGGCGCGGACGGCCTGGATCGAAAGATCGAGAATAAACCGGAACAGTTCGGGCAGCGGCCTGTTCCCGGCCAGTTCATTGCCTGCGCGGATCAGCGCCGAGACGTGCGTCGCCGCGAGCGTTTCCTCATGGGCCGCGGCATCGAACCGCGTCAGAGTGGCGGAACTGGTGTGTTGTTCCCCATTGTCGTTTGGATCGAAGACCACGACCGGCCCCCTGGCCGTTGCGCCCGCGCCGTCATAAACGAGCGTCAAATGTCCGGCTGTAATCCGGTCGCCCGCTTTCAGCGGAGTGCGCGCGGCGATTCTGGAGCCATTGAGCAGCGTGCCGTTCTTGCTGTTCAGATCGCGGATCGACCACCCCGCGCCATCGCGCTCGAACGCGAGATGGTGGCGCGAGAGCCCGTTGTCCTCCGGGTAACAGAGATCGGCCGTGCTGGACCGGCCCAGCGAAATCCGGTCGCGGTCCAGAGGAATCGACCGGCTTGCGCCGTCGGGCGACAGGATCCGGAGTTCTTTCATGGCGTCAGCGGCGCGTTGCCCGAATCGCTTCTTCGAGCGCGTCCACGGCCTCGATGCACTGCTCCCGGCTCACGTCGTAGTGGGTCACCGCGCGCATAAACCGGTTGTTCACGGCGTTCATCAGGATGCCGCGCGCCTTCAAACCGGCAACGGCGATACCCGGCGGCAATTCCGCGGGAAGATCGAAAATCACGATGTTGGTTTCGACCGGCCGCACCGTGACGCCATCGATCCGGCTCAATCTCTCCGCGATTAACCGGGCGTTGGCGTGATCGGCATGAAGGCCTTTGGGCGACTCTTCCAGCGCGATCAGGCCCGCCGCCGCCAGCACCCCAACCTGCCGCATGGCCCCGCCGAGACGCTTGCGCAGCAGGCGCCCCCGCGCGATCAGTTTCGCCGGACCGGCCAGGATCGATCCCACCGGCGCGCCCAGCGCCTTCGAGAGGCAGAACATCACCGTATCGGCCTTTGCTGCGATCTCGCGCACCGGTTTACCCGAGGCCACCGAGGCGTTGAACACGCGCGCCCCGTCCATGTGCACCGGAACCCCGGCATCGTGCGCCCGGTCGCAGATATCGTCGATTGTTTCCTGCGGGTACACGCGCCCTCCGGCCATGTTGTGAGTGTTCTCGATCTCGATCGCGCCAGTAGGGGCCGAGTGCGGGCCGCCGGGCTTCAAAGCCGTCAGAATCAGATCCCAGTTCAGAATGCCATCCGTGGTTTCGACCGGGCGGATCAGACAGCCGGAAAACCAGGCGAGCATCGAAAGCTCCCAGTCGAGCAGGTGCGCGCGGGAGTCGCAGACCACCTCCTGGCCGTGTTCGGTAAGGAGCTTGATCGCGATGGTGTTGCCCATCGTTCCCGACGGAACAAACAGGGCGGCTTCCTTGCCCGCGACGGCGGCCGCGCGCTGTTCCAGCCGGTTGGCGGTGGGGTCCTCGGCGTAGACGTCGTCGCCCACTTCGGCTTCGAACATGGCCCGGCGCATGGCAGGGGTGGGTTTGGTGACCGTGTCGCTGCGCAGATCGATCATGCGGTGAGAAACTCCTGAAAAATTTCATTGGATACCATGACGCCCCGCGCCGTCAGGCGAAGCTTGCCGTGCGCGCGCTCCATGACGCCGTGCGACAGGAAGTATTCGAAAGCGGGTCCGAACCGCCGCCAGTCCGCTTCGTCCGCGTGGACACCTTCGGAAAGCCGGAGGCCCACGAAAAATTTCTCCTCCACCGGATCGGGCGACGTTTCGGCGCAGCGCACCGATTCTCCGCGCCCGGCGCGCGCCACGTAGTCCTGCGCCGATTCCACGTTCTGCCGGCGCGACGCGCCATCGAACGAATGGGCGTCCGCGCCGAACCCGACGTAGGGCTCGCGCTTCCAGTACTTCAGATTGTGGCTCGATTCGGCGCCCGGCCGCGCGAAGTTCGAGATCTCGTAGCGATCGATTCCATGGGATGCGAGAACGTCCACCGCGGCCTCATAGAAATTCCCGATGGCATCGTCCGACGGCACGTCGCTCGCGCCATAGCGTTTGCCGCCCAGCAGGATTTCGGCGCCCAGACGGCTGTCTTCGTCCACTTCGAGCATGTAAACGGAAAGGTGCGGGACGTCGAGCCGGAGCGCCGCCGCCAGAGACTCGCGCCAGCTTGCGTCCGTCTGGCCGGGGAGACCGGCGATCAGGTCGATATTGATGTTCTGTATGCCGTGCGCGCGCAGCCGCGCCACGTCCTGTTCGACGATCCGTGCATCGTGCCTGCGGCCGGTGCGCGCCAACTCAGCCTTGATGAACGATTGCACGCCGAGGCTGACGCGATTGATTCCCGCGCCGCGCCAGGTGTCGATGCGTTCGCCCGTGAGGGTGCCCGGAGCGGCTTCGAGGGTGGCTTCGCGCCATTTGGAACCAGGGAACGTGCCGGGTACCGCGCCGAGCAACGCGCCGATGGAGGCGGTGTCCATCCCGCTCGGTGTGCCCCCGCCGATATAGAGGGTTTCGGGCGTCCACGCCCACTTGTGGGCGGCAATTTCTTTGAGGAGCGCGGCGGTGTAGAGGGCCTCCAGTTCACGCGGCAGCACGCCGGACGCGAAGTTGCAATACGTGCACTTCTGGGCACAAAACGGCCAGGAGATATAGATGCCTGCCACGGGATACCCTCAATGATATCGTCCCGAGCCTGGCTGCACGCGGCGGTTCGCACTTTGCATTTGCCACCACTTTGCGGCGCGGTGTACCATGGTTTGAACGCATTGGTATCAACCCATTGGTTTAATGCATGAAAATGCTGGAAGCGCTCGCTCCGGGGGATCGGGATCGTGAGTTGGCGCTGACTCTCGATCCTGCGAGGATACCCGCCCATATCGCCATTATTATGGACGGCAACGGACGCTGGGCCAAACGGCGCGGTTTGCCGCGCCTGGCGGGCCACAAGGTTGGCGTCAGCACGGTGCGATCCGTCGTCGAAGACTGCGCAAACCTCGGCGTGAAAGCCCTGACCCTCTACGCCTTCTCGGCCGAGAACTGGAAGCGCCCGCGCACCGAAGTCGAGATGCTCTGGCGCCTGCTGCGCTACTATCTGCGGCACGAACTGGAAGACCTGCAGCGCAACAACATCCGTCTGCAATCGAGCGGACACGTCGAAGCCCTGCCCGAGAAAGCATACGAAGAGCTGCGCGCCGCCGAACGCGCCACGGCCCGCAACCAGGGCATGCGGTTGAATCTCGCAATCAATTACAGCGCGCGCATCGAACTGGTGGACGCGGTCAACGCCATCGTCGACGAGGCGCGCATCGCGGGGCGCCTCGCCGATCTGGTGGTGGATGAAAAGATGATTGCGCGCCGCCTCTCGACCGCCGATCTTCCCGAGCCCGATCTGCTGATCCGCACCTCCGGCGAGATGCGCGTCAGCAACTTCCTGCTCTGGCAGATCGCCTACTCCGAGATTTACGTCACCGACACGCTCTGGCCCGATTTCAACCGCACGGAACTCCTGCGGGCCGTTCTCGATTTCCAGCGCCGCGAGCGCCGCTTCGGGGGACTTTCCAGCGCGCCGCAACCCGAACCCGATATCGTGGAAGCCATGGAATTCCCTGAAGATCAGGACTTCGGCGGAGAACAGGAGATCGCCGAGACCGAAGGAATCGTCGTCTCCTCGCAATGACTCGCGTCGTCACCGCGATTTTTCTCGTACCCATCGCCGTCTACGCCGCTCTCTTCGCTCCCTGGTGGTTCTTTTTCGCGATCGTGGCCCTCGTCGCGCTCCTGAGCTTCCGCGAATATGCGCTGATGACGGGGTCTTTCGCGCCGCTCGGCTACGTGGCTGGAGTTCTGCTTCTCCTCGCGCCGCAGCACCAGTTGCTTCCGATCGTGGTGCTGGGTACGCTCGCCGCCATGTGCCTGCCGCTTTCCGCGCCCGCTCCCGGGCAGGGTTTCGCGCGGGCGGCCTCGCTGGTCCTCGGCATCTTCTACATCTTCGGCGCGTGGAAGACCGGGATTCTGCTGCACGACGGCGCCGCGCAACCGGCCGCGTTCGGAGTTCCGGCCGGACGCCACTGGCTCATGTTCGGCCTCATGGTGAACTGGATCGGCGACACCGGCGCGTACTACGTCGGGAGGAAGTTCGGGCGTCACAAACTGGCTCCTTCCGTCAGCCCCGGCAAGAGCTGGGAGGGCGCGGCGGCCTCGGCCGTGACGGGCGTGCTGTTCGGGCTTATCTACCTGCCGCTGACGATTCAAGGCACGTCTCTGCCGGTTGCGGGCGCGCTCGCGCTCGCCGCCAACATCGCCGGCCAGGTGGGCGATCTGGCGGAATCGGCCGTCAAGCGCGGCGCGGGCGTGAAAGACAGCGGCAACCTTCTCCCCGGCCACGGAGGCATTCTCGACCGCGTCGACAGCTCCATGTTCGCCCTGCCCGTGCTGTATTCCCTGCTGACCTTTCTGCGCTGACCGGAAGTTTCCGCGCCTCGACCGCAGGGAACCGGCAGACCCTGGCATTTCAAGCGCCGGCTACTGCGCGGTGCGTTCGCGGTCCAGCGCATCGTGCAGCAACTGCTTGATGTAAGTCTGGTACGGTAAACCCTTTTTCCCTGCGAGCTGCCTGGCCAGCGCGATGTCCGGCACAGGCAGTCGAATCGAGACGGCCCGCATCACAGGCCGATACATGAGCCCCCGCACCCACCCTGTCTTGTTCCCCTGATCGGGGATATCACTCAAATCGATGTCGGCATCGCGAAGCGCGTCAAGCGCTGCAAGCTGCTTCTTCTGCTGCTGAGTGGGCTGCTCAGTGGGTTGTTCTTTCTTCATAGACCTTCCTTTCCCCTGGGGTTGCCTTTCGCGCGGAGATGATTCGGACGATCGGGTCCTCGTCAATCGAGCCTGGTTCGGAGTCGACCCGGATGGCGTGGGCCACAAGTACGATCCGCGTGAACACAGCCCCGATCAACTGGTACCGCTGCTCGCCGTCCACATCCCTGTCGTGCATTGCGATGGCGAACGGATCGCTGAACGCGAGACTGGCAAACTCGAAGTCAATTCCGTGCTTCGCGCGATTGATGCGATTCTTGTTTTCATCCCAATCGAACCGCATGTTATGTATATACAATCCAGTATATACTGGAGCATCGTCGCGTGTCAGGATGTCCAGGATTGCGTTTCGTTCGGGTTGGCGACAGCAGGATAAACGCGAGTCCGAATCCGGAGCAGCGGCGCGTTGGCCGCCGGCGGAAGAGCTATTGCCCGCAGGTCGAATCGGCCGCTTCGTGCGCGATCAGTTGCCGGAGATTGGGAATCGGCCCCTCATCGCTGAGAACCCTGGAAAGCGCGGGGTCTTCGAGGACATCGTAGATGGACGCGGTCCTGCCATCCACGAGCGCCATGTCGCTGACCAGGCGAATTCCGTGGCTGTAGTCGGCGTAGCAGGCGCCATGAACGGTGCTGAGCGGCTGAATGGGAGCGCCCGTAAGGCGTTGCCATCCATAAATCGCAATGCGCCCCGGATTACTGGCCAGCAGCCTCGTGATCACAACGTCCTTCTTGTCTCCCGACACCAGGGCGCCGGGCGTGGCGCCGAGCGCCCGCGCCTGTTCCTCAATCTTTTCGTTGTGAATCCGGTAGTATTCGGTGGATCTCATCTGCGGGCCCGGCGTCATCGGCTCCGGCGAGAAGTGAAACGCCGCCTGCTCATAGATGGCGTTGACAATCTTCCTCGTCGGCAGGATAAAACCCATCCGGCTCGCCACGGTAACAGCCGTATAGAGATTCATGGGGATGCGAAGGAAATCCTTGTCCGAGCCGATCGAGAGGTATTCGGGCATCACGAAGATCGTCGCGGTGAGCGCCTTGCTGCCAGGCGGGCGGTAGCTGAGCTTCACGGGAACGAGATTCCTGAGAAAGTCGGGCAGATCGCCCCCCAGAAGTGTTTTGAGAATGGCCTGCTCGCGCTGACGCGAGTCCATGCGCGAGACATAGTCCGCGAATTGCGACCCCGTGAGCGCGCGAATGGTTTCCGCCGGACCGGCCGCCGGCGCATTTGTCACCATCAGCGACAACCCGGCAAGCACGAAACACGGCCCGCGGGAAAGATTAAAGAAATGCAATGTCCCAGTTTACATCACCCGGTTTAATTAAGTCAGCCGGTTACTTCAATACGAGGCGAAGAGTTTGCCCCACTCGGTCTGCAGCGCCTGCCGGACCCTGCGGCGCCCGATGAAGTTGTACCAGTACACATCGTGGTACAGCCTGGAGGCAACGTACGACCACGGCGTCAGGAAGGTGCGCAGCAGCAGATGCTCCAGCGGTTTCAGCGGTCCCCAGTAAATCAGCTTCTGGCCCCGGCTGGCGAACGTGTCCTCGTGCGCGTGAAAATGAAAATTGACATCCGCGATGTCTTCGCCAACCACGTCGATTTCACGCACATCGCCGCAGCCCAGACCGCGCTCATGCGCGAGGCGGATGAACTTGATCGAGAGAGGGTCGAAGCCCATCATCTTCGCGGCCACGGCGTCGATCGCGACCATATCCGCACTGGCCAGGATGTAATTCTTGACCAGCGGAACCATGCAGCGGGGGCCGGGACCGTCGCCGGCGAAGGTCCCGTCCATGACCGCGAAGATGCCCGGATGGATTTCCTTCTGAATGGCGAGCAGGTCGACCAGCGTTTCATGGATCGCGCCATGCGTCCAGTGCCGCTTTTCGAACAGCAGGCCCCCGAAGGCGTTTTTCATGGCGCCGGTCATCTGCGTGAACACGTGCGTTTTCATGGTGGGCAGATGGATGATGCTGGACCCGACGAGCCGCTTCGGGATGCGGATTCCTCCGGGGAAAATGCCGTCCAGCGCAAGCATCTTCGCCTTTGGCTCGTAGTGAACCCACTCCTCGCCCTCCTCGTAGAGATGAATGTTCCGGAGGCCGTATTTATCCACGACGACCTGTTTCTGTTTGTTGGCGATCTCGCCGCGCCGCGCATCCACCACAACGGTCCGGTTGTGACAGCCGTAGAGATTTTCCTTCGGATAACCGTCTTCGAGGAGGGTCGCGATAACGCCATCGAGCTGCCAGGGGGTGGTCGAACAGGCAGGATAGAAATGCTGCCAGCTGACGTTGATCTTGAGCGCGGTCTGCTTGTCGCGGGGCAGGAACTTCCGGTAACAGGCCAGGCGCATCAGGCGGCCGTAATCGCCGATGACGGTGGCGGGCGCTGTCTTCAGTACCGCAACTCGCGATCGCTCCATAAATCTCCCCGGACCCCGGATCTTACGGGTCCCGATTTACCCGTGCAATTGCGGCTCCACGGGAATCGAGCCACGCCGCCGCTCCGGCCGCGGGTTGCCTAAACCAGGCTCGGCGGCCGGACTTGCGCGTGGTCCTCAAAAGCGCAAGAGCCGCCGGGCGCGGCGCCGGACATTGGAGGAACCACCCGTTCAGCCGTGTTCGGCGGCTGGACTTGCGCGTGTTCCTTAAGAGAGCGCGATATGGCGCAGTCGCGATCATGCAGGCCTGACGCATATTTATGCTTCCGTGCTAGCCTGGAATGGAGAAGCGCGATGCGAACCACGATCGACATCCCCGATGCCCTGTTCCGGCGTACGAAGTCTCTTGCGGCATCCCGTGGACTCACATTGAAACAATTCGTCATCAACGCCGTCGAGCGGGAGATCGATCCCGGCAAACCGGCCCGGACGGGGAAGCAGCGCCACCCGTTGCCCGTGCTTCATCTGGAACCGGGCCGCACACTTGACCTGACGGATTTCAACTTCGATGACCTGCTTTCCTGATATCAACGTCTGGATCGCCCTCGTTGTCGCGGAACACGTTCATCACGAAGCAGCCGCCGCGTGGTACGGCAGCGAGGAATGGAACATGCTCGTCTTCTCGCGCATCACTCAAATGGGCGTTCTCCGGTTGCTCACAAACGGGCACGCGATGGGAAAGAACGTTGTGAGCGCCGCCGGCGCCTGGACGATTATGGACCGGTTGCGCCATAACCCGGATATCCGCTTCGCGGCGGAACCACCCGGCATCGAGAGTATTTGGAGAGACCTGACTGCCTCCCCGCAGTCCAGTTCCAACCTCTGGACCGATGCCTGGCTCGCCGCATTCGCCATCGGCACAGGCTACACGCTCGTTACTTTCGACCGGGGTCTCGCCAGATACACCAACGCCCCGCTCAGGATACTGAGCCGTAAACCCTGAATCTCGCGCGGCCAATTTACAGGCAAACAGGAAAAATTTCCATTATGGTACTATGAAGTTGTAGTTTGCGCGCATTCCTTCCACTTCGTTGCACCAGGCACTACTCCAAAGGGGTGATCCTACACTAACATGGCTAATTTTAATCAGGGAGCTCAGGTCGAGCACCAGCGATTCGGTTTCGGTACAGTGCTCGCCAGTTCCGACGAGCGGATCGTCATCAAGTTCGACGACCACGGCGAAAAGAAGTTCGTCACCACGATGGTTGTTGCTTCGTTGAAGAAAAGCGACCGTCAACCCCCCGCTGAAAAGCGCGCCTCGCGAGCCCGCAAACCGAAAGCTGTCGCTGTACAGGCTATTCAGGCTCAGGCCTGATCAAGAAGGATTCGACGTTTGAACGCCAGACAAAAGCGCCTCTTTGAAGATTCGCTCAAGAAAAATCCCAATCTGAAGATGCCCTCGGAAACGAGCCGTGCATCGGGCGAACTGACCGATGAAGACATGGCCCTGCTGAAGCAGGGCGTGGGCGACAAGACCGGACGTCCCCAGAACATGCCCACCGCTTCCGGCGAAGCTTCGGAAGAGGTTCCCACGGACGCCCAGACCGGCTCCGTCATGACTTATTTTGAGGAAAAAGGCTTCGGCTTCCTGCGCCCGGACGGGGGCGGCAAGGACATTTTCTTCCACATCTCAAGGCTGCATCAGGGCCAGGCGACGGAACTCGTGCCCGGCGCCAAAGTGGCCTACGACCTCGGTATGGACCGGAATGGCAAGATTGCCGCCAGCAGCGTCCGTCTCCTCGGCGCCTCCGAAGAAAAACCGGCGTAAAAGCCGCGATCTTAAAACAGAAAAAAGGCGCCGGACTGGCGCCTTTTTTCTGTTTTTACCGGAAGATTTGGAGCGCACCGCTCGGCCGTTTCGACCCGCTTTTGACCCCCTTATTTAAGGGTGGGAATCAACCGAACGCCATCAGGAGTCATCCACCGGCATTACCCGGCAGGGACTAGCGCACAGACGTTGCTTGAGCCGACTCCCTCATTCTTGAGTGTTGGATCAAAAATGAAAGGCCGTCACCTGCTTCGCAGTTAACGCCCCAAGTGGAATTGTACCTCAAATAACAAGAAACTGATGATCCGGACATTCGAGCCGGACCGCCCCATAAATTTCATCCACCAGCCCCGGCCCGAACTTCGCGAGGAACGGAACGATGGAGTAGAAGCGTTCCTGCAAATGCTTCTCCGGAAAGACGAGACCGTTCAGCGAACGCGCATCGCGTACCGCCCGCTCGTCCCGCATCAGGATCTGAGCCGCGGTCTTCCTCTCAATCTTGCCCACCTGGTACTCGATCTTGCGCCGGCTCGTCTCCAGCGCGCCCGCGAGCGAGACATCGAAACGCCGCAAGTCGCCGCTCAGGGCGTCGAGCGCGGTGGCGAAGGCCGTCTTCGTGTCATCCAGCCTGCGCCCCAGCGCCGCGGGAACCAGCCGCGCGGCCAGGGTATCGCGCAACGCCTGCTCTCCCGCAAACAGGTCCGCCGGACCCAGTCCGTAGCGCCTCATGCGCTTGTTGCTGTGCTCGTCGAGAAGCGTGAAGCATGCCCGCGGAAACGCGGCAGGCTGCCTCCCGAGCAGCATCCCGTACAGCACCTGCGACTGCGCAAAATAGGCCAGCTCCGCCGGACCGCCGATGTAAGCCGCCGTGGGCAGCAGATAATCCTGCACCACCGGACGCAGCAGCGCGTTCGGCGAAAGACTCCCGGCCAGCCCGGCCAGTTCCGCGGCGGACAGCTTCCGGCTCCCGGCCGTGAAGTCTCCGCTCGAACGGCGGAGCGCCAGCCGATGCCCATCCTGCAGCAGAAACACGAGCGACGTGGTCTTATCCACCAGCACCTGCGCGTGATAGCCGCGCGCGACCAGTTCTTTGGAACGGGCCATCAGCGCGTCCGCCAGTTCCGGCATCCGCTCCACCGCTTCGCGCATCAATGGCGCGGCGATCTCGCGCAGCGAGCGCTCCATCGGATCGATCAGCAGCAGATCGTATGCGCCGAATAATTCCCCGATGAGCCGCGCAAACGCCGACCCCATGGTTTCCCCGGGCGCATAGGCGCGCTCCACCATGGCGACGGCCTCGTCCGCGAAAGGCAGCCCGGCCAGAGCGGCTCGCAACTCCGGAATGGGAATATCCCCCTGAGCGCCCAGCGCGATTTCACCCACCGGGCGCGACCCGTGCGCGGTGGGGCCGTTCATCCGGATCCTGACCGGCCGATGTTCCGTGTCGAATACCCAGACATGGTCCACTTCCGCGAAGTCGTGGTCCTCCGTCGCCAGCCAGAATACCGGAACGGCGGGCGTTCCGCGCGCCGTGAGTTCACGCGCGGCCCGGATCGCGGTCAGCGCCTTGTAGACCGTATAGGCCGGTCCTGAAAACAGGCCGGTCTGCTGGCCTGTCACGACCGCCACGGTCCCCGGCCGGCGGAGCAAATCGAGCGCGGGATTTCCCCGGTTCAGAGGAGTGAGCGCATCGGCCACGGCGGCGCGCCGCCCGGCGGGAAAATCGAATTGCGCCGCGGCCATGAGCGCTTCGGCGTCGTTCGGACGGTGGGGGTAAAGGTCGCTAACCCGATCAAAACGATAGATCAGATCGGCATACAGCTTCGACGTTCCCGGTACGTCGGTCTGGCGGACACACGAAGACTCCATGGGCTTGTGTCAGATTATCAGATGAAACCGGAGGTGCTTCACGGCTGTCGTTCAGCGTGTCGATCGACGCGCCAATTGGCGGCTGCGGCAGGCGAAATCAGCAGCCCCGGAGTGAAGCGTTTGGCGATGTCGTTATAGATTACGAAGACCATGAGCATCATCAGGAAGACGAAGCCCACCTTCAGCATCGCCTCTTTCACGTTGAGGCTCAGATCGCGGCCCATCACCGTTTCGATCAGCAGGGTCAGAATCGCCCCGCCGTCCAGAATCGGGATCGGCAACAGGTTGACGATCGCCAGATTCAGGCTCACCACGCTCATCAGCAGAAGAAACGCGCCGGGGCCTTCCTGCGCCGCCTGTGTTGCGTAGTGCGCGATTCCGATCGGCCCGGACAGGTTCTTCGCCGACATCCGGCGCTCCAGAATCCCTCGCAGGAACTCCACGATCAGGCTCGCGTTCTTGCCGTTCTGCACCAGCGACTCGTGCAGCGCATCGGGAAACGAGAGGCTCGTCCGCTGAATATTCAGTTTGACGTCGGATTGCACCCCGATCATCCAGCGCGCGGTTCCATCCGGATTGCGGAAAACCGGCTGCATCGAGACCGTGCGGTGAATGCCGTTCCGCACATACTCTATCGTCACCGTTTTCCCGTTGCTCCGGCGGATCGTTTCCGGCAGCGTGTGGATCGAATGGATCGGAAGATTGTCGATCCTGACCAGCAGATCGCCCTTCCGCAGCCCGGCCGCGGCGGCGGGGTACCCGTCGGTGACGCCCCCTACCTGAACCTCATTCTGGCCCTCCCACCCGGCCGACCCCAGACCTTCCTTCTCGTCGAGGCTGGG
>VFSW01005640.1_pt1 | contig 18490 bp, 15 predicted proteins | sample 5358111 | NCBI WGS metagenome assembly VFSW01 (sample SAMN11554181, study PRJNA540505) | mine drainage metagenome | isolation source: sediment from site ElyBrook_90M | place: USA: Ely Copper Mine, Vershire, VT | collected 2017 | reverse complement strand
CTTCGCCGACCGAACCCTAGCAACCCCGGCGCGGCCCGTACAGGCGGCACAGGGTGGGACGCCTGGAATAGATCTCCCCCCGTGCGCGTTGTGATGGCAGCTGACGCCCAAGAGCGCCAGTGATGACAAGGGGTTGGAAGATGGCTACCCTACCCTTGTGAGGTCAGGAGAACGACGTGCAGGCCCCTGTGCCGACTGAGACGACCCGAGCAGAGTTCGAAGCCGTCGCGCTGCCCCACCTCGACGCGCTCTACGCGGCCGCGGTGCGGCTCACCCGGAACGAGCGCGACGCCGAGGATCTCGTCCAGGACGCCTTCCTGCGCGCCTTCCGCTTCTTCGACAAGTTCGAGCGGGGCACGAACATCAAGGCCTGGCTCTTCCGCATCCTGACCAACACCTTCATCAACCGCTACCGGCGCGCCACGAAGGAGCGCCAGCTGCTCGAGGGCAGCGAGCGCGAGGCGGTCACCGAGCGGCTCATCGGCCGCGAGGCCAACGAGCTCGCCCAGAACCCGGAGCAGAGCTTCTTCGACCACCTGCTCTCCGACGACGTGCTCAAGGCCATCGACCAGCTGCCGGTGGACTTCCGCATGGTGGTGGTGCTCGCCGACCTTCAGGAGTTCTCCTACAAGGAGATCGCCGAGATCCTCGGCTGCCCGGTGGGCACGGTGATGTCGCGCCTGTTCCGCGGCCGGCGCCTCCTGCAGAAGAGTCTCGCGGGGTATGCGCAGGAGCTCGGCATCGCGCCGGCCGGCGTCGACGCCTCCGAGCCCGCCAACCTCGAGGCCTACCGGGAAGCCCAGCGGCGCCGGAAGGCAGCGCAGTAACCCCCCATGAGCGCCCCGGACCTCACCCGCCGCTTCGAGTGCTCGGACGTCGACCGCTTCGCCGACGCCTACCTCGACGGCGAGTTCGAGGCCCCGGAGCGCTCCCTCTTCGAGGCCCACCTCGAGGGCTGCGCCGACTGTCGCGGCGGCCTCGAGGGCATCACGACCCTGAAGAACCTCCTGCGCGCCCGGGTGGGCACGGGGCCGGCGGCGCCCGAGGCGCTGCGCGACCGGATCCGGACCCGGCTGGCCGAGGCCGAGCGCCGGGCGCGGCGCCGCTTCGTGCCGGCCGCGCTCTGGGGTTTGCCCGGAGTCGGCCGCGCGGAGTGGCGCCAGGTGCTCTGGCCGCTGCTCGCGGGGGCCGCGGGCGCGGGCGCGCTGTCGCTGGTCTACACGCTCGCCGTGCCCCAGCGCGCCGAGCGCTGGGTGGTGGGCGACGCGGCGGAGATGCACGCCCGGGCCCTCCCCCTGGAGATCGCCACGCCGCAGCTCGACAAGCTCATGCCGCTCTTCCAGCAGCACCTGGGCTTCCAGGTGCATCCCCCGGCGTTCACCGGGGGCCACGTGCTCCTCGCGGGGGGCCGGCTCTGGCACCTGGGCGCGCGGGACGCGGCCTATCTGCAGTACAACGACCCGAGCCACGGCGGCCGGCTGTCGCTCTTCATCGTCGACGACCCGGGGGTGACCATGCGGATGTCGGGCGTGGCGCGCCTGATCCCCGGGACCCAGCGCGAGGTCTACGTGGCCCAGGCCCACGGCCGAAACGTGGTCGTGTGGCGGACGCGGGACGTCGTGTACTCGCTGGTCAGCGACCTGGACGAGGAGGAGACCCTGGCGCTCCTGCGGGCCAGCGCCAGCTATTGAGACTGGCTGGGGTTTTTCGTACTGGACGGCCACGGTCGCTTGGCGTACGTCGGTGTACGCAGAAGTTTGACTTGAATGAGTCGCGTCCCTTAGCATCGGCGATAGCAGCATCAGCTCGGCTCGGAGCCACCACGAATGTCAAAGATGATCCTCCTCGTCGATTCTGACGCGGCCCTGCGCTCGCAGCTTTCGAAGGCGCTGGTCGCTCGCGGCTACGACGTGCAGGAGAACCCCGACGGCCGGGAGGTGGTCGAGCAGGTCCGCGCCGCCCTCCCCGACGCGGTGGTCCTCTCCGTGGAGCTGCCCAAGGGCTCGGGCTACGCGGTGTGCAGCAAGCTGCGCAAGGACGACGGGCTCCGCCGGATCCCCGTGATCCTGACCTCCGCCGAGGCGACCCAGAAGGCCTTCGACGACCACAAGAAGCTCAAGAACGGGCGCGCGGACGAGTACCTCCTCAAGCCCTTCACCGCCGACGCGCTGCTCGAGAAGCTCTCCGCGCTCGTCGGCCCGAGCGGCGCCGAGCCCGCCAAGGACGACGCGCTCGGGCTCTCCGACCTGGCCGCGGAGTTCGGGGACGAGCCGAGCGAGCAGAAGATCTCGCTCGAGGAGGTCGAGGAGATCTCGGTCGACGAGGATCTCGCCCCGACCGGCGCCTCCCTCCCGGGGGACGCGGACGTGGAGCTGCTCGAGACGGCCTTCGATCAGCTGGAGGATCACGCCGCGCCGAACGCGCAGGATCTCGACGAGCCCCTGCACGCGCCGGAGACCTCCGCCACGCACGTGCGCGACTACACCGAGCCGATGGCCTTCGACCACGGGGCGCCCGGGCACGACGAGTCGCTCGAGTCCCTCGGGGCCGAGGCGGAGCCCGCGCCGCCGCCGGCGGCCGAGCCCCCTGCCCCCTCGCGCTCGACCACGAGCTTCGGCGGCGGGAGTCGCGACAAGGACTACTTCCAGCTCAAGGAGCGCCTCGCCTCGCGCGAGAAGGATCTCCTGCGCCTGCGCGAAGAGCTGATGGCCAAGGAGAAGGAGCTCGTCGAGCAGCGCGAGCACGAGACGGCCGTCGAGCAGGAGGCGTCCTCCAAGGACGACGAGATCCAGAAGCGCGACGCGCAGCTCAAGCAGCTGCAGCAGAAGGTCGAGTCGCTGGTCGCGGGCCAGAAGCGGACCGAGAAGGACCTGCACGCGGCGCGCGAGGAGGCCCGGACCGCCTCGGCGCGCGCCGAGCAGGCCGAGCAGGGGCGCGCGGAGGCGGATTCCATCGCCAGCGAGAGCAAGGGCAAGGCCGACGCGCTCGAGGAGGAGCTCGCCGGCGCCCGCCAGCGGCTCTCGGAGCTCGAGACCGAGACCGAGCACCAGCGCGGGCAGGCCGACGAGCTGACCGCGGAGCTCACCGGCGTGCGCGCCCAGCTCGACGAGGCCAACACCGCCATCGAGGACGCCCGGTCGCAGCGGGACTCCGCTCAGCGCGAGGCCGAGGCCACCGCCGAGGAGCTCCGCCGGCAGGTCGGAGAGCTCGAGGAGGAGAAGCAGAAGCACGAGGATCGCGTGGTCAAGGCCTTCCAGCGGCTCAAGCACGAGGAGCTCCTGCGGGAGAAGGCGAAGAAGGCGCTGGCCATCGCGCAGCAGCTCCTGGACGAGCCGAGCGGCGTCGCCGAGGGCGACGAGCCGGTGACCGGGGAAGACGAGCAGCTGAGCTGACCGCTTCCGCGCGACGCCGCCCCAGCTACTTCTTCGACTTCGCTTCCTTCTTCAGCATGTACTGCCGCGCCGCCGAGGCGATCGACCCGGGCACGCTCTTGCTGCGCGAGAGCTCCCGGACCTCGGTCTCGTGGAGGAGGCCCATGTACTTCATCGCCACCGCGAGCGGCACCTTGGGGTTCTTCACCAGCGCCAGCTTCACCTGGTAGCTCTTGGTCCAATCCCGGCTGTGGTAGATGTACGAGAGCACGTCGGCCATCGCGGTCTTGTTGTTGGCCATCATGAGGACCTCGCCCTCGGTGATGCGCGGGCTCTGGATGGCGGCCATGGCCACGAGCTTGTTGCTGTCGCGCAGGAGGACCGTCCGCGCCTCCTTGTTGCCCAGCATCGCGAGCTTGATCTTCTGCGACACGTTCATCTTCATCAGCTCCTGGGTGAAGGTGAGCTTCTTGCCCTCCTCCAGCGGCGCCACCCCCTCCTCCTTGACCGCGAAGGCCTCGGCCACCTGCTCCGCGGTGGGGCCCTGCGCCACCGCCGGCGCGGCGCCGAAGATGCGCACCCGCGCGGCGTCCAGGGCGGGCAGCGGGAGCGTCACGCCCGAGCGCACCGCGAAGTCGGCGACCGAATCCGCCGTCGCCTTGGAGACGTTCGGGTTCTCGAGCAGCGCGGTGAGCAGCCCGTCGTGGCGCAGGAGCCGCAGCTGGTTCTGGGACACGGTCTCGCACACCCGCGCGGTCGCGCGATGCAGGATCCTGGCCACCGTCTCGTCGGTGGTGGTCGTGTTCATGGCGATGAACTCGAGATACTGCTCCTTGTCGGCGACGGCGTCGGCGAAGAAGTCCAGCGTCTGCGGCTCGAGGTGCGTGTCGCGGAGCGCGACCGCCAGGATGCGATCCGGCAGCGCCCCCGCGGTGGCGCGCGCCGGCGCGGCGATGTCCGCCTCGGGATCGTCGCTCAGCATGTACAGCACGGTGCAGAGCTGCTGCGGCCCCATCGGCACCAGCGACTTCGCGGCCATGCCCCGCAGGGGCTTCGGGGAGGCGGGATCGACGTGCTTGCGCAGGTTGGGCGGCAGGACTTCGAGCGACAGCGGGGACGACATGCGGGCCTCCTACTTCGCGCGGGCGCGGGCGAGCTTGTGGCGCAGCTGCCCGAGAAAGCGGTTCAACGGGTTCGATCGATGCAAGAAGCCGAGCACCGGGCGCCGGCGCTCCCCGAGGGCCTCGAGCTCGGCCTTCAGCAGGGCGTGGCCGTCGTCGAGGGCCAGCCCGCGCTCGATGGCGCGGATGGCCCGCTCGCGGTAGCCCAGGGCCCGGCAGGCGCGCGCGAGGTTGAGCCAGCTCTCGGGACTCTCGCCCCCCGACGCGCGCACGGCCTCCTCGCAGTAGCGCACGCCCAGGTTGTTGTTGTGGTCGACGAGGATCAGCGTGAGGCCGTACCACGATCGACACCGCGAGTCGGACGACCGCCTGCGGTGGGCCTCGCCAAACTCGGCGTGCGCGTCGGGAAGCCGCCCTTCCCCGAAGAGGGCCTTGCCCCGTTCGAGCGCCCGCTCGAGCTCCGGGTCGACCGTCAGCGCGCGGATGGCCTCGACCGGGGGGCGCAGCGATCCCGAGGCGTCCTTCATGGGCTGCGCTCCGGGTTGCGCTCGTGGATCAGCCGCAGCCCCTCGAGCGTCAGGAGCTCGTCCACCGCGGTGATGGTGCGCGACTCCTTCGCGACCAGCGGCGCGAGGCCGCCGGGCGCGATGACCTTGGGCTGGGGGTTGCCGGCCTCGACGAGCTCGCGCGACATGCGCTCGGCGAGGCCGTCGCAGAGCTCGACGTACCCGAAGAGCAACCCCGACTGCATGCTGGCGACGGTGTTCTTGCCGATGACCCGCTCGGGGCGGGCGAGGTCGATGCGCGGCAGCTTGGACGCGTGCTGGAACAGCGCCTCCATCGAGATCTGGATCCCCGGGGAGATCGCCCCGCCCAGGTACTCGCCCTTGGCGGTGATGCAGTCGTGGGTGGTGGCGGTCCCGAAGTCGATCACGATCAGCGCGGTCCTGTAGCGCTCGTAGGCCGCGACCGCGTTCACGATGCGATCCGCCCCCACCTCGCGGGGGTTGTCGTAGAGGATGGGCATCCCGCTCTTGGTCCCCGGGCCGACGAAGAGCGGCTTGCGCCCGAAGTAGCGCTCGGCGAGGCCGGTGAGCGAGAAGTGCAGCGGGGGCACCACGCTCGCCACGACCACGGCGGCCACCTGCTTCGGCTCGAGCGCCGCCTCCCGGAACAGCTGCAGCGCGAGGATGCCGTACTCGTCGGCGGTCCGACGCGGGTCGGTGGTCAGCCGCCAGTGGTGGGTGAGAATCTTCCCCTCGAAGATCCCGAGGACGGTGTTGGTGTTTCCGACGTCGATCGCCAGCAGCATCGACCCGTGAGCCTAGCACAGGCGGAGCGTGGCGAGAGCGCGCTGTTAGCGGGGCGCGATCAGCACGTCGCCGGCTGTGACCCGGATCAGCTTGCCCTCGGGCGAGCGCACCAGCAGCGCCCCCTCGGCGTCGATCGCCTCGGCGAGCCCGGTGGACTGAGGCGGCCCCTCGACGCTGACGCTCTGCCCCAGGGTCGCGGACCACTCCCGGGCCTTCTCGAGGATCGGCGCGAACCCCTCGCCGGTGAGGACCGCCAGCCACCGCTCGAGCGAGGCCAGCAGCCCGGAGAGGAGCAGCGCCCGCGGCAGGGGCTCCCCGCGCAGCAGCTGCAGGCTGGTGGCGGTCGCGGCCAGCGCCCCGGGGAGCTCGGTGGCGTTGACGTTCACGCCGATCCCCAGGATGGCGTGGGTGAGCGCGCCGTCCGACACCGCGGTCTCGGTGAGCACCCCCGCCACCTTGCGGTCGCCGACGAGCACGTCGTTGGGCCACTTCAGGCGCGCCTCGAAGAGCCCCTCCCGGAGCACCTCGCACAGCGCCACGCCGGCCATGAGCGTCAGCTCGGGCGCGCGCTGCACCGGGAGGCGGGGCCGGAGCACTATCGAGAAGGTGAGGTTCAGCCCGGGCTCCGAGAGCCAGGTTCGGCCCCGCCGCCAGCGCCCGCGGCGCTGGGCCTCCGCGACCACCAGCTCGCCGTGGGTCGCGCCGTCCTCGGCCAGCGCGCGGGCCACGTCGCTCGTCGACTCCACCTCGTCGAAGGAGTGGACGCGGCAGCCGAGATCCTCGGTGGTGAGCAGCGGCGTGAGCTCGAGCGAGGTGAGCCGATCCGGCACCTCGACCAGCCGGTAGCCCTGGGCAGGCCGGTTGTCGATCCGGTAGCCCTTCCCGCGCAGGCTGTCGATCTGCCGAAAGACCACCGCCTTCGGGAGGCCCAGCTTGCCGCAGATCGCATCCGCCCCGAGATAGTCGTCCGGGGCCTCGGCAAGGAGCTGCACCAGGAGCTCTTGCGTCAGGAGATCGGCGGGTTCGCGCATGGGTCAGACGCAAGCGTAGAAGTTTGGCGGGGTTAGGTCAATCGCGCGCGACGGGCAATCCCGCGCTTTCGGTCTTAGAATCCCTGCTCCGGAGGAAGACCCACATGCTCGCAGTTCGCAAGGCCAAGGACCGAGGTCACGCCGATCACGGCTGGCTCTCCACGCATCACACCTTCTCGTTCGCCGACTACCGCGATCCCCGGTTCATGGGGTTCGGTCCGCTGCGCGTCCTCAACGACGACACCGTGGCCGCGGGCGCTGGCTTTCCGCCCCACGACCACCGCGACATGGAGATCCTCTCCTACGTCCTCGAAGGGGCGCTCGCGCACAAGGACAGCCTGGGCAACGGGTCGGTGATCCGCCCCGGGGACGTGCAGCGCATGAGCGCCGGCAAGGGGGTCACCCACAGCGAGCTCAATGCGTCGAAGGTCGAGCCCGTTCATTTCCTTCAGATCTGGCTCCTGCCCGAGCGAAGCGGGCTGCCCCCGGGCTACGAGCAGAGGCACTTCGCCGAGCGCGAGCGCCTCGGCCGCCTGCGGCTCGTGGCCTCGCCCACCGGGGTCGACGGGTCGGTGCGCCTCCAGCTGGATGCCCGGGTCTTCACGGCCCTGCTCGAGCAGGGGCAGTCGATTTCGCACGCGTTCGCGCAGGGACGGCGCGGCTGGATCCACGTGGCGACCGGACAGATCGAGGTCAACGGGCTGATCCTCGAGGCGGGGGATGGGGTGGCCCTCTCCGACGAAGCCTCGGTGCGCCTGAACTCCCCGCGGCGCGGCGAGGCGCTGCTGTTCGATCTCGGCGGGCCGCCGTGACGCGAGGCTACTCCCGCGGCCGGAACAGGGACTGGCGAAAGTCCGAGCTCACCGCGGTGTAGCGCATGGCCTTGTTGAAGAAGAGGAAGTGCCCGGCCCCCTCCACCCGGAGCAGCGCGGGCATCGCCCCGGTGGGGACGTCCTTGGCGAAGGCCATCTCGACCTTCATCTCGTCGATGAAGTGCGGCAGCACCGCGGGCTTCCCCTGCAGGCTGAGGATCGTCCCGGTCTCGGCGTCGAGGGTCGCCTCGCCCACCCAGCGGCGGTGCGGGTCTCCCTTCGGCGCGAACTGCACCCGGAGGGTCATCGGATCGGCGTCGACCACCTGAAAGCGGTAGTGGGGCTGTTCCGAAGACTCGAAGGGCACCTTGAGCTCCATGCCCACGTCGGGCATGAGCGGCTTCCCTTCCCTCTGGGCGCGGCGCAGCCGCTCCTCGCGAAACTTCCGGATCTTGCCGGTGACGTCGTACCCGTCCTCGAGCGCCTCGCGGACCTCTTCCTGCCGGGTCCCATCCGGCAGGATGATCTCGGCGGACTTGGTCATGCGCACCGCGGTGGTCTTCCCCCGGCGGTCCAGATCCTCTTCGGTCTCGGTCTGCACGAAGCCGGCGAGCGCGGCCCGGGACAGGCGCGCGGCGGCCTGCTGTAGCAGCGCGCCCAGATCGGGCAGGCTGGCATGCGCCGCCACGCCGGTGACAGCAGAGAGGCCCGCAGGCTCACCCGCGCCGAGCGCGACCGCGAGAAATGCCGCAGAACACGGAGCCATGCAACAGGTGGGTAACGCACCCACGTCCATGGCGCAAGTCGAAGGCCGCGCGGGTTCGACGGCCTGTCCAGGCCATTGACGCGGCGCGGCAGCAGCAGCTGTTTGGCGAGTGTCCGGAGGACGACAGCAAGCCCGGGACCCGCGCAGGAAGTTCCGCTATGCTCCAGGGATGAGCCGATTCGTCCTCGCCTTGGCCTCCGCCGCGCTCTGCCTCGGAGCCGGCTGCTCGCCCACGCCCATCTACACCAGCGCCTCCCACTCCCGGGCGACCTCGGCGCGAACCACGTCCAGCGCCAGGACCACGACGGGCACGTCCGGGGCCACGACCCCCTCGACCTCGGGGGGCACCACGTCCACCGGAAGCGCGTCGGGCGGGACCACCACCGGCGGCGCCAGCTGTCAGCTGTCGAGCCGGCTGACCGACTGCGACGCGGGGATCGAGGTGCGCACCCAGTTCTACAACCTGCAGGGACAGACCCCCGTGCCCCTGCAGGCACCCGTGACCGTTCAGAACCTCTACAGCAACGACACGTATGTCACGGATTCCTGCGGTGCGCTCGTGATGTGCCTCGGTGCGCCCCCGATCAACTTCGCCATGCAGACCCAGGTGACCGGCTACGTCTCCACCATCTTCGAGGACCTCCACCTCACGATCAGCGCGGACTACCAGGAGATCGATCTGTTCCCCCAGACCCTGTACGGCGTCATCACTTCGACCTTGAACAACTTCGTGGCCGCGATGCCCGCGGTCTTCATCCGGCTCCGCAGCCACGGCGCCCGCGGCGTCGGGTGCCCCGTCGACGGCTGGTCGTTCTCCGCGACCGACCTCGACGGCGGGCTGGTGGCCTCCCAGGCGGGCTACATCGAGGGGACCTCGGCCGGCGGTCCGCCGACTGGCACGCACGGCGAGGCCATGCTCTACAACCTCGTCAACCCGCCTACGCAGATTCGCGTGGTGGGCACCCTCGACCCCAACGTCGAGGCCGACGCGGGCTTCGTCCCCGGGACGTGCACGTTCGACGGCGGCATCAACCAGTACACGAGTACCGCGCACGTGCTGCCTGGCACCTTGACCGCGTTTGCGTACGACATCCCCTGATCGGATGTCGGCCCGGTCGGCTAGAAGAGCGGGATGCCAACCCTCGCCCTCGCCGCGGACCCCGCCGATCTCGAAGAGACCCGCCGTCAGCTGACGTCGAGAGCACACCGGCGCTTCGGGGCGATCCCTGCCGACCTCATCGTCGACCACGTCCTGGCCATGACGGTCGGCGCCGACTTCCCGGTGCGCGAGGCCGCGCTCGAAGCGCTCCTCCGGCGCGGGGGCTTCGGCCTCCGGGATGCGCTGCTCGTCGCCTCGCGGCCGACGGGCACGCTGGGCGCTTACACGACCCGGCGCGGCGGGAGACGCGGACGCGAGCGCCCCTATGCAAGCTGGGTCGACGGACTCCGGCCCCTCGCGGGCAGCTGCGACTGCTCGGACTATCTTCGAAGCTCGCTGGGTCTCTGCAAGCACCTCCTCGCCATCTTCGACGACATCCACCGCCAACCGCGGCGCCTCAAGGTCGGGCTGCGCGAGCTGACGGTCCTCGGGACCCCGCGGCGCCGGCGGCTGACCTGGGACGCCCGGCTGCCGCTGCTCGGCGAGCTCGACCGGCTCGCCGGCCTGCGGCTCCAGGGCGCGGCCACACCCGCCGAGGTGCTCGCGAATCCGATCGCCCGCGCCTTCCGCACCGGCGCCCTCGAAGCGCGCCTCCTCGCCGATGGCCCGCGCCGCCTCGACTGTCTGCGGATGCTTCGCGCGGCGATCCAGGACCGAGGCAGGCACAGCCTCGAGGCCTCCCCGGCCGCGCGCGCGCTCATCGACGAGGAGCTCGCGCGCGCCACGCGACGGGCGGACTGCCTGGAACGGGCGCGCGGCTTTGCCTCGCAGCTCTCCGGTCTCAAGCGCAAGCTCTACCCGTACCAGCGCGCAGGCGTGCTCCGGTTCTTCGAGAGCGGCCGGCTGCTGCTCGCGGACGACATGGGGCTCGGCAAGACCACCCAGGCCATCGCCAGCTGCCATGCGCTGTTTCGCGCCGGCGCGGTGAAGCGCGGGCTGCTCATCGTGCCGGCCAGCCTGAAGTCACAGTGGCTTCGCGAATGGCAAGAGACCACCGACACGCCGGCCCGCGTCGTCGAGGGCTCTCCCGCCGAACGCGCCCGCACCTACCAGGGCCTTCGCGCGGGCTTTCTGATCCTGGGCTATGAGCAGCTGCTGCGAGACGCGGCGCTCGTGCGGGCCCTCGATCCGCAGCTCGTCGTGCTCGACGAGGCCCAGCGCATCAAGAACTACGCCACGCGATCGGCCGCGGAGGTGAAGGCGCTCACGCCAGCCTATCGCCTGGTGCTCACCGGCACTCCGATGGAGAACCGACTCGCCGAGCTCTCCTCGATCCTCGACTGGGTCGACGACCTGGCGCTGGCGCCGAAGTGGAGGCTCGACCCCTGGTATGGCGAATGGGAAGGCGACGGGGGCAAGGGCAAGAGCGGCGCGCGGCACCTCGACACGCTGCGCACCCGGATCGCGGGGTGCATGCTGCGGCGCGTGCGCAAGGATGTCCTGGCTCAACTGCCGTCCCGGTCGGACACGCGCGTCCCGGTCGAGATGACCGAGCAGCAGCGCCTCGCCCACGACGAGCTGATCCCGCCCATCGCCGCGCTCTCGCAGATCGCGAAGAAGCGGCCGCTGCTGCAGGCCGAGTTCCTCCGGCTCATGCAGCTCTTGACCCACCAACGGGTCATCTCGAACGGGCTCGGTCAGCTGCGCTTCGAGGAGCTCTGGCCGACCTACGCCAGCGCTCGCCCGGACGCCGCGCTGCTCGAGGGGCTCTTCGCGCCCAAGCTCGCTGAGTTCAGGCGGCTCGTGAGCGACGTGGCCATCGGCCAGGAGCGCAAGATCGTCGTGTTCAGCCAGTGGCGACGCATGCTCCGGCTGGCGGAGTGGAGCATCCGCGACCTGCTCGAGGCGGCGGGCCTCCGGGCGGTCTTCTTCACCGGCGCCGAGCGCGAGGCGCAGCGCACGCGGGCCATCGTCGAGCTCCACGACGACCCCCGGGTGCGAGTCATGTTCCTCAGCGACGCGGGCGGCGTGGGCTTGAATCTCCAGCGCGCGGCGAGCTGCTGCGTGAACCTGGAGCTGCCGTGGAACCCGGCGGTCCTCGAGCAGCGAATCGGACGGATCCACCGGCTCGGACAGAAGCGGCCGATCGACGTCTACAACCTCGTCAACGAGTACGGCATCGAGTCGCGCATCGCGTCGATTCTGGGGGCCAAGAAGGCGCTCTTCTCGGGCCTCTTCGATGGCACCACCGACGGCGTGAAGTTCGACGGGGCAACGTCGTTCATGGCGCGCGTCAAGGAGCTCGTGGAGACCCCGGCGGAGGAGATGCCTGCACCTTCGGCCAGAGCCGGAGAGGCACTGGCCGACGAGGTCGATGCAGAGGCGGCCGGCGAGGAGCTTCCATCGGAAGAGTCCCTCGCGCCTGAGCGGAGCGAAGCCCGTGCCGACGAGGCGACCCGCCTGACTCACCCGGTGAGCGACGCTCGGCCGCTTGGGGTCTCGGAGCTCTTCGCGCAGCTGCGCGTCGAGCGAACGGCGGACGGAGGCCTGCGGCTCGAGGCGCCTCCGGAGGCGGCCAACGCGCTTGCCGCGCTGTTCGAGGGAATGGGGCGACTGGTGCGGGCCTCTCCATAGCGGCCCGACACCGGCGATCGAGGGCCCCCCATGGAGGCGCTGCTCGGTGCAGCCGGGGGTTGAATCCGAGCGGGTTTCGGCCGTCAAGGCAGCGGGGAGGTCCAGCTTGACTGGGGTCCGCTGGAGATCTAGCTTCCGCGCCTGTCATCTTCAAAAGGGGCTTCGACGACATGCGACACGTCTTCCTGACTGCGGTGGTGGCTTCCTCCCTTTCCCTCCTCGCCTGCAGCGGCGGCGGTGGCGGGGGGACCTCCGGGACGACGAGCGGAACCTCCACGACCGGCTCGACCACCGGCTCCGCGACCGGCTCGACCACCGGCTCCACGACCGGCTCGACCACTGGCTCCACGACCGGGTCCAGCGGCGCCAGCTGCGTGGTGCCCGCGACGATCGCGACGAACCTGACCCTGGACCGGTCCTGCAACCCCTGGGAGGTCACCAGCAACGGCACCGTCGTCGCCGGCAGCGGGGCCACCGCGCCGGTGTTGACCATCGACCCGGGCGTCACCCTCGCCTTCGACCAGTACGGCTCGCTCCAGGTGGGCGTCGGCGGCCAGGCGAGCATCCATGCGGTGGGGACCAGCGCAGCGCCGATCGTCTTCAAGGCCAACTCGGCGACGCCCACGGCCGGTTACTGGGGCGGCGTCTACCTCGGCGAGCAGACCCAGAGCACCACCGAGATCGGCTTCGCCACCTTCGACTCCGGCGGCGGGGTTCAGCAGTTTGGAGGAGGAGTCCAGGGCACGCTGGTCACCGACAGCGCCACGGCGGTCTACACGGTCAAGCTGCACGACCTGACCTTCTCGCACAACGGAGCCAACGGCCTGGTGATGGCCGGCTTCAACGTCGGCTTCGCCGCCGAGTCCGGCAACCTCACGGTGAACGACTGGGCCACGGGCACTCAGCCCTTCGTCATCGCCGCGAACCAGGCCGGGACTCTCCCGACGACGCTCACGATCCCCGCCGGGACGAACGGCCTTGTCGATCTCATCGACGGGGACGGCAGCCCGGCCGGCGGCGGCGGCTCGGCGTGGGTCATGCGGACCCAGACCTGGCCTGCCATCCCGCTGCCCTACCTCGCCGATGGCCAGATCCCTGGTTCGGGCAACGGCGTGGTCGTCGAGGGGCCCGGCACCGGGTCGGCTACCCTGACGATCGCGGCCCCCAACACGATCGAGTTCATGCAGGGGGGTGCGCTGATCGTGGACATCGACGGAACCGGCAACACGAACCTGGTGGCGAACGGCACGGCGTCGAGCCCGATCACCTTCACCTCGGTGAGCTCCACCTCTCCGGGCAGCTGGCGGGGGATCCAGTTCAACGTGCTCGCCGGAGGGCTCGCCAGCTCGAGCCTGACCAACGCGATCGTCGAGAACGCGGGCAACAGCCTGCAGATCGGCTGCACCGGGAGCCCCGTCGAGGGACCCATCTTCGTCGACGGCCCGATCTCGGTGCCCACGAGCCAGGTCGCCGGTCCGACCATCACCGGCTGTACCATCAAGAACTACCCGGCGAACAATTCGGGCATCATCACCGTGGGAATCTCCTCGACCCAGGTGACCTCGTACGGCACGGCCAACACGTTCCAGCCCGCCAGCGGGGGCACCAGCCACGTCACCGACGGCAACAGCTGCTGAGGTCGCGGACGCAAGGAGCGCAGCGCTCCCGTCTCCGCCGCCACCGCGCCCCTACTCCTTCCGCAGGAGCGCGTTGAGGGCCACGAGAAAGTCCGTCGCCGTCACGATCCCGACGAGCTTGCCGCCGGCGACCACCGGGACAGCCTCGATCTTGAAATCGATCATCAGCTGAAGGGCCTCCGCACCGGGCGCCTCGGGGGCCACCGCGTGAACGTGCTTGGCCATGATGTCCGAGACCCTCCTCGGCACCGACTGGAAGGCGCGAGCCCGAAGGACGTCGCGATCGGAGAGCATCCCGACGAGGCGCCCCTCGCCGTCGACGACCGGGAGATGGCGGATGTCTCCGGTCAAGAGGTGCTCTCGGGCGTCGTCCACGGACTGATCCGGCCGAACCGTGGTGAGGGCTTTGATCATGATCTCGGACACGAGCATTCGAAGGTCCTCCCTTGGGTGTGCCCAGCGTCGGGCAGTCGCTGACAGTATCTTACTCCGAAAATCTGGAATCCAACCTCCCGGTCCCCCGCGCGACGACGGACGCGACCGTCAGCTCCGGGTCACGGTCCCCCGGAGCTTGGCGCGCAAGCTGCCGCGCCGAGCAGACCGTCGAGGGGCGGATCCACCCCGCTTCCGTCGCCACCCCGTCGGGACTAGAGTGCAGCGCCCATGAGCCCGCGCGCCCTCGTCCGTCTGGTCCTCTCCGTCGTGGCCACCGCCGGCTGCGGCCGCACGATGGTCTACTTCCCTCCCCCACCACCCACCTGCGGCCTGCAGTTCGCCCCCGCGCGCCTGGACTTCGGCTCCGTCCCCGGCGGCACGCGCGTGACCCAGACGGTGACTGTCACCGACACCGGCCAGGCGGACTGCCATCTCACGGCCCTCGCCATCGCCGACGGCGGCGACCCGGGCTTCGGCGTGACCTCCGGCTCGCTCACCGACGCGACCGCGCTCACAGTCACCCCCGGCAGCTCGGCCGACCTCCAGGTCGACTTCGCGCCGAACGCCTCCGAGACGCCCGGCGCCAAGCAGGCCACGCTGGCCTTCGCCTCCGACGCCCCCTTGCTCCCGCGCGCGAGGGTGCCGCTCAGCGCCTCGATCCCGAAGGGCTGCGCGCTCACCGCCGCGCCGGTCCCCGTCGACTTCGGCCTCGTGCCGCTCTTCACCACCCAGCGGGAGACGGTGCAGATCACCTCCGCGGGCGACCAGCCCTGCACGATCACCTCGGCCGCGCTCGCCCCCCAGGGCGATCCCCTCTTCTCGCTCGCCAGCGTGCCCGCGTTTCCCACGGCGCTCGCCCCGGGGGCGAGCCTGAGCCTCACCCTCGCCTTCTCGGCGGCCACCGCCGACCCCCCGCATGCCCGCGCGGGCGCGCGCGAGGTCGGCCGCGCCCCCCAGCCGACCCTCGCCGTGCCGCGCGCGGCCGAGACGCCGCTCGGCTGCGCGCTGAGCTACGCCCCCGCGCTGCCGTTCGGCCTGGTCGGGCTGAACCTGGCGCGCACCGAGAACGCGGCGATCACCAACGTGGGGACGCTGCCCTGCACGGTCTCGAACCTCCAGCTCGCGCCGGGGACCGACCCGCTCTTCTCCTACGCGGCGCCGCCGGGGAGCGTGCAGATCGCGGCCGGCGCGACCTTCGACGCCGCGGTGACCTTCACCGCCGGGGTGAGCACCATGCCCTTCCTGCACACCGGGAATCTCACCTTCACCTCCAGCGATCCCGCCAACGCGACCGGCAGCATCGCCCTCTCCGCCACCGTGGACAGCAAGTGCGTCGAGGCCAGCCAGTGGATCTACACCGTCGACACCAGCGCCACGCTGTCCAGGTTCGACCCCACCACGCTGACCTTCACCCCGATCGGCACGCTGAATTGCAACGACACCGCGGGCACGTTCTCGATGGCGGTCGACCAGAACGCGGTGGCCTGGGTCGAGTACATCGACGGCCAGCTCTTCCAGGTGGACACCACCAACGCCAACTGCCAGCCCAGCGGCTTTCAGGTCGGCCAGCACGGCATCAAGGAGTTCGGGATGGGGTTCGTCTACGATCCCACCACCGGCGCCGACACGCTCTACGTCGCGGGCGGGCCGACCTACAACCCGCCGCTCACCACGACCTCCACGCTGGCGACCATCGCCTTCCCCTCTCTGGTGCTCACCCCCGGCCCCCAGCTCGCGTTCGACCCCGAGCTCGCGGGCACCGGCGACGGCCAGCTCTGGGGCTACGCCTTCGGCCTGACGTCCTCCACGGGCGTGTCGACGCTGGCCCAGATCGACCCCACCACCGGGAGCTTCCTGCAGCGCTACACCTACCAGCCGCTCGACGTGGGCCGCACCCCCAACGTCGCCATGAAGTTCTGGGGAGGCTCGTTCTGGATCTTCCTCGGCACCTCGGTCTTCCAGGTCGACCGCAACCACCCGAACACGGTGATCACCGCCCTCGGCGGCACGGCCCCCGCCGTCGTCGGCGCGGGGGTCTCGACCTGCGCCCCGGTCGGGTAGACCGCGCGCCGGCGCTCAACCAGTCACATTCTCCCTGCAGAGGGACTAGAGTGGGAGCAGCCATGCGCCCCGCGCTCCTCCTGCCGCTCGCCGTCGCCGCCGCCCTGCGCCCCGGAGTCGCGCGCGCCCAGTGCACCACCGTGCCCGGCTGCCCGAGCGGCGTCAGCCTGTCGTCGTGCGTCAGCTGCAACGGCCAGGGGAGCTGCACCTGCTACTACGAGACCTCGGACGGCCAGACCTTCGCGTGCGCGGGCGGCACCGCCTGCGACTGCACCAGCGCGGCCCAGGCTGCCGCGAACCACTGCGCGGGGCTGGGCGGTGGAGGCTCCGGTTCGGGGTCCGGGTCGGGCTCCGGCAGCAGCTGCGCCGTGACCTGCGGGGGCAGCTGCTGCGCCGACGGTCAGAAGTGCTGCAACGGCCTCTGCGCGGACGCGAGCCAGGTCTGCTGCGGCAGCGGGATCTGCGACACCGGCCAGCAATGCTGCGGCGGCAGCTGCGTCTCGAGCACCCTGAGCTGCTGCGGCAACGGCGCCTGCGCCGCGGGGCAGACCTGCTGCGGGGACAACTGCTATCCCTCCGGCCAGGCCTGCTGCGGCGCGGGAGCGTGCGGCCCCGATCAGGCTTGCTGCAACGGCAGCTGCGTCCCGAGCACCGCCACCTGCTGCCCGGGCGGCGGCGCCTGCCTCGGGGGCGACTGCGCGGGCGCGGGTGCCTGCTGCCCCCCCGCCGCCCCGCGCTACGTCACCGGCGTCTGCTGCGCGGCGGCCGCCCCCCCCTGCGGCCAGTGTGGCAACGGCGGCATGGCCGGCCCCGGCTGCGGCCCGAGCGGGTGTTGCCCGGCGTCCGCGCCGGCGTGCTGCGGGACCGACCAGGGGCTCTGCGCGGCCACGGCGCTCGCGTGCCCGCCCGCCTGCTTCATCGGGCAGGTGGCCTGCGGCGCGACCTGCTGCAACTATGGCCAGGGCTGCTGCGCCGGGGCATGCATGGCGGCCGGCGACGTGTGCTGCGGCGACGGCACCGTCTGCCCCGCGAGCGCGCCGGTCTGCTGCGCCAACGGGACCTGCGCGACCGACGGCCACCTCTGCGCCGCCCTTGCCGCCTGCCAGCCCACCGACAGCTCGTGCGGCGACGGCCGCTGCTGCGCGAACCTGGGCGTATGCTGCAGCGACGGTACCTGCGCGCCCGCGGGCGCGGTCTGCACCGGCAAGGGCACCTACTGCGCACACACCGTCCCCCAGCTCTGCCCCGATGGGACCTGCGCCCCGAACGGCGCGGTGTGCTGCGGCAACGACACCTACTGCCCGGCGACCACCACCTGCTGCGGGGCTGGCTGCTGCGCCGCCGGCGCGACCACCGCGACATCGACCCCCACCGCGGGCAAGCGGGCGGGCGCCTCGGGCGTCGCCACGGTGCCGCCGCCAGGGACGGCTCCCGACGCGGGGCTCAAGGGGGCGACCCCCGGCGCCGGGATCGCGCCAGCGAAGGGGAGCAAGCCCTTCGGGGCCTCGCTCAACCTCGGGTTCACCTGCGCGACCGGCTCCGGCCTGGCCACGCCGCTGGTGCTGCTCCTCGCCTTGGGCTTCCGGCGCAGGGCCCGCCGGCGGTCGCCGCTCAGAGTTTGTGAATGAATCCCCGGACCGAGCCCCGCGGTCGAGGCGGGTCCGGATGCGAGGCGGGCCGACGAAACGATGCCCGCTGAGGCCTCGTGAGGAGGCCCAACGACGCAGACGGGCCCGGATCGGCCGCGCGGCGACGGGAGCGGGATTCATTCACAGACTCTCAGGGCAACCAGGCGACGGTGAGCCCGGTCTCGAGCGTCCAGCGCAGGAGCGGGTTGTCGGTCAGGAGGATCGTCCCGCCGACCGCGATCGCGCGCCACTGCACCCAGAGCTCCTTCCACTGGTAGGCGAGGAAGAAGGGGTTAAACGAGGCCGAGAGCAAGAGCGGGATGGGGTCGATCGGCGCGAGGATCAGCCCGAGGTCGAGCCCGCCGCCATAGCTGAACGGCCGGGGCGTCGTGCAGAGCTCCATCCTGCCCGCCGCCGCGTAGGCCAGGTGGTTGCCGGGGATCAGGCTCAGCAAGAGGAGCATGTGGTTGGTGGGGCCCGCGCTGCCGATGACCAGATCGATCACTGGGGCCACGCGCCCTTCCTCGGGGATGCTCAGGCCGCGCAGGCCCGCGCCCAGCAAGAGATGAGACTGCGCGGCGT